>Ga0213920_1000805_pt1 | contig 20257 bp, 23 predicted proteins | sample McNCre1117MG_FD_161054 | JGI IMG/M metagenome (GOLD analysis project Ga0213920, IMG submission 161054) | Freshwater microbial communities from McNutts Creek, Athens, Georgia, United States - 11-17 MG | ecosystem: Environmental > Aquatic > Freshwater > Creek | place: USA: Georgia | collected...
CACATGGTTGGCATTCATGTTGACGCTGAAGCTCAAAGCCACCACATCCGCGCGATGCGCCATCGCCGCTTGCGCAATGTCGCCCACTGGGGTTTGTGTGCCCAACGATACGCAGCGACAACCGTGCAAAGTCAGCAAGCTCTCAACCATCAGCAAGCCCAAACCATGCGCTTCTTGCGGAAACGTGGTGAGCAAAACCGAGGGCTGGCCACCATTCGCTGGCTTTGGAATTGCCAGAATGGCTTGTCGCATCAAGCTGCTCACGCACTCGGTGTAGAGATGCTCCTCATGCACCGCCAAATCACCGCGCGCCCACGCCTCGCCCACCATCGCGGTGAGTGGGGCCACCACCTCTGCGACAAAGCGTTGCAAACCGTCTTTCGACAATGTTTTGAGCAGTTCACGTCGAAGGCCTTCGTGGTCTTGCGTTTGCAACATGACGACATAAGCCATCAAATCTGCGTGCCCTTGCGCATGCGGAGTGTCTTGGTTGGGTTGCAACGACGCCTCACCCCGACTGAGGTGATGCAAGGCATCGATGGGCTGCGCCACGATCCGCCCCGGTCGATGGCCTTGGTCCATCAGCCGCTTGATCACGCGAAGTTTTTCCACTTGCGCCGTGGGGTACGTGCGCTCACCATGGGCATCGCGACCCGGCTGCGGAAATCCATAACGACGCTCCCACACGCGCAAGGTGTCTTTGCCTATGCCGGTGTCACGCTCAACGGCCGCAATAGAAAGCGCCATGTGTGAAGGGTCGTCACATGAATTCATAAATTGGAATCCCCGCAGGTGAACATGGAGAATAACTACTGTCCTAGACAGTTTTTTTATATTCAGCCATGATTGTCCCCTATTGAAGAAGGGCTTTCGCGTGATGCACCGTTTTGTTTTCCTATTCGGCTGGCTGTTTTTCACTCTCAGTGCCGCCCACAGTGCGCCAGAAGCGTTGAATACCGCCATGGGCGCATGTCCCCGTGTGCTGCAGCACAGCGTGCTGCGACTGCAAGACGAAAAGCCACAAAACCTGTGCCAGTATGCCGGTCAAGTCGTGGTTGTCGTGAACACGGCCAGTTTTTGCGGATTCACACCGCAATACAAAGGCTTAGAAGCCTTGTATGCCAAATACAAAGACCGTGGCTTGGTCGTGCTGGGTTTCCCCAGCAATGATTTCTCACAAGAGCCCGACAGCAATGCCAAGATCGCCGACTTTTGCGAAAACACCTTTGGCGTGAAGTTCCCCATGTTTGTGAAAACCACAGTGCGCGGCGCAGACGCTTTACCCCTGTTCAAGCAGTTGGCTGAACAAACGGGTACCACTCCCAAGTGGAACTTTTATAAATATGTCATCAGCCGCGATGGCAAAGACATCAAGAGCTTCAACAGCATGACCGGCCCCCAAGACAAAAGCTTTGTGCAAGAGATTGAAAAGCAGTTGGCCGTGAAAGGCGCTGCACCATGAAGCCACGCATCGCGATCGTGGGCTCGGGCATTTCGGGCCTGTCTGCCGCCCATCATTTGCAGGGTCAAGCCGACATCACTTTGTTTGAAGCGGGTGACTATTTTGGCGGTCACACCCACACCGTGGACGTGACTTTGCCCACCGCCTCAGGTCTGCAAACACATGGCGTCGACACGGGGTTTTTGGTTTACAACGAACGCACCTATCCTGGGCTGATTGCTTTGTTGCAAGAGTTGCAAGTGACCACCGTCAAATCCGACATGTCGTTTTCGGTGCAGGTGCCTCACAAGAACGGCCTAGGTGCGCTGGAGTGGAATGGTGCCAACCTCAACACAGTGTTTGCCCAGCGCAGCAATGTGTTCAAGCCCAGTTTCTTGAACATGCTGCGCGATGTGATGCGCTTCAACACCTTGGCCACTGAGCTGGCCGAGCGCAACCAAGACCACGAACTGGCTCAACCCTTGAGTGGTTTTTTGTTTTCGCACAAATTCAGCGAGGCCTTCCGCGACTGGTATTTACTGCCCATGTTGGGGTGCATCTGGAGTTGCCCCACCGACCAAATGCTGAAATTTCCAGTCGCCACCATGATTCGGTTTTGCCACAACCATGGTTTGATTCAAGTAAACAACCGCCCACAGTGGTACACGGTGGCAGGTGGCGCACGCCATTACGTTGAGAAAATTTTGGCGAGCATCACCGACAAACGCTTAAACACGCCCGTGCTGAGTATTGCACGCGATGCCCATAGCGTCACCCTCAAAACGTATGCAGGCTCAGAACGATTTGACCAGGTCATCCTGGCCACCCATGCAGACCAATCTCTGGCCATGTTGGCAGAACCCACCCCGCAAGAACAAAGCACACTGGGGGCCATTCGCTACCATGCCAACCGAGCCGTCTTGCACACGGACACCTCCGTGATGCCTAAGAAAAAACTTGCTTGGGCCGCGTGGAACTACGAACGTGCGGCGCACGACAACACCGAGTCCGCCCGTGTGTGCCTGCATTACTGGCTCAACCTGTTGCAGCCTCTGCCTTTCACACAGGACGTGATCGTGTCGCTCAACCCCGTGCGCGAGATTGACCCAGCCCATGTGATTGGCGAATACAACTACGCCCACCCCGTGTTTGATTTGCCTGCAATTCAAGCGCAAAACCACATGCCCCAGTTACAAGGCCAGCAACATACGTGGTTTGCAGGCGCTTGGATGGGCTATGGCTTTCATGAAGATGGCTTCAAAGCAGGCCGCGCCGCTGCGCAAGGTCTGCTGGCCACGTTGACCCCATGAGTGACACGGCGCACACCCCACAAGCCATGATGGGTTTTGGCCAAGTGCGTCACACGCGCCTGCGCCCCAAACACCACGCGTTTGACTACCGCACCTTCTTTTTGATGCTGCCCATGCGCAGCTTACAAACAGCGCATGACGCCATCTTGCCCATCAACCGCGCAGGGGCCATCAGTTTTCACGAGGTCGACCACGGCGATGGCCGAAGCGCATCACAAGGCGGCGTGCTCGCGTGGTTAGATGAGCTGCTGCACAGCGAAGGCATCACCGACGCCACCGGCGAGGTGTGGCTGCATTGCTACCCACGCGTGCTGGGCTACACCTTCAAGCCCGTGAGCTTTTGGTATTGCCATGCGGCTGACGAGTCGCTGCGGGCCATCGTGGTGGAAGTGAACAACACCTTTGGCGAACGCCATTGCTATTTGTTGAACCACCCGCATTACGGCGTCGAGCAACGCGCCAGCAAGGTGTTTCATGTCTCACCGTTTTGCGAAGTACAAGGCGACTACCGCTTTCGCTTCATGCGCACCGCCGACCGCACCGTGGCACGCGTGGACCACGACGATGCCTTGGGCCCTTTGATAGAAACCAGCATCAGCGGCCAACTCGAACCCATCACCTCCACCAACTTGCGCCGCGCCCTGTGGGCCTACCCACTGATGACACTCGTGGTGATGGCGCGCATTCATTGGCAAGCCTTGAAGCTGTGGCGCAAGCAGGTGCCGTTTTTCACCAAGCCCACGCCACCCAAAGATTTTGTAACCCGTTGAACCGATTCAAAGCCTAGACATGACTTCATCCACGACCTCGGCCCACGTCCGCTCTGCCCCCCAAGACATGCCCGCTGTTGCGCGGCGTGTGCTGAGCCTGCTGCAACGTTTGCAGCATGGCACCTTGCATGTGCAATGGCCCGATGGGAGCGTGGCGCAATACGGCGCACTGCCCGCTACAGGCACCGCACTCAACGCCACCTTGCATTTGCACAGCTATGCACCGCTGACACAGGCCTTGAAGTCCGGCGACATTGGTTTTGCCGAAAGCTACATTGCAGGTGAATGGACCACCAACAATTTGTCTGAACTGCTGCAGCTCTTGGTGGCCAACCGACGCGACATGGACGAGCTGATTTTTGGCAGCTGGCTGGGCCGCTTGTTTTACCGCGTGCGCCACTTGCTTCACCGCAACACACGCAGCAACAGCAAGAAGAACATTCACGCGCACTACGACCTTGGCAATGCGTTTTACGAACTGTGGCTAGACCCCACCATGAACTACTCATCGGCCTGGTTTGACAACGACCACGCCAAGCCGATGGCCGAAGCTCAAACCGCCAAAGTGCGCCGAGCCCTGCGCATGGTGGACGCCAAAGCGGGTGATCGCATTCTTGAAATCGGCTGTGGCTGGGGCGCCTTGGCCGAGCTGGGCGGCCAAGAGTTTGGGGCACACATGAGTGGCGTGACCTTGAGCCATGAGCAACTCGCTTTTGCCAACCACCGCATGCAAACCCAAGGCTTGGCCGCCACGAGCAACCTGCGCTTGCAAGACTACCGCGACATCGACGACGGCCCTTACGATGCGATTTGCTCCATCGAAATGTTGGAGGCTGTCGGCCAAGAATATTGGCCTACGTATTTTGAAAGCGTGGCACGCTTGCTCAAATCGGGTGGCAAAGCCTGCATCCAAACCATCGTCATCGACGACGCGCTGTTTGATCGCTATGTGAAGAGCACTGACTTTATTCAGCAATACATCTTCCCTGGCGGCTGCTTGCCTTGCCCACGAGAATTTCGCGCACACGCCGAACGCGCGGGCCTGAAAGTGATTGACGAATTGGCTTTTGGTTTGGACTACGCCGAAACCTTGCGCCGCTGGCGTCACCAATTCATGGCTGACAAAGCCCAGGTGTTGCAGCTAGGGTTTGACGAGCGTTTCATTCGCATTTGGGAGTTTTACCTCGCCTATTGCGAAGCCGCATTTGAGCAGCGCAACACCGACGTGTTGCAGTTCACCTTGGTCAAGCCATGACCACACGCCGCGCCGCATTGACCCATGTGATGCGTGCGGCGCTGACCAGCTGTGCAGGCGGCCTATCGCTAGCCGCACACGCTCAACCAGACACGCGCACCGCAGTCCCAAGTTTTGTGCGCGCCCTACTTCGTGGCACGCCCCGGCTGATTGGGCACCACCGATTCACCTATTGGGGCTTTGAGGTGTACGACGCCAGCCTGTGGGGCAGCTCGGCGTTTGCTCCCGACAATTGGGCAATGCAAGCCTTGGTGCTAGAGCTGCGCTACTTGCGTGATTTCAAAGGCCCTGACATTGCGCAGCGTTCAATGGAAGAAATGCAGGGCCAGCACACTTTGAGCGCAGCCCAACAGCACAACTGGTCGGGCGTGTTGCAGTCACTCATTCCGAATGTGCGCAACGGTGAACGCATCACCGGCGTCTACATCCCCGACAAAGGCATGCAGCTCTTGCACCAAGACCGCCTGTTGGGCGAAGTACCCGACGCCGAATTGGCGAAACGCTTTTTTGGCATTTGGCTAGCCCCCGAAACTTCGCAGCACCAGCTCCGCCAGCGGCTGCTGGCTGGCGCGCAACAATGATGCCCAACTCATTCACTCGGCCGAGGTTGACATGCCCTTGCTCAAACCCCTGAACCCACCCATCACCGACTGGCATGGCCGAAGCGTGTGGCTGATTGGCGCATCCAGCGGCATTGGCTTGGCCACGGCCAAAGCCTTGCATGGCGCAGGCGCGCGGGTGGTGGTGTCGGCACGCAATGCCGGGTTGCTGCAACAGTTTGTCGACCACCACCCGGGTGCGCAAGCCGTGGTGCTGGATGTGGCCGACGCCGCCGCCATTACCACCGCCGCCCGCTACGTGCAAACGCAACAAGGTTTGGATGTGGTGATGTACTGCGCGGGCTACTACCAAGCCATGCGCGCGACCGACTATTCGCTGCCCGAAATGCTGCGCCACCTTGACATCAACTACACCGGCGCGCTGCGTGTGCTAGATGCCGTGCTGCCCGAGTTGCTACCGCAACAGCGTGGCCACATCAGCTTTATTTCTAGCGTGGCGGGTTTTCGCGGTTTGCCACAAAGCATGGCTTATGGCCCAACGAAAGCCGCGCTCATCAACCTCGCGGAAGCCTTGTATTACGACGTGTCGCCCCATGGCATTGGCGTGAGTCTGATCAACCCTGGCTTTGTAGAAACCCCATTGGTGGCCAACAATGACTTTCCCATGCCCGCGCTCATCACCCCCGACAAAGCGGCTTCTGAAATTTTGAACGGTTGGCGCAAGGGGCAATTTCACATTCACTTTCCCAAGCGCTTTACACGCATGTTGCTTCTGATGCGCTTATTGCCTTATCGCTGGTACTTTGCCCTGGTACTCCGTGGCACTGGAATGTAGAAAGCCCCTCATGTCACTTCACAACACCCGTCTTGATACCCCGCAAGCTGCACTGCAAGTTGTAGTGAATTTTTTTGAGCACTTGCAACCCAGCGACGTGGCGGATATCGGGCAGCTCTACACCACAGACGCACAGTTCAAAGACCCCTTCAATGAGGTGCAAGGCATCTCAGCCATTGAACACATCTTTGGCCACATGTTTGAAACTCTAAATGCACCGCGCTTTGTGATCACCCAACAAGTACAGAACGGCGCGCAGTGTTTTGTGACTTGGGATTTTTTCTTCTCTATGCCACGCATGGACAAAGGCGCGATGCAAACCATTCGTGGTGCCACACATTTTGTACTGCGCGAAGAGGCTGGTGTGTGGCGCGTGGCCGTGCATCGCGACTATTGGGATGCGGCAGAAGAGTTGTACGAAAAGCTGCCCGTAGTGGGCAGCTTGATGCGTTGGCTCAAAAAACGCGCCAACAGTTGAATCAAATAGGCGCGGTGTCCTTGAAGCTTTGACGCTGGGCCAAGCGCTCATACAAAGCACCAAGGTTGGGGTGCTGAGCACGCCAATCCAGGTGGGCGAAACGGAAATCTAAATAACCCAAGGCAGCGCCCACGGCGATGTCAGCCAAGCTCAGATGAATGCCCACGCAGTTGCTGCGCTCAGCCAACGCGCGGCCCATGGCGTTCAAGCTGTTTTCAATCTTTTTCATCTGACGGTCAATCCAGGCTTGGCTACGTTCGCCTTCTTGACGGCCAGGCCATGAAGCCTCTAAGCGCGCAAGAATGGCCGCGTCCAGCAAGCCATCGGCCAAAGCCTCCCACGTTTTGACTTCGGCACGCTCGCGGCCACGGTCTGGAATGAGCTTGCCCACGGGCGAGAGCGTGTCCACGTATTCAACGATGACGCGTGAATCAAACAACGCCTCGCCGCCTTCCATGATCAGGCAAGGTACTTTACCCAAGGGGTTGGATGCAGCAATGTTGGTATCTGCAGCCCAGACGTCTTCGGTCACAAACTGGTAGTCCAGTTTCTTCTCGGCCATGACGATGCGCACTTTGCGCACATAAGGGCTGGTAATTGCACCAATCAGTTTCATACGTTTTTCATAGATTTGTTGAGGCCTTAGTTTATCTAGGTTGCGTATACATGGCACTGAGGCCAAGCACCTAAAATTACAAGCATGAGCAATACCACCAGCCCCCCCCCAAGCCTTCATCAAAATATCTCCCAAGTGACCGCCTTGTCACCTTTGGATGGCCGCTACGCCAGCAAAGTCGCCGCCCTGCGCCCCTTGATGAGCGAGCAAGGCTATATGCACCGCCGTGTGCAAGTGGAAATTGCATGGTTCATCGCCTTGAGCGACGCAGGTTTTGCAGAATTCAAACCTTTGAGCGCCGCCTCGCGCGACTATCTGATCAGTTTGGTTACGAACTTCAGCACCGAAGACGCATTGGCCATCAAAGACGAAGAAAAAGTAACCAACCACGACGTCAAGGCCGTGGAATATTGGATTAAGAAGAAATTCAAAGGCCAAGCTGAGCTCGAAGCCGCCGCCGAGTTTGTGCACTTTGCCTGCACCAGCGAAGACATCAACAACACCAGCCACGCGCTGCAATTGAAAGCCGGTCGCGATGAGGTCATCTTGCCCGGCCTGGATGGTTTGATTGCTAAGCTGCGCGAGATGGCCCACGCCTACGCCGACGTGCCCATGCTCAGTCGCACACACGGTCAAACCGCCAGCCCCACCACCGTGGGCAAAGAAGTGGCCAACGTGGTGATGCGTTTGAAACAAGTGCGCGAGCGCATTGCGGGCGTACACATCATGGCCAAGATGAACGGCGCGGTGGGCAACTACAACGCTCACATGAGCGCTTGGCCCGACTTCGACTGGGAGGCCTTCAGCCGCAAAGTTGTCGAGACGCCTGCACCTTTGGGCCTCGGTCTAACCTTCCAGCCTTACAGCATTCAAATCGAACACCATGACTACATGGCCGAATTGTTTGACGCGGTGGCGCGTGCCAACACCATCCTGATCGACTGGTCACGCGACGTGTGGGGTTATGTGTCTTTGGGCTACTTCAAGCAGCGCTTAAAAGCGGGCGAAATTGGCTCGTCCACCATGCCGCACAAAGTCAACCCGATTGACTTTGAAAACGCCGAAGGCAATTTAGGTTTGGCCAATGCGATGCTCAAACACCTGAGCGAAAAGCTACCCATCAGCCGCTGGCAGCGCGACCTGACTGACTCCACCGTGCTGCGCAACATGGGTGTGGCATTGGGCTACGCGGCTTTGGCTTATCAGTCGTTGAATGTGGGTCTGAACAAACTCGAACTCAACCGCGAAGCCTTGGATGCTGACCTCGACGCCGCGTGGGAAGTGTTGGCCGAGCCCATCCAAACCGTCATGCGCCGCTACGGTGTGCAGGGCGCCTACGAGCAGCTCAAAGAAGTCACGCGTGGCAAAACCGTCACTGCCGAAGCCTTGCATGGTTTGATTGCCTCATTGCAAATTCCCCAAGCCGACAAGGACCGCTTGCTGGCCATGACGCCTGGCAGCTACGTGGGCAAAGCCGCCGAACTCGCGCGCCGCGTTTAAAGCATGGCGATCAAATCCACCATCTTCAAAGCGAACGTTCAAATCGCTGACATTGACCACGGCTACTACGCCGACCACGCGCTGACCTTGGCGCGCCACCCCAGCGAAACAGACGAACGCATGATGGTGCGTTTGGTTGCGTTGTCACTGCAAGCCCATCAGTTGCAAGACATGTGCAACGGCGATGGGGTGCTGTCGTTTGGCGCAGGCTTGTCAGACCCCGATGAACCCGATGTGATGCTCACCGACTTCACAGGCCGTAAACGCCTGTGGATTGAAGTGGGCCAGCCCGAAGAGAAGCCCCTGCTCAAAGCCTGTAGCAAGGCCGACCAAGTGATGTTGTATGTGTTCTCCAGCTCAGGCGATGTCTGGTGGAAGAACATGCAAAACAAGCTCATCAAACCCACCTCGTTGCAAGTGTGGCGTATCCCCAGTCATGCGTCGCAAGATTTGGCTAAATTGGCCGAACGCAGCATGCAGCTACAAGCGACGGTGCAAGAAGGTGTGGTGATGATGAGCAACGGCAGCACCACCGTAGACATTGAGTGCGAGCGCTGGAAATAGGGCCTAATCAGCCTGCGCGTCGCCCACATCCACCGATGCGTTCGCTGCCGCACGCTCTGCGTACTTGTTGAAGCGCCACGAAGTGCCGATCATGGTGATGCGCCGCCAAGTGCTGCGTTTCTCGGCGGGTGACATTTCTGGCCAGTACTGCACTTCTTCAAAGGTACGGCCACAACCTTTGCATTCTTCGTCGCCTTGGCTCGTTGAGCAAATGGCGATGCAAGGTGCGTCAGGTGTGGTGCGGTACCAAGCCAGCCAAGCGTCATAAGCCTTTTGAGGGAAACCCTTTTCGGCCGCCACTTCCTCGTGGTAATAAATCATCAACGCATAGACCTCGGCAAGCGCACGAATCTCGGGCGCGAGCGTGACCCCATCGGGCGACGGTTTTTGTTCGCGCCAATAATTAATGGCCGCCTCAATGTCGGTGATGTGAATGCCAGCCATCGCGTTAGAGTCTGTTACCTAAAAAGCAGGGTGAAAGTCGGGGTGTGGATGATAGCGGCAATGCTATGCTGATCATGCAATGAAACTACTTTTAACTTGGGTACTCCATGCCACGGCCTTGATGGCCTTGGCGCATCTTTACAGCGGCGTCGAAGTCACAGGCTTTGGTGCGGCCATGGCAGCGGCCTTGGTGATCGGTATCTTTAACCTCATCGTGCGTCCTGCCTTGGTGGTGTTGACACTGCCCGTGACGTTTTTCACGCTGGGCCTGTTTTTGTTTGTCATCAACGCCTTCATGTTCTGGGCCGCTGCGGGCTTGTTAGAAGGATTTTGGGTACGCAGCTTTGGTTCAGCCCTGCTGGGCTCGCTGATTTACTCCGCGTTTGGCGTGCTAATTGATGCCGCGCTCGAGCGCTTGTTCCCGCCGCAACCGCTCTAACTCACGCAAGCGGGCGTCGATGATGGACGCCTCTATGTGCCCCCCGCGGTCCAACTTGCTCTCACTCGCCATCTGGTGTGCCAGCTGCTGCGCAGCTTTGAAGCGGTCGACGGCTGCGCCATAGTCCAGCTCCATGGCGCGCGCCTCCGCTTGAGCGCGAATAGCACGCAAGCTATCGCCCTGCAACTCATAAGCTGAGGCTTGCAGCAGCCATGCCGAAGCGTCACGCGGGTGTTGGCTCAACCACAACGACAACTCGCTCGCCGCCAATTTTCCTTGCGCAGGCTTTTGCGTGGCAACACGACTACGCGCCAGCAGCATCCGCGTGGCACGGTCCTGGCTCGCTAGCAAGGCCACCTTGGGCGTCAGCAACACCACGGCCTGCGCGCCATCCCCGGCGGTCAGTGCCAGCTCTGCCGCAAGCAAGCGCACCGCACGCAGGGCACTGAGCTCCAGACCCTCCAAACTTTGCAGGCGAGCCAAATGCTGACGTGCTGCCGCAAAATTACGCTGCACCATCTCAGCCATGGTCGCGCCATACAACACACCCGCCTGTTTGGCTGGGTTCGCCAATGCCAACGTGGTGGCATTGGCCTGTCCGGCGATAGTGCGCAACACATCCACGCCAGGCTTTGCCAACACTTGCGCGCGGGCAGACATCATGGCGTGTGTGGGCGTTGTTGCCACAGCCACACGCGTGGGCAGCAATTGCTGACGCGCTTGGGCATCGGCAATGCGCTCGGTGGTCATGGGGTGGCTGCGCAAGTAGGGGAATGACCCGTTGTCATTCAAACGTGCCGCTTGTTGCAGCTTCTCAAACATGGTGACAAATCCTTGGGGCTCGTAGCCCGCCTCTGTCATCACACCATAGCCCACGCGGTCAGCCTCGCGTTCCATGTCGCGCGAAAAATTGAGTTGGCTCTGCATCGCGGCGGCCTGGCCGCCCACCATCATGGCGTTCGCCGCACTCATGCTGCTGGCGTTTGCCGTGCGACTGGCGGCCAACATTCCCAAAATCATCGCGCCCATCACCATCGGGCCTTGCTTGCCTTGCTGAGAAATCATGCGCGCAATGTGGCGCTGCGTGACGTGGCTCAATTCATGCGCCAACACCGAAGCCAACTCGTCCGCGCTGCTGACGGCCGAGATCAACCCCAAATGCACACCCAAGTAACCACCCGGCAGCGCAAAGGCGTTGATGCTGCGGTCACGAATCAACGCGACTTCCCAAGCAAACTGCTGCTCTAGCTCTGGCGTTAACTCACCGCGTTGACGCGCGGCGACCAGCAAAGGCTGCCAAATGGACTGCAGATAATCGCCCAGCACAGGGTCGTCTAGATAGTCAGGGTCACGGTAAATTTCGCGGGCAATGCTCTCGCCCAAACGGCGCTCGACGCCCAACGGAACGTCAGCGCCATCGCCTAAATTGGGCAGGCGGTTGTTGTTGAGCTGCGCCTGCGCAGGGGCCATTGGCAGCAACATGGCGACGCACAGACCCAACACACCGAAGCGGCGTAACAGCGGGGGCGGTAGCAGAAAAGAAAACATGTGTGCCATGGACCGTATGATGCGGCTTTCATGTTAACCCGTTGTAAATTTCAGCATGTCCACACTCACACACTTTGACGCACAAGGCCAAGCCCATATGGTGGATGTGGCCGACAAAGCCCACACCAAACGCGTGGGCGTGGCCACCGGCCGCATTGTCATGTTGCCCGCCACGCTGGCTTTGATTCAAAGTGGCACCGCCAAGAAGGGGGATGTGCTGGGCATTGCGCGCATTGCAGGGATTCAAGCCGCAAAGAAAACCAGCGACTTGATTCCCTTGTGTCACCCACTGGCCCTCACTCGCGTGGCCGTAGAGTTTGCGGTAGATGAATCCACGCACAGCGTGCAGTGCACGGCCACTGTGGAGACGGTAGGCCAAACGGGTGTGGAGATGGAAGCACTGACGGCCGTGCAAGTGGCTTTACTCACCATTTACGACATGTGCAAAGCCGTGGACCGAGGCATGACGATGACCGGTGTGCATTTGCTGGAAAAGCACGGCGGGAAGTCGGGCAGCTACGTGGCGGCGTAGTAGGCACTAACCACTTTTGCTCGTGGAGAACTCTAACTAACGTCTTGTCCCATTCCTGTCCCACCATAGGCAGTCCAATGGCTTCTTTTCGTTTTCACGGCAACAGATGGCAAGCAAGAGTTCGACGTAAAGGTTACTCAGACCAAACGAAGAGCTTCTTAACTAGACAAGATGCAGAACGTTGGGCGAGACGCATTGAAGTCGAGTTCGACAGAGGCATATTTGTCGACCATTCTGCTGCGCAAAGCACCACGTTCAGCGAAGTCATTCAGAGATACATGAACGAAGTGCTGCCAACTATGCGTGGCGCACGAGAAGACTCGATTCGACTCAATGCAATCTTGAGGCGTCCAATCTGCAAAACGCTCATGCACATGCTCACACCAAGCAAGATTGCTGCTTACCGTGATGAACGTTTATGCCAAGTCTCAAGTGGTACGGTAATTCGAGAGCTGGCTTATTTTTCTAGCGTTATCAATCATGCACGCAGGGAATGGAACATCAACATTCCTAACCCTGTTCAACTTGTTAAAAAACCACCATCACCACTTGGTCGAAATCGCATCTTGAGTGATGAAGAAGAAGTTATGTTGTTGAAGGCATCTGAACCAATAGCTAATCGAAACATTTACACCAGACCTTTCATCATCTTGGCTCTTGAAACTGCAATGCGTCGTGGCGAGATACTTGGTTTGAGATGGTCTGACATAGACCTACAGAAGAGAACTGCTTTTCTGAAAATGACTAAGAACGGTGAATCTCGCTGGGTTCCACTTTCAACAAGGGCAATCGAGACCTTGCAATTGCTGCCAATAAGCATTGATGGTCGGGTGCTTCCAGTCAATTTTCCGGCGTTAGAAACGAACTTCAAACGTGCAACACGCAGAGCTGGCATTTCAAATTTGAGGATGCACGACTTACGACACACTGCAACGACAAGGCTTGCGGTAAAGCTTACTAACGTCTTGGAGCTAAGTGCTGTTACAGGTCATAAGCAACTTAATATGCTCAAGCGTTACTACCATCCAAATCCTGAAGCTTTGGCACTAAAACTCGCATAGATTTTGGCTTTACTAAGTCAAGCGGCGTGACGCATTATATCACTTTAGTTCTATCTTGTCAATACCTATTCGCTTAAAACGTTAAAAATATTGCAATATTGGCTTTTTTTGCTAATACTCAAACTGTTCTTTCAGTAACTGGCTGGGTTGAAATTTTTCTGGATACTCGCTGGCGCATGGAGTCACTGTGCGAGTGCTCTGTAGATAGAGGCTCTCAAAATGGCAAACATAAAATATTTTGCAAAAACACGCAATTTTCTATTTCTCGTTGTCTAAATACATACATGATGACTACAAGCTCCAAATTTTTGCCCCCATCGGATGCGTGATTGCAGTAAGGCAAAACAGTAAAGCAGCAGCATTTTTATGCTGATTTCATAATGATGAACACAAAGTGCAGACAGTGTTCCTAATAAATGACTGTATCGATGAGTGCTCTGAGAAAAAGCAACACTCTGTTCTCTAGATGTGGGTCGTATCGCTCTTGAGAATTTCCGTTGGGAAGCAGATGTAAAGGTAACCGGCTAACCGTACCTTCCTTGATTGTTCAAGGTTATCTATACGATTTCGTTTGATAGTCCTAGACTCAGAATGAACTTTGCCTGGATAGGTGAAGTTCGTCTTCAAATCCTTCCTCAGATTAGCACCATAGTGAGCGCAGCGAGCTTCATCGGAACGAAGTGAAGATGACTAATAGAGTTATAAATTAATACCAAAATAGTAATTTGTATTAAATAATATAAATTCATTAAAAATGCCCGCAAGCTTTATCGCTAGAGCTTTTCCTGCATCACTCTTAATGTGCTTACCTCACGAAATATCCCATGACTTACAAAACCATACCAAAACCAACATACAGACAGTTTCCGATGCGTTTAGAAGCATCACTAGCTGATGCCTTAGACCGCTATTCTGAAGCGACCAACATTCCAAAAACGACTATTTCACGCATTGCGCTGACTAAGTTCTTGAACGAGCTTGAAAACTCAGGTGCTCGTGCCGTGCTTCAACAAGTTTGTAAGCTGTGAAATGCAATCTTAAATTATTCATTTTTGAATAATTTCTTCGCCATACATTTACATATTAATAATTAACCTTGTGAATCGCTCACCTTTTCCATTTTTTCTGCATCTTCCTTGCGATCATCTTTTTGTGATTTTTCTGCCTCACCTTTAACTGGAATTTCCGCAGAAGACTCAGTCTTAACTGGTTCTGCATTATTTTTCATTGACTCCTGTTCGACCGGTTTTTCAATTTTTGTAATGTCCTGTTTATTTGAGTTACCAGAACCAAAATTAGCACTACCCATGGCAAGTAATACTGGAGAAACAATGAGTGCCATTGCGGCCCAAAAGAAGATTCTTAAGTTGTGTCCGATTCCGGCGAGGAAACTTCCGCCACCAAACTCCGTACGTATTTCATTTACAAGAGCAGCACCTCTTGATTGCTGAGCTTTGAACAAAGAGAAAAAGAATAGAAAAACTCCACATCCAATCAATCCCCAGTTTAAAAAAGTAGAAAAAAGTTCTTTTATTGCTTGCATCGATGATTCTCTCGTAAATGTTTAATAAAGTCTTGCACTCTCATTAGTGCCAAATTGACTCATTTTCTAAACTCAATGAGAAAACACATCAAATGCAGAAAAGATGCGTTTACATAGTAACAAAACGCTACTTTTTCGACAAATTGAGTCTCAAAAATCCTGTTTCTTTGAGACTTGACAAGATTGCTAAATGTTTACTTTTTGAGACATAGCTAGCGAGAGTGAAAACAGCTGGTTGCCATGTTTCTTTTCATGTCTCACCATCCAATCTCACAACGTTAAGAAGGTTTGGGGACGAAAAATGTCATTCATTGGATACGCAAGAGTTTCTTCATACGGTCAATCGCTCGAAGTTCAGCTTGAGAAGCTAGCGGACTGTGACCGTGTGTTTCAAGAAAAGCAGTCAGCACGAACCGATGAGCGTGAGCAGCTTCAGCTTTGCCTTGATTACGTGCGTGATGGTGACTCTTTGGTAATTACAAAATTAGATAGATTAGCTCGTTCTACCCGTGACCTGCTAAACATCATGCGAAGACTTGAAGACAAGCAAGTGAAGCTTGTCGTTCTTGACCAGCAGATTGATACGTCAACGCCAACTGGAATGCTTCTGTTCACGATGCTTGGAGCTATCGCAACTTTTGAAAATGACTTGCGCAAAGACCGTCAAGTGCAAGGAATCGAGCTAGCTAAACGCAAAGGAATCAAGTTTGGACGCAAGCATTCATTGACCGATGAGCAAGTCACCGCACTCAAGGCAAGACGTAATCAAGGTATCAAGATTGTTGAACTGATGGAAGAGTTCAAAGTCAGCAAAGCATCAATTTATCGTGTTTTAGCAGCAGCATGAAACGAACACCACTCTCATGCATGAAGCTGATACTAGAAACGGTGCAGTCGAATCTGTCGTGAATGATAGGATGACTGGTGGATAATTTCTTGTCCCTCTCCTGTCCCACTAACCCTTCAGGAATGGTGTGATTAGGCGATGTTAGAGTTTGCGGTAGATGAATCCACGCACAGCGTGCAGTGCACGGCCACTGTGGAGACGGTAGGCCAAACGGGTGTGGAGATGGAAGCACTGACAGCCGTGCAAGTGGCTTTGCTCACCATTTATGACATGTGCAAAGCCGTGGACCGAGGCATGACGATGACCGATGTGCATTTGCTAGAAAAGCACGGCGGGAAGTCGGGCAGCTACGTGGCGGCCTGATCAGCGGCCTCTTCGGCCTGCTGCATTTGCCAGAGCTTCAAATATTTGTAGTAGCTGGTCTCGGCGTTTGAAATAGACAGCGCCAAGCCATGTGCGCCGTCTAAGAAACCGCGGCGAATCACATAAGTGCGAAAGAAAGCCCAAGCGCCGTGGCCCAAGGCCCCCGCGACCGATGAACGCTTGCCACGCGCGTAGGCTTGCTGGGCAGCGGCGCTGGAATACGCGTCAACCTTAGACAGGACCTGCGAAAAATTGAGATAGCTGTAGTGCAGCAAATGGTGGCGCAGGGGCTGCACAGGTATCTCGGTCACCACACGCTCGTGCACGAGGTCGTCTGAAAACTTGGCCGTGCCACGCTTGAACAAACGCAACACATAGTCTGGCTGCCAACCGGCGTGATGGATGAACTTGCCGCAATACGACGACAAGCGCGGCAGCTTGTAGGCCACGTCCAACGCGCCCGTTTGCAACACCTGTTTGATTTCTGCCGCCAACGCAGGCGTGACGCGTTCGTCTGCGTCCATCGACAGCACCCAATCACAGGTGGCCAAATTTAAGGCTCGGTTTTTCTGCGGGCCAAAGCCCGGCCAGTCTGCAGGCTGTGCCACTTTGGCGCCATGCTGCTGCGCGATGACCACGGTGGCGTCGGTACTTTGGCTGTCCACCACAATGATTTCATCGACCAAACCGTGCATGGACTGCAAGCAATCGTGCAAGTTGTGCGCTTCGTTGCGCGTGATGACGATGGCCGAGAGGGTGGGGTGAGGGTGGGTCATGTTGCCGATGAGTTTAGCGTGGCGTGTTTTGCTTCACATCGTCCAAACGTTGTGCCAATGCTTGCGCATCTTCATCTTGGCCTAAAAATTTACCGCTGTCGATGGCGCGCTGCACCACACGCGCTTCGGGCGAGTAGTGCATGAGTCGCAGCGCTTGCGGGTAGAGCTCAGCCGCGTTGTCTGCGGTGACCGTTTGCGTGGTCAACTCGGCAAAGTCCGCTTGGTTTTTGAACAGCCACGATTGCTTGGCGTGGTGCAGAGGGTTGTCACGGTAAGCCGCGTCGCGCGAAGCAGCCTGTCGGTAAATTTGGCCCACCCGGTTGAAATCCCACGCGGCATACAAGCAGCCGATGAACAACAAGGCAGCGACCAGCAGGGGGCCCTCTTGGGCTGCTTCTTTGATGTCTGGTTGCGTTTGTGCCCGTGGCGCAGCCCACAACAAGCCGATGGCCAAACCCAAAGTCATTTGAAACGGGCCGTACCAAAGTGGGTATTCCAATAAGCTATGCAAACCCAGCACCACCACCAAACACCAAGCCATCACACGCCAAGCATGCAGCTCACGCCAAGGCTTGCGGCGCAACACCCAAACGGTCATGACGCCCACCACGGCCAATGCAAATGGAATGCCAAGCTCTAGGGCCAAGTGCAAGGGGAAGTCATGCGCGTTGTCCAACATGTCGCAAAAACGCATGCTGGTGTAGCCCGTCATGAAGTGGGCGTAATCAGTTTCACCCCAGCCCCAACCCAGCCATGGGTGCTGCGCAATCAGTGTCAACACATTGGCCCACAACACGCGACGGCCACCGCAGGCTGCATAGTCTTGGGTTTGGCCGGCCACACGCAAGATCAGGCTTGCACCCCACTCGCCCGTAGTTTGCAAGGCCAGCCACGGCATGAGCACGGACCAAACTGCCAACAACACGGGCGCAGCCCATGCGAGCAGCACCCAAGCTTTGCCAAATACCGAATCGTGTTTGGCAGTGCGCCAGCCCCAAGCGGCCATCAGCAAACCCACCAGCGCCCATTGCATCGCGCCCGTGCGCGACACAGAGCTGGCCGCACCTGCCGCCAGCACGTTGAGCAACACGATCGCCCATGCCCACCCGCCGCGCGACAGGCGTTGCGTCTTTGCGTGTGCCGCCACCCAACCCAACAAAGCCACCAAGCCCAAGCTGGTGAGCGAAGCAAATTGGTTGCGCTGACGCAAGTTGGCAAAGGCATCGCCCTTCAAGGGTTGATTCACCCAGGGCGACAGCTCACGCGCCAAACCCAAGTACTGCAGCACGCCCAACACAGCACTGATGACCGCCGCCGCCAACAAGCCTGTCACCAACCAACGCAACAACGATTCATTCACCGCCACACGACGACCCACCGCGGCCATCAGCCACACGCACATGAGCGAAGCCACGAGGCCCGCTGTCAAACCATGATCCACCACCTGCGGCACCCACAGCAAAGATGCAGCCAGCCACGCCAGCAACACGCCCCCAACCGCGCCCTCTAAAACCGTCCAACGCGGTTGGGCCAATGGCAACTCCACCACCGCGAGCAAGGCACACGCCGCCATCATCCAACTCACCAACAAAGGAATGACGGCGGTAGATGGGCTGCTGGCAAATGGGTTGAGCCATGGCAAAGCAACGCACAAGACGAGGATGGCATTGCGCACCAAAAGGCTTTGGGCTGTCGGCGAATTCATGGCTGAGGCCATCTTATTTGCAGTCGCTGGGCACGTATTTTTTATCTAACGCATCGGCAGGCACAGACACGCCCACGAAGGCGTCGGCCCCCTTGGCCATGCACTTCCACTGAATCACACCATCAGCCGTGACGCTTGTAGCCGTAGGGGCGGGCAAAGCCGCTTCTGTGCTTCCGCTCTTGGTATAGGGCACCAACAGCAAACTGCCACCGCCCGCAGCCGCCGTGGTGGTGATGGTGACCACGCCTGTGTTGGATGCAATGTCAATGTTGCTGATGTTCTTGGTGGCCCCAGACCATGTGTAACCCGTTTTGTAACCCGACGAAGCCGTCGCGATGTTGCCGCTGTTGAGCACATCCAGCACATTTGTCTTCGCGGTGGAAGCCAGGCCAAGGCCTTCGCTCACACGCGCACGCACCATGTAATCTTGGTAAGCGGGCAAAGCCACCGAAGCCAGCACGCCGATGATGGCCACGACGATCATGAGTTCAATCAAGGTGAAGCCGCGTTGCAGGGTGTTTTTCATCGCTAGATCCTTTGAGAGTTGGGCGTGAATTCTAGGCAGTGGTTTAAAACCCAAGGCCCATGCATGAGTTCAAAAAAAAGCGAGCGGTGAAACACCGCTCGCTTTGAGTTGAATCATTCCCGAAGGAAATTACTTCAACTGAGCCTTGAGCAACTTGCCCAATTCAGAAGGGTTGCGTGTGACGATGAAGCCGCACTCTTCCATGATGGCGAGCTTGGCATCGGCCGTGTCGGCGCCACCAGAAATCAAAGCACCTGCATGGCCCATGCGCTTGCCGGGAGGGGCAGTCACACCTGCGATGAAGCCAACGATTGGCTTCTTCATGTTGGCCTTGCACCACATGGCAGCTTCGGCTTCGTCTGGACCACCGATTTCACCGATCATGATGACAGCGTCGGTATCTGGATCGTCGTTGAAAGCTTTCATCACGTCGATGTGCTTCAAACCGTTGATGGGGTCACCACCGATGCCGACGGCGCTGGATTGGCCCAAGCCCACTTCGGTCAACATCGCCACGGCTTCGTAAGTCAATGTGCCAGAACGTGACACAACACCGATACGGCCTTTGCGGTGGATGTGACCGGGCATGATGCCGATCTTGATTTCGTCAGGGGTGATCAAACCAGGGCAGTTAGGGCCGAGCAACAAGGTCTTCTTGCCGCCAGCAGCTTCCTTGGCTTTCATCTTGTTACGGACTTCGAGCATGTCACGGACGGGAATGCCTTCGGTGATACAGATGGCCAAGTCGAGGTCGGCTTCCACAGCTTCCCAGATGGCAGCAGCTGCGCCAGCGGGTGGCACGTAGATCACAGACACGGTGGCGCCTGTGTTTTGAGCAGCTTCTTTGACCGAAGCAAAGATTGGCACGTCAAAAATCTTTTCGCCGGCTTTCTTGGGGTTCACACCCGCGACGAAACAGTTTTTGCCGTTCGCGTACTCGATGCACTTTTCAGTGTGGAACTGACCGGTTTTGCCGGTGATACCTTGGGTGATGACCTTGGTGTTTTTATTGATGTAGATGGACATGTTTTTTCCCTTACTTCACAGCTGCAACGATGGACGTTGCGGCTTCGGCCATGGTGTCGGCAGAGATGATTGGCAGACCTGATTCGGCCAACATTTTCTTGCCCCGCTCGTCGTTGGT
>Ga0213920_1000808_pt1 | contig 20222 bp, 20 predicted proteins | sample McNCre1117MG_FD_161054 | JGI IMG/M metagenome (GOLD analysis project Ga0213920, IMG submission 161054) | Freshwater microbial communities from McNutts Creek, Athens, Georgia, United States - 11-17 MG | ecosystem: Environmental > Aquatic > Freshwater > Creek | place: USA: Georgia | collected...
TGAACAACTAAGCGAAAAGGATATTTATGCTATGATTCATAAAAAATCATCTTCTATAGTGAAGTGGATTTTAATTGTGAGCATATTAGAATTTGTGGTTTTGAATGGGATTGGACTGTTTTTGAGTGATGATAATATGGAGACCATAAGTACTAATCATCCTTATTTGCATATCATTGACACACTAAATTATGTTATAATTACTGGTTTTATTTTCATGTTTTATAAAAACTACAGAACTATTTCTTCACTTGATTCATCAAAAAAATTAATTACAGGAATTTTAAGAACAAGAAAAATTGTGAGTTATTATATTTTTTGGAATATTATTATAGGAGGTATCGTGGGTGTTTATAGTGGTATTACCGGATTTAATGATGGGTGGAATGTTGCAAATCCACCTAATTCTCACTATAATAAAGTATTGGATGAAAATAATTTTCTCGCTATTGCATTCATAATGATTATCACCATGCTAGGTATAGGGTTATTCTACAAACTTCTTTATGGAAACTTTCTAAAAAAACTAAAAGACAACTACGAAGAACTTCAAAAAATAGAATCGTAAAAAAAGAGGCAAAGCCTCTTTTTTTTATACTAACATTCCCAATTTCTCAATTTGTTTAAGCGTTCTGCTTCATCTAATTCCTCAACAGGAATTACTTTTAAAAAGGAAGGATGCTGCTCAATGGCATATTCTACTTTTTCAACAATCTCGTCGATAGTGTCATTTTCATAATCAATATCCAACGGTTCTTTGATAATGAAAGACTGTAAAATCCCTTTCTTTTTCATGCGGAGCCCTTTTTTGTCAAAAGAGCGTCTAAAGCCATCAATTACAATTGGTACTACAATTGGTCTGTGTTCTTTAATAATGTGTGCTGTACCCTTTCTAACTGGCTTAAACGACTTAGTTGTACCTTGTGGAAAAGTAATTACCCAACCATCTGCCAAAGCTATTTTAATATTCTCCGTATCATTCGGATTAACTTCTCGTTTTTCAGTTACATCGACACCTTTGGCGCGCCAAGTACGCTCCACAGTAATCGCTCCTACATAAGCAAAAATTCGGGGTAACAATCCAGCTTGCATAGTTTCTTTTGCAGCTACATAATACAAATTCATTTTGGGTTGCCACAAATAACCCACATTTTTAATCGAATCTGTACGTCCGCTTAAACTCGCATTGAATACATGAAACATCGCAACAACATCAGCAAAATAAGTCTGATGATTTGAAATGAACAATACATTGGTATCGGGTAGGTTCTTAATAATCTCTGAACCTTCAATTTGTAATTCGTTAAATCCTCTATACCTTCTATGAGTCAAACATCCCAAAATTCGGATGAGCCACTTTTTTATAAATAGTATATGACCAAAAGGATTTCTCTTTAACAATCCCATAAATTAGGTGTGTTTTTAAACATTTAAAAAACAAACATACAAAATTTATTTTTGGGTGCAAATGGTCTATAAATACGTTTGAAATTAGGAAACAAATGTAGTTTTAAAAACTTCCTTTAACTCACTCATCATCATTGCTGTAGCTCCCCACACAATATGGTTTTCGATTTCAAAAGCAGGAACTTTGATTGAATTGGCATAAGAGGTCTTAAGTTCTGTTTCTATTACAATTGTATCACTTAAGAAAGTTGTAATTGGCAACTCAATAATTCCCGCTACTTCTAATGGATCTGGAATAAAGCTAATTTCTTCCCTACAAATTCCTAAAAAAGGATATACCATAAAATTACTTGGAGGGATGTACACCTGTGTAAATGATTTTACAACTTCAATTTGATTGGGATGAATTCCAACTTCTTCATGAGTCTCCCGAATAGCAGTAGCAGCGAAATCAACATCCTCTTGTTCAAACTTACCTCCGGGAAAAGCAATTTGAGCCGAATGAACACCTTGATAAGAATTACGAACTATCAAGACCAGATGGGTTTTTCCATTTTTAGGATAACACAACATTAAAACAGCAGCAGTTCTTGGATTTTTATTATCTACAGAATTATTTTTCAAACTAACCACGCGTTCCAAAGGAGCCATTTTAAGATGCGCATCCATGGCGGGTAAGTCGGAAGCAATTAATTTTGGAACATATTGTAAAAAGTCTTGAAAATCCATAATCAAAGTCTATTTTTGCAAAAACAAGAGTATATAAATTTAGTTTATAAATAGCAAGTACACAAACTTTCTACATCAAAATCAATACCTATGTACAGTAAAGAGGAAGCACAACGATTGAAACGTGAATTTTGGATTGCCTTCGCCGAAAAATATCCTAGAAAATGGCTTTTGTATGATACAAAAATTAAAGATTTTTCTTTTAAGTTTTATGTTGACAATAAAAAAGCGCAAGTCCTCGTCGATATTGAACCTCGAAATGACGATAAACGCATCGCTTATTTTGAAAAATTAGAAGCACTAAAAAGTATTTTGGAAGACGAATTTGTTTCTGACCTAGTATTTGAAAAGAACTACTACCTAGAAAATGGTAAAACTATTAGTAGAATTTGGGTTGAAAAAGAAGGAGTAAGTGTTAGCAATAGGAATTATTGGGATGCTATTTTTGATTTTTTCAACGAAAAGATGATGGCTTTAGAATTATTTTATGCCGAATATGACGAGTTCATCAAAGACATTGAACTCCCTAATTAATCCATATTAAAGATGTTGTACACTATAATTTGATTGCCATAATTAAGGTACAACTGTTTCCGATTACCCTGTTTTTTTCGAGTAATGATTGACACGTTACAATCTACTCCATCATTGTCTTTACAAGTAAAACCATACACAATATCGGTTTCATTTTCTGTAGTTGGAAGGTAGTCTACAATCTCAAACAATTGTATAATTTGAGAATAAATCACAATTCTATTTTTGTTGGTATCCAAAGAAACCATCATTTTAGATAGTTCTAAATCGGACCATTCGCCCCATTTTCCTTTCTCATTTTTTTCTAACACACTAAAACCCGATGTACTAAATTTGTACACCTGCCCATAGGACTGTTGCCATCCTAAAGTTATCAAAAGAAAAAATAGATATCGAATTAATTTAATCATTAGTAGGTATTAAAAAGTCCATTTTGCACTTTTTTTTTGTGCCAATTCAAATTCAGAAATAATCTCTTCAATAATTTCACTTACTGGTTGAATCTTATGAATCAAACCTGCAATTTGGCCAATCTCTAATTCCCCATCGTCCAAATCACCTTCAAACATACCTCTTTTTGCTCTAGCACGACCTAATAATTGAATTAAATCTTCCTTAGTAGCTCCTTTAGCATACAATTCTTGAACTTCTTGATAAAACTTATTTTTAATCAAACGAACAGGAGCCAATTCTTTCAAAGTTAATTGGGTATCACCTTCTTTCGTATTCACTACCGTATTTTTAAAATTGTCATGAGCCGAAGATTCAATCGAAGCCACAAAACGGCTTCCCATTTGTACTCCGTCAGCACCTAAAACCATGGCGGCAAGCATTCCTCTTCCTGTAGCAATTCCTCCAGCAGCAATCAGTGGAATTTTGATTTTTTCTTTCACCATCGGAATCAAAGTGAGCGTAGTGGTTTCTTCTCTACCATTGTGTCCTCCAGCTTCAAAACCTTCTGCCACAATTGCATCTACTCCTGCTTCTTGTGCCTTTAAGGCAAAGGTAGAACTGCTCACCACATGAACTACTGTAACACCATTTTCTTTCAAATAAGGCGTCCAAGTTTTTGGATTTCCTGCCGAAGTAAAAACGATTTTCACCCCTTCTTCTACGATTATTTTGAGAATTTCTTCAACATTTGGATACAACATCGGAACATTTACTCCAAAAGGTTTTGAAGTCGCTTTTTTACATTTTTGAATGTGTTCACGAAGTACTTCAGGATACATCGAACCCGCACCAATTAAACCTAAACCTCCTGCATTGCTCACCGCACTAGCTAATTTGTAACCACTATTCCAAATCATTCCGCCTTGGACAATAGGATATTTAATTTTAAAAAGATTCGTAATACTGTTCATACTGTATTATTTTTTAATGATTTTACCCGATTTAGAAAATCCTTCCGATTCGAATGTATAAAAATAAATCCCTTCTTGCAAATGGGATACTGAAAGCGTAACAAATCGACTTGAACAAACTTGTTCAATACACTTTTGTCCCAAAATAGAATATATAACTAAAGTTCCTTTTGTACTATTTTCTGGAAGATTGAAATGAATTTCGTCAGCACTTGGGTTAGGATACACCACGAAATCGTCTTGGGTCAATTGCCCATTGGCTAAAGCCAAACTAAAATTCGGGATTCCATAACCAAATTGGGGATTGGGACTCGCATATCGATCTGCCGAAGTTTGCACCAATTGCCGAATTTCTTGATTGGTTTTATTCGGGAAAGCTTGCCATAAACTAGCTATCATTCCCGCCATAATTGGCCCTGAAAAAGATGTTCCGCTAGCGGTAACTATATTCCCATATTCATCTGAAAGTACAGAAGACTGACCTTGTGCCATCACATTGGGCTTGACCCTTCCGTCATAAGAAGGTCCTATCGAACTAAAACTTGCCAATGCTTTTGAAGCCGTCACAGCCCCCACCGCAATTACCTCCGTTGCTTCTGCTGGTGCTCCCACATGTGGCTCTGATGTACCACCTTCATTTCCTGCCGAAGCCACTACAATCATTCCCTTCGAAAAAGCGATATTAGCTCCTTTGGATATAAAATTAGTGTCGCCCGTCATATCGGAGTACCGGTGACTATAATTGGGATTATCATAACCAAAATAGCCCAATGAAGTATTGATAACGTCCACCCCTAAACTATCGGCTTTTTCAGCAGCTTCCACCCAAAGCGATTCTTCAATTGGATTTTCGGATGCTGTGTCTTCCGTAATAAACAAATAATAGTACGCATCCGGTGCAGTGCCTACCAAAGCAGTTTCTTTATAACCACCCATACTCGATAGCACCATTGTTCCGTGATGATTGCCAGAATAGAAATTGGAAGAACGATGCACAAAATCATAGCCTCCCAAGATTTTATTTTGATCGCGCAAGCGTTGAAAAGGTTGCGCTGTGTGGACACCTGGAAATCCAGCATCCATAATGGCAATAATTTTGTCTGAAGCCGTGAAATTTTGTTGGTGTAACAACTGACCATTCAACATCTGGATTTGGTTAGCCGAACTTCCATAAGCAAAATCAATTTGGGTTTCCAATTTATTGATTAGGTTCTTAGGTTTAGCAATGGATGCCGTTTTTGCCGTTGGATTCAACGAACGATTAGCAAAAACGATTTTTTCGACAATAGCCAGATTTTTCAAGGCATTTATAGCCGCTACAGTTCCCCGAATATGGAGCGCATTCAACCATTTGGATTGAGCCATAACGGTAATCCCATTAGCTGATTTGATTTGATTGACAAAGGATAACGAAATGGGAATATCTTTGGCGTCCAAAGCAATATTTTGTCGAATTCTCCTGTCCAAAGCTCTTTGCGAAAGCATTTGCAAAGGCGCATTATAATAGGCTTGCGCATTGGATTTTGCATTAAAATAGACCCAGGCATCTTCTTGCGAAAAAACCATCGAACTGGTAAGCGATAAAAGGAAAATAAAAACAATTCTCATATCAATTTCTTTTACCTTTCTATGGCAATACATCTAAGCTAAGAAATTACTCCCGAACCTACTAATTCTTCGCCTAAATGCCAAGCTACAAATTGTCCTTCAGTAATAGCGGATTGTGGTTCGTCAAAGGCGACGTACATTCCCGATTCAAATTGGTGTAAAGTGGCTTTTTGCAATGGTTGTCGGTAACGGATTCGTGCCATTACCTCCATCGATTCTCCTTTGGCTAAAGCCAAATCTGGGCGCACCCAATGCACTTCCGAATTGGCAATAAATAACGCTTTACGGAATAAACCTGGGTGCTGACTAGTCAAACCCGTGTAAATGGTATTAGTTTCTACATCAGTGGCTATGATGAATAAAGGATCAGTGGTACCTCCAACATTCAGTCCTTTTCGTTGACCGATAGTAAAATAGTGCGCACCTTGGTGTTTGCCCACTACTTTGCCCATTTCAGGAGTATAGTTAATTTTATTCGCATCAAAAGCCAAACTTTCTTCTATCGAAAGTCCTTCTGGTTTAGCTATTTGATATACTGGATTATTTTTATCGATTTGAACAATTAATCCTGCTTTAGGTTGTAATTTTTGTTGTAAAAACTCGGGTAAACGAACTTTTCCAATAAAACACAAGCCTTGAGAATCCTTCTTTTCAGCAGTAATTAAATCCATTTGTGCTGCTATTTCGCGCACTTCTGGTTTAGTTAAATTCCCAATAGGGAATAACGCTTTTGCCAATTGGTCTTGCGACAACTGACATAAAAAATACGATTGATCTTTATTATTATCTGCCCCCGCTTTCAATTGGTATATCGTTTTTCCGTCTACCTGAATTTCACTTTTCTGACAATAGTGACCTGTAGCGACATAATCAGCATCAAGACTTAAAGCAATTTTCATAAAAACGTCAAACTTGATTTCGCGATTACACAATACATCAGGGTTTGGAGTGCGTCCCTTTTCGTATTCGTTGAACATATAGTCCACGATTTTTTCTTTGTATTGTTCGCTTAAATCAACTGTCTGAAAAGGAATTCCTAATTTTTCAGCTACTAACAACGCATCATTGCTATCTTCTAGCCACGGACATTCATTAGAAATGGTAACCGAGTCATCGTGCCAATTTTTCATAAAAAGGCCTATCACTTCATACCCTTGCTGTTGCAACAAATACGCCGCAACACTCGAATCAACACCTCCGGAAAGTCCAACAACTACACGTTTCATTTCTACTATATTAGGATTAAATGGGAGACAAAGTTACAAAACATTTGGCTGAATTTGGCTTTGCCTCTATCTTAATTCTTTTTGGTAATTTTCGATTTTGTGGCCAAATCTTCGCTCGATTTTTTAACTAATTTCCCATTTTCCACAACTTCCCAAATTCCTATTTTTAGACCTTTGGCAAATAGGCCTTTTGAAACTACATTCCCATTTACATCTCTAAAAATAGCCAAGCCATCGTATTCATTATTTTTAAAAACCGATTCTTCAATCACAATCCCAGTTTCGGTGTACTTTTTATACGCTCCTTCCTTCCAATTATTCACATAATTGATTTGTTCTGCAATCTTTCCGTTGGGGAAATATACAGTTCTTAGTCCTTCTAACTTTCCGTTTTTATAATTCTCTGTTGTCATAACAGCTGGAGAAGCATAATGGTAATATTTCCACAATCCTTCAAATACCTTATTAACAACTTTACCTTCGCTCACTTTGTTTTTATTTTGGTCATAAAAAATCGTGTATGCTGAATTGTCTTTTGGATTAAATTCACGTGTGGCAATTACATCTCCTTTTTGAGTATCATCAAAAAATTGGAACAGACCAATTTCCTTTCCGTGCTCAAAAGTACCTTGATAACGCGGTCTTTTTGACTCTTCGTAAAGACCTTTCCAAACACCGTGCTTTAATCCTTTAGCGTCTAATTTATTAGTTTCTGTTTGCGCATGCAAAACACTAAACAGCATGGTGAACAAGAAGAATAGTATATTTCTCATATTGTATTTTTTTATACTAACGAATCGTTTTACATAAAATTATTGCTGCAAAAAAAATCCCGAAATGAATCGAGATTTTTTTGAAAATTATTTTTTGTTACGTTGTGCTTTTTGAGCTTCGGCTTGTTCCATTGCCTCTTGCAATTTTTGTTGGAACTTACTTGGTTTTTTAGGCTCTTTCAGTTTGTTTTCCTGAATTTGAGCGTGAATTTTATCGCTATCAATAAAGTACTTTTTAATCACGATCATAATTCCAATTGTAATTAAGTTAGAGATAAAGTTATACAAACTCAATCCTGCCCCGTAACTATTGAAGAAAATCAACATCATTAATGGCGAAATATATATCATGTATTTCATCATTTTTGCCATATCAGGCATTCCTTCTTGTTGAGGTGCCGCCATTTGTTGGTCACCCGAAGTCATTTTCATGTAGAAGAAAATCGCGATTGCTGCCATAATTGGAAACAAACTAATATGATCTCCATACATAGGGATGCGGAATGGCAATTTGATTACCTCATCAAATGACGATAAATCATCCGCCCAAAGGAAATTTTTTTGTCTCAATTCGAAAGCCGATGGGAAGAACTGAAATGAAGCATACATAAATGGCAACTGAATCAAAGCTGGAATACAACCTGCCATTGGGTTCACACCCGCTTTGTTATACAACTTCATCGTTTCTTGTTGTTTTTTCATTGGGTCTTTTTTAAATTTTTCACCCAATTCAGTAATCTCAGGACGCAATACTTTCATTTTGGCTTGAGACAAAAATGACTTAAAAGTAATTGGCGACATGGCCACTTTAATAATGATTGTAAATACAATAATTGCTATACCATAGGCAATAAACGAACTTAAAAATCCAAACAATGGAATGAAAATCAATTTATTAATCCAACCAAAAATTCCCCAACCTAAAGGAATAATTTTTTCTAAATTCTTATCGTATGCTTTTAACGTTTTATAATCTGAAGGCCCAAAATACCAATTCATTTTATAATCCAATTCGCCATTGGTAAACGCTAAAGGTACTTCTGCTTTAAATTGTTTGGTAAAAACAGTATCTTTTGTTTCGTCATTAACTAAATTAGTAGAATGTAATTTTGAAGTTACAAACGGCGTATTAGTCAATAAAATAGCACTAAAAAAATGTTGCTTGAAAGCGATATAATTTACTTTTTCCGGTGTTTCTTCTTTGTCTTTACCTTGTCCTACATAATTAATTTTATCCCCTTCGTGTTCAAAATAAATTTCAGCATAACGGTTCTCATACGAAATACTCTTCTCGTTTCTAAACGTTTTCATGTCGAACTCTAAGTCCAAAGGTTTAGCAGTATTTAAGACTTTATTCAACCCTTGAGAACGCAAATCGAAACCAACCATATAATCATTCGGTTTCAAGATGTATTTGTACTCCAGAAATTCGTTAGCTCCCGATTTTAATTTCATCGAAAGAATTTGATCCTCTCCTACTTTTGACAAACTAGGCTCAAAATACAAATCCTTTGTATTTAATGATCTGTTATCAGTAGTTTGTAAGGTAATGTTTAAATTAGTGTTGTTGTCTTTAATCAACTCAACCAACTGACCTGATCCTTTTTTGAATTTCTCATATTTCTTTAAGACAGCCTCTACAATAAAACCACCTTTGTTTGCGATTTTTAATTGTACCAAATCATTTTCAAGTGTAGTAAATTCCGCTTTTGCAGAAGGTAATGTAGCTGAATACGCGAAGTTTCCTAATGTTTTTTGCAATTGAGCCAACTGAGTTGAATCACCTGAAGTCACAACAGCTACAGCTGCTTTTTCAATTGATTTTTGAGCTAATTCTTGCGCTTTAGCTGCTTTGGCAACCAATTCTTTTTTAGCTTTTTCAGCAGCAACTACCTTAGGGTCGGGTTGATTTTGATACATAATCCAAATCAAGATTCCGAAAATCAATACAAAACCAATGATTGAATTGAGGTCTAATTTTTTTTCTTCCATTATACTTTTAAAATAGTTATTGTTTTAAGAAACGGGGTTCTTTGTATTATTTTTTCTTTGCTTTAACTGCTGCCGCCACAAAATTCACAAAAATAGGATGCGGATTTGCTACTGTACTTTTGTATTCTGGATGGTATTGTACTCCAATGAAAAACGGATGATCTTCAATTTCTACAATTTCTACCAAACCAGTTTGTGGATTTGTACCTGAAGCCAATAATCCTGCTTTTTGCAATTGGTCTAAATAGGCACTATTGTATTCGTAACGGTGACGGTGACGTTCTGAAATAGAAGATGTTCCGTAAATTTTATGAGCCAATGTACCTGGTTTAATATCACAGTTCCAAGCTCCCAAACGCATTGTTCCACCTTTATCTGTAATCGTTTTTTGCTCTTCCATCAAATTCACCACTGGATTGGAAGTTTTTTCATTCATCTCAGTAGAATTGGCATCTGAAAGTCCTAAAACATTTCTAGAATATTCAATTACCGACATTTGCATTCCTAAACAAATTCCAAAAAATGGAATCTTGTTTTCACGCACATAACGCACGGTTTCAATTTTTCCTTCAATACCTCTTTCACCAAAACCTGGCGCTACTAACACAGCATCCAATCCTCCTAATTTCTCATTAACATTCAAGGCATCTATATATTCAGAGTGTAGTGAAATCACATTCACTTTGGTTTCATTGGCTGCACCAGCATGAATAAAGGCTTCTAAAATGGATTTGTAACAATCCTGCATTTCTACATATTTTCCAACCAAACCAATATTTACGGTGTGTTTTGGGTTTTTTAAACGCTTCAAAAACGTATTCCAGTTTTTCAAATCAGGAGCCGCTTTCTTAGGTAAGTCTAATTTTTTCAAAGCGACAACATCCAATCCTTCTTCTAACATCAAGTTAGGCACTTCGTAAATAGTTGAAGCATCAATAGATTGAATCACTGCTTCTCTTTTTACATTACAAAACAAAGCCAATTTATTGCGAATCTCATCTGAAATCTCATGTTCCGTTCTACACACCAAGATGTCCGCTTTTATTCCGCTTTCCATCAACGTTTTCACCGAGTGTTGCGTAGGTTTTGTTTTCAATTCTCCGGCTGCAGCCAAATAAGGCACCAACGTCAAATGAATAACAATTCCGTTATTTTCACCCAATTCCCAAACTAATTGACGAACCGATTCGATATAAGGCAATGATTCAATATCACCCACAGTTCCACCAATTTCAGTAATGACAATATCGTAATCACCTGATTTTCCAAGCAACTGCATTCTGTCTTTAATTTCATTGGTAATATGAGGAACCACCTGAACGGTTTTTCCTAAAAATTCTCCTCTACGTTCTTTTTCAATTACCGAAAGATATATTCTACCAGTGGTTACATTATTCGCTTGAGAAGTAGGAACGTTCAAGAAACGCTCGTAGTGACCTAAATCCAAATCGGTTTCTGCACCATCATCAGTTACGTAACATTCTCCGTGTTCATAAGGATTTAGCGTCCCTGGGTCCACATTGATATAAGGGTCGAACTTTTGAATGGTGGTTCTATATCCTCTTGCTTGTAATAATTTCGCCAAAGATGCCGCTATAATCCCCTTCCCTAAAGAAGAAGTTACACCGCCAGTAACAAAAATATATTTCGTTTGATTCATTCTGTATTAGTTTGTATTGTAGTTGTGTAAAAAACGTCGCAAAAATACGATTATTAATGGATAATTGACAATGTAAAATTGATAATTTCTAATTACTATTAACTATCTACTTTTGGTTACTATTTAATTTATACCTATTTTGGATACTGCTTTTTGATGTTCCGAATTAAGTCTTCTAATCCGTTCAATTTTAATTCGTAAACCAATTGTAATTGTTGTCCCAATTCGCCTTTAGGAAATCCTTTATTGCTGTACCAAACCACATAATACTCGGGCAAGTCTATTAAATGCCAACCTTCATATTTCCCAAAAGGCATTTTAGTATGCGCCAGCTTGATTAATTGTTTTTGGTTGTTTTGCAAGTAGCATCGATTTAATACGACAAAATTAGTCTTTTAAAATATAACATTTATTGATTTATTATGAATCCCTTGTTCAATTCGACCCAAAATAAGTTTTTGATATGCTGTAAATGATTTTTCTAATTCTTCTGGGTCAAAATAGACTTTCAAACTATCTAAAAGTTGCGGAATTGTAGTTTTTTGTGGTACTATTTCAAGAATGGTTTTGTCTAATTCGTCTATTTTTGATATTGAGAAACCCAATTCTGTACATTCAGGTACTACAAGAAAACGGGTTATTTCGGGCGTATTTTTCAATTCCTTTTTTGAAATCCATGGTGTTGCATTTTCAAAAAGAAAACTCCAATCGTATTGGGATTCAACGAAAGCAATTGGTTCATCTTGAATAATTATTCGATCTAGCATTTTTTCTTTTTTTTTAGACAAATGCGAAAAATATTCAATTTGAACTAAGTCCCGAACATACAAATAATCCAATGAAAGCAAGCTAAATGTATCTTGGCGAATGGCATTTATTTTATTGACCAAAAGAGATAAATCACGCCATTGATTTTTAGTCAATGCTTTTTTTGTGATTTCAGAAAGAATGTTCTCTGTTGTAAAACGTTTTACAATCCGTTTATTTGGCAGCCATTTGGCTAATGTATTCAATTGATATGCTTTTTGTAAAGCTTCATTTCTTTGGAGTAATGCTTCTTTGGAGGGGCTTTCTACATAAAAATAATTGTCTTTATATAAAGGTATTTTCTGGGTTTTGAATAATTCAATTATTTTGTAATAATAAAGAGGATAATCTTTCCGAAGCCTCGCTGCCATCTGCCTACATATAAACTCACTTTTTTTATAATTTCCTAACAAATGTAAATATTGCTTGTCGTAAGGGACTTTCTCAAAATCACCAAATCCTTTGTATCGGTTATCGTCTATAATTTCAGGTATTAAAACCGATACTTGTTTATTTCTTTGTTTGCTCAAACAGTAAAATAAATATTGTTCAAAAAAAACATTAAAATTGCTTACCTCAATTTTGGATAAGTTTTGCTGGTTTTTTTCTATAAATTCAAATGCTTCTTTTGAATATTCTTCAAAAAAAGGAATATCTGAACCTCCCAGTATTCCCGCATTATAAGCTAAAATAGGATTATTAGCCTGTTGTTCGTTAACAATTTCGTTAGGGAAATAAGTCAACGATTTTTTTAAAGAATTCATGATGTTTTGATAATATTCGGTTGCCGCTTCCATATTTTGAGCAATCAAATCTGCTTTCATTAAAGTAGATTCAAACGGTTTCCAAATAAAGACATCGCCATCAATATGCAAAAAGGGTTCTTTTTGTTGCGAATAGCTGTAAATTTTAGGTAATGCCCAAAGTTCTTTGTGGTAGCTGTTTAAATCATCTAAATTACAAACCACCTCAGTATAAGGCAAGCCCAATTGGTCTATCAATAGTTCTTTATAAGCAGCATCGCAATATAAAACTACTTCGGGATAAAACTGCCGCAATTGTAAACAACTCAAAGTCCAAGACATCAAATTGAATTCGGGAGCTAACCAACCAAAATTGGAAGTCAACAAATGTTTTTGACCACACGACCACGCACTTTGAATAATTCTCATATTATTTCATCTTATATTTCAAATTATCAAAAAAGCGCTCTATCAATCGCCTGTCTTCGGTGATGATTTCCGCTGTCCCTTTGGCTTCGGCATGAAAATTCAGAACTGTCCCATAATTGGTTATCAATCCTTCGGCTAAATGTACTTGCACCAAATAAGCGTTTACTTTATTTTGGTTGTTCGATAAGGTTTGTTCGTTGGTAGCGAGTGAAATTCGTCTCACTTTTCCTTTTATTGAACCGTATTCATTGTAAGGATAATTATCTAATTTTATGATTACATTTTGTCCTATTTTTACCTTGCCCGAACCTTGTTCGGGTAAATTAACTTGTCCAATAATTTCATTCTTATCAGGAAGAATTTTAAATATTTCCTGCCCCGATTGAATAAAATCATCATTTTTCAAGAAACTCAAAAAATCTATTCGTCCTGAAATGGGGGCAATAAAAACATAGGTGTGTTCCCACTTTTTGATAGCATCCAATAAGTCGTAATAACTATTGTACAATTTGATAATCAGCTCGGTTTCTTTGTTCGATTTTTCTATGGCTAATAATTCTAACTTATTTTCAGCCTCATTTATTTGGTAACTTGTGCTGCTCATCTGTTTGTCGATGGCTTTAAAATCCAATACTGTATTGGCTTTGGCGATTACTGATTTATCAAAATCAGCCGAAGCAGTTACTTTTTTGCTATACAAAATAGAATCTCTTTTGAACAATTCCATCGAGCGATTGTATTTAATTTGCTGGTTTTCAAAATCATTTTGTAACGCACTCAGCGTAGATTTTTGCATTTTCAACAGTTTTTGGGTAATGTTTTTTTGAGCTACAAAAGGTTGTTGCTTTTGGTAATCTAAAAATTGATACAAGGCACTTAAAAAACCAAAATACCGATTGTTAATATCTCCTAAAGAAAGGTTTTCGGGAAAAAAATGGCGATGCGAAACCGAATTAAGTTGATGAATTTTTACTTGGTGCAGCAGACGATCTAGGTTTTGAACATCCCTAATGCGTGCGGAATTTTTGATGTACCCTAAATAGGTTCCCGCTTTTACGCTAGCCCCTCCTTTGTTTTGTAACAAAATAATATTTCCTGTGGTAGCCGAAACTATTTTCACTGGGGCTTGCCTTGTGTTTAGCGTGATTTGCCCATGCAGCACCTCGGGATATTTGATTAACCAACCAAAAAGCAATAATAACAAAACTAAGCCGATGGAAATACTACTCACGGCTATCCCAAAACGAACTGGCATTTTTTCGATTAAATGCGCCACTTCTTCCGTCCGGTTATCGTTTAGACTTTTGTGAAATTCTTTTTTATCCATTGATACTGTCTCCTATTTGCGTTTTTACTAATTGGTAATAGTGCCCATTTTCTCGTGTCATCAGTAGGTCATGATTGCCTACTTCGGCTATAAATCCATTTTTGAGTACCACAATTTGGTCGGCTTTTCGTATGGTACTAAGTCGGTGTGCTACTACAATTACGGTTTTGTTTTTAAAAATTTCTTCGAGAGCCACCACTATTTTTTGCTCGTTGATTACATCAAGTGAATTGGTCGCTTCATCAAAAAATAAATAATCGGGATCTTTGTACAAAGCTCTGGCAATTAGTATTCGTTGTTTTTGTCCTCCACTTAAACCCCTGCCACTTTCTCCCATCATCGTTTGATAGCCTTTAGGCATGGCTTCAATTTCCGTGGCAATATTGGCTGCTGTAACCGCTTTTTTTAAGCGTTCATAGTCTATGTTCTCATCGTCAAGCACAATGTTGTTCTGAATGGTATCACTAAAAATTTTGCCGTCTTGCATTACTGCTCCACAGCTATCTCTCCATTGTTTTAAGCTAATGTTTTGAATATTTAAGTTTCCCATAGACAATTGCCCATGTGTGGGTTTATACAGCCTAAGAATGAGTTTCAATAAGGTGGTTTTCCCGCTACCACTATCTCCAACAATAGCTGTTACCTTTCCTTGTGGGATAATCATTGAAATGTTGTTCAAGATGTAATTGCCATTTCGATTGTATTGAAAAGTTACATTGCGTAAAATCAAACTCTTATCCTCGGGCAGTTTAATGCTATTATTGACATCGTTTTCTTCCTCTTCTTCTAATTCGTGAATTTCATTTAAACGTAAAAAACTGATCTTGGCATATTGTGCAGATTGGATAAAAGAGATAAACTGCATAATGGGAGCGTTAAGCATTCCAATAATAAACTGAGTAGAAATCATCACCCCAAAGGTTATCTCACCTCTGATAACTGCTTTAGCACAATAAAACGTAATGAATAAGTTAGTTAACTGATTAATGAATTGCGCTCCTAAGTTTTGGGCATTGGTAATGCGTAAAATCTTTTGGTCTATTTTGAACATCCGCACCTGAAGGGCTTCCCATTTCCAACGCTTCTGTTTTTCGTAGTTATTGATTTTAATATCTTGAATACTGCCAATAGTTTCCACCCAATAACTTTGATTTTGAGTATGTACATCAAAATATTCCCAGTCTAATTTCTTTCTAAACTGGAGAAAGAAAACTACCCATAGTATAAAAAGTGTACTTCCAGTAAGGTAGATTACACAAAGAATAGGGCTATAAATGAATAGAATTACACCAAAGATGAGAAACGTGAGGATTGAAAAAATGAAGTTAAGCGAATTATTCATGATAAAATCACGAATACGCTCATGATCTTGTGCTCTTTGTAGAATGTCACCAATCAATTTGTTTTCAAAAAAGGTGATGGGTAGCTTCATTAACTTGATTAGATAATCTGAGATTAACGAAATATTGACTCTAGAGGTAATGTGCAATAAAATCCAATCCCTTACCATATTGCTCAACAAAACGCTTACAATGATAACGATGTTAGCAATGAGTACTAAGTCAATAAAATCAAGGTCGCCAGTTTGAATTCCAATATCAATAACAGATTTTGATATGAAAGGTAAGAATGCTTGTAAGACGGTGACAATAAGCATTACAACGAACAAATTCAAGAAGCTCTTTTTATAAGGCGTGAAATAACCCAAAAAATTCTCCAAGGTTTTACGTCTTTCTAAATTGTCTTGAACAGAACGTTGTTTAAAATCAGCCATGGGTTCTATAGCAAGAACTGCTCCTAGCTCTTCTTTACCTAACCATCCTTTTTGAAATTCAGCTATTGAATACTTGATACGATCTTTAGCAGGGTCTGATACCCAAACATATTTAGAAGTAATTTTGTACACCACTATAAAATGGCTGTCTTGCCAATGTATAATACAGGGGAGGGGAATCAATTGCAAGGTGTCAAAATCAATTTTTACACACTTGGTACGCAAACTGATTTTCTCACAAGCATCACTGATGTCTAAAAAACTGACTCCCTCTCTACTAATGCCACATAGGTCACGTAAATAAGGCAAACTATAAAACCTACCATAATACTTGGCGATGATTTTGACACAAGTAGGTCCACAATCTTTAGTATCGAGTTGAAACTCGTGAGGAAAATTAAACATTTACGATTTGGGTTTGATAAATTAAAATCTAATTCTAAAGAGAGCAAGGGCTAGCAAGCTTTAGTAAATCTCTATTTGTTTATATTGTTAAAAATAATCCGTTAATTCTCTATAAATAACCATTAACATAGTTATTATTAAACCTATTATAAGGATATAATACTTAATCGATGATGCTTTGGAAATAGAATTTTGATTATTCAAGTCTTTTAAAAACAATCTTCTTTTGAAAGATACAATCAAAAGATAAATGAGGACTATTATAACTAAAAAAGGAAAAAACATACTTCATAAATTTTTAATTTAAATACCATAATATTTTTGTCGAATAACGGCTAATACAATGGATAAAATTAAAGGAACAACCATGTATAAAATAATTCTATTAGTATCTCCCTGTTGTACATACTCTTCTCTTGAGTAATATTGTTCCATTAATCTTTTAACTCTTTTGTTATCATAAAAAAGAACAAAAACAAAAACTGTTAATCCATATATGAGATAATATTTACCTTTAGTAAGATTGTCTTGAAAAAAAAGAACCTTATGACCTAATAAAAGACTCAATATTTCTCGTGATAAATTGAAATGCATTAATATTGAAAAAAGAAGCATTCCACTACCATATATTTTTCCTGGACCACTATTCCCATATTTTTTACAAAAAAAGCAGAAAATAAAATTATAGATGTTCATATATTAATTGGAACTTAAATGTTCGTATAAACCTTGGCTATAGTTACGTTCAGAATAATAATAGTCTATATTATCTCATACTGTTTTAAAGATATTAAAATGATAGTTACTATAAATGGACCTAAAATATATAAACCAGCTCTATTAGTATCTCCTTGCGTGACATATTCATCTCTATTGCTAAATTCTTCTACTATTTTTTCAGTCCTTTTTTTATTATAAAAAAACCAAGAGATAACAAAAAAGGGGATAGAATAGATAAAATAAACTTGTTTCCGATGAAATAATGACCCCCCAATATCAGGAAATAAGTGAACTTTATAACCCGTTATGCAATAAATTATTTCGATAATAAATAAAAGATGTGAAAACAAAGCAAATAGAACATGTGAACTTCCTGCTAACCTTCCAGGACCGGGAAGACCTGCTTTATTATAAAAATAGGCGTAAACAAAATTATAGATGTTCATATACACAATAGATAAAATAGACTTGTTTCCGATGAAGCAATGATCCGTTTATATGTCCAGAAAATATAAACGAAACAAAATTAAAGTCAATCATACAATTAATAATTTGTGTTATGAACAGAAAATGTGAAAGTAACGCTAGAAAAACATGCGCACTACCATACACTCGTCCTAGTTTCGGTAAATCATATTAGTTATAGAAATAAGCATAAATAAAATTGTAAATATTCATAAATTACTTAGCAAAACCACCTTGTCTTATTAAAGCAAATACAACCGTTAAAACAGCAGGGACAACAATATATAAAATCATTTTATTAGGATCTCTCTGTTGCATATATTCATCTCGAGCATCAAATTTTTCAATTATTCTTTCTATTCTTTGATTATTGTAAAAAAAATAAATACCAGCAACAATAGGAATACAAAGAAGAAAATCCGTTCGTTTACTTTGTAAATGTGAATTCCCACTAGTATCAGGAAAAATCATTAAATTAGAACCAGTTATATCTGTTATAATTTCTCTTAATAATAATAGTTGCATAAATAAAGCTACAAAGACATAAGCACTTCCGCATATTTTCCCCACTAAATCTGCCCCATTTCGTCTATAGAAGTATATATAAATCAAATGATAGATATTCATAGTTTAATTATTAGTTGAACTTAAATGTTCATATAAACCTTGCCCATAGTTATGCTCTGTATAATAATTCGCTAAAAAATAAGCTGCTCCTAATGCCCATCCTGCAACTGGAACTGTTGTAGCTGCACCATAAATTAAAGCTTGTGTTCCTAAATCAGCTACATGATAATCTGAAATACCGCCATTATTAATTGCATTATTGATTGTAACACCACCTCCTATTGCTAAACCTGCTAAACCAACTCTTTCAAGATATTTAATATATTGCACTTCAAAACCAACAGGATTTTCACCTACTGCAATTTGTGAAAGCATTGTTTTCATATCCCAACCAAAAGCAACAGCACTAAAGGCTTCAGCGCTTGAACTATTATTGCCAACGATAACTTCTCTTAATTTTTCTCCTAAAAATTCATCTGTTGTTCCTGGTATTGGAGTACTGAGAACACCTGGAGGTAGATTTCCAAAATTGCCTGTTAACATAGCAACCATTAGATTTATAACATTTGGATCTGTTGTGGTATATACTTCAGCTGATTTAGCATTAAAATTATTAATTAAGGCATTATCATACCCAGAATATCCTTGTCCACCAAAAGTGCTCCCTATGGCAGCCCCTCCGCCAAATTGCTTATAAAAATCTGACAAGTAATCAGGGAGTCCATAAAAATTACTATGTGTATTTACATCCACATGACCATTACCACATCCTCCAACAATTTCTTTCATTTCGTCACGCTCAAGCATTCCTGCTATGTCGTTAAATTTAATTTTTGTTTTCATAAATTTAAGATTTAGGTTAATTAATATTCCAAATTTAATAAGAAGCTAAATAGAGTCTTATCAGAATACACTAAATTTTATTTTGATATGATATATTTTATAGTTTATTTTGATAATTGAAAGCCCCTCAATAAATTTTAACTAATTATGGAAATAGGTAACAAATTACGTGTATTGCGCACTGAAAAAGGATTCACCCAAGAAAAAATAGCCGACCTACTGCAAATACCTCAGGCTTCGTATTCTAATTTAGAAAACAATAAAGGGAAAATTAACTTAAAAACCATTCAAAAAATTGCAGAAATCTACGGAATTCAAGTTGTAGAAATTTTAAAAACTGAAAAAGAGTCACCTACTAATCAAAACCCTAAAAGAGGGAATAATGGAACCATCATAAATAAGCTCTCTGAAAAATTAATTGAGCAATATGAAATTCGACTGAAAGAAAAAGATGCAATTATTGCCGAGTTAAGGAAAGAATTAGAGTAAATTTACTTTGCCACTTTAACCGTTAAATCGGCATCGTAATACAAAATATACAATCCTTTATTAGCAAAACCTCCCGTTTCATTTTTAAAATAATCAAATTTACTTTCGACTTGTTCCGTTACTTGAGTTGAGGCACTTTCTGCAAAAGTAGTAGCTTGAGACAAACGCATCAACGTATCGAAAGTAACATCAAATCCACGGGTAGCAAAAGCATTAGGTGTCACTTTGTTTTTCAATTTATAATTCTTTTCAAAAATCGCAGCTTCTGGACTAGTATTTTCTCTCGTCATTGAAGGATACAATAATTTTAGTTTGAGTAAATTGGCAAACTCAATTTCATCCGTATCCAAAGTTTCATTG
>Ga0213920_1000810_pt1 | contig 20107 bp, 22 predicted proteins | sample McNCre1117MG_FD_161054 | JGI IMG/M metagenome (GOLD analysis project Ga0213920, IMG submission 161054) | Freshwater microbial communities from McNutts Creek, Athens, Georgia, United States - 11-17 MG | ecosystem: Environmental > Aquatic > Freshwater > Creek | place: USA: Georgia | collected...
TATAATCAATAAATAATCTTGACGAAGACAAAATGACGAGGCGAGCGAATGACGAATACATCAAGAAGACCTACGGGGGTCGTAAGTTTAAAATTGAAGCTGTAAAGGAAGGATACTTACAGGCGGTGGATGAGAAGACGGGAAAGCGGTTCGGGCGACCATTCAAGAAAAACGGGGAAGCCCACAAAAACATCTACAAGGCAATGCCGATCATGTTTTCACCACAGACAAAGTATAAGGACTTTGTGGTTCACGACGGTAAACTAATCAAGGAAGGGAGACGGAACATTACACGATCTTATAAGTCAAAGGACTGGCAAGATCTGGGTTTTACTACGGCGAAGCAGGGTCAAGAATTTGTCCGCGCCCTAAGAGCTACTGGTGTTAACTTCTTATCTTCACAGGAGGGGTTTAAGAAGGTTGCCCAGACCTTCAAAAACTTTACAGCCGACGAGATGAAGAATTATTTTATTAATAAGGCACAACGTCTTAAATCAGTATTACGGAACAGATTGTCAAGCGTTGAGAATGTAGAGAGAGATACACCCTACGGAAAGTTCTTGAAAGTCCACGAATACACCACACGGGGAAATATGGCGAACCGTCCGAACGGTGTTTATTTATACTATAATAATTTAATTCCTATTTTAACAAACCAACTGGAACAGTTTTTAGCGACGGCTGAGCGAGGAGTGCGGTTTACAATCAACTCAGCAATCAACTTAGCTAACGACCTACACCCACTGTCGTCTATAGAAAACAAGGTGTTTAGCTCAAAGGGGATGAACATTCTCAAACGAAACTACCAACAAACAAACATAAAGGGGATTGTAAGCAAGTTAACAGGGGATATTATAAGACAGATAGAGAATTTTCTTAACAAAGGTTCTGGGTGGCGTGTCAAGGCGTTCAACAAAACCTACCTTAACATGACACACCATACCCCGAAAGCAGGGCGCAAGTATTTTGAGATGCCCGAGTTCAAGAAGCGGAGGTCTTTATTTGTTCCAGAGAATGATGATGACTACTGTGCTTGGTATTGTTGTGTTTATGCGTTAGAGAGTAAGAACATAAAGAGCCACCCCAAACGGATCACCACACTGAAGAAATTCAAGAACAAGTACCCAATCAACCAAAAATTATTCCCACTTGAAGTTTCTATTACGTCCAACAGACACGAGGAACTTGAGAAGTTGTTTCAATCAAGAATTCACATTCACGTTTCAACGATACAGACACCGACAAAGGTGGAGTGCCACCTGTGTTCCAAGTCCAACTATGAAAATGAGATTGACCTTCTTCTTATCCAAGATCTTAACACAGACCAGCGCCACTTTGCACTTGTTAAAGACATTGGTGTGCTGACAAAACGAACGAACGGACACAAGACATTCTTTTGCCGTAATTGCGAATATTCCTTCTCAACTCAGGTGGCCTTAACAAACCATCAAAATTTGTGCCTTAACCAGAGGACAACCGAAATCAAGATGCCTGTTGAGTTGGAAAATGATATTTGCCGTTTCAAGTCATCCAACAACACCCAACTTGCCCCCTACATTTTAGTGTGGGACAGCGAGTGCTGGTTTAGGATGGACGAGAAATTGAAGCATACAAACTCAACGACAGAGATTGCGGAACACGTGCCGTCAGGTGTCTACGTTCACGTCTATTCAACAGTGGAAAATAAGGTCATCAAGTCATTCTATCATCGTGGGGAAAACGCTTTAGAGCAACTTATGAAGAGTATCTACAAGTATATTCAAGATGAGCTTTTTGAAGTGTTTGACAACGTTGAGCCAATTAGAATGACGAGGGACGACTGGCAAAAATACAAGACAAGCAAAACGTGTTATGTGTGTGGGGACAACTTTGCGGGTAGAGAAGAGATGGAAGCGTTCAACGAGAAGAAGCGGGACTTTATAATCAACAACGAGAGGTTAAACAAGATGCTTGAAGATGGTATTGATTTGAAAAGCGGTGAACTCAAGAATGCTTACAGGAAGGAATATGCCAACTTCATGAAATCCAAGAAGGAGGAATTCAAACAACACTACGCATACCTACAAGAAACCGACAAGGAAGCGTACTACCAAGCTTACAAGGATTTTCAACAAGAAAACGAGATCAAGTGTCCTAAATTCAAGGTCAAGGATCACGACCACTTTACTGGAAAGTTTAGGGGTGCGTCTTGTAATGAGTGTAATTTTAATATGTGTGTTAAGCGAGAAATTCCATGTATTGCACACAATTTCAGGGGGTACGACTGCCACCTGCTAGTCAAATCTCTTGAGAAGGACAACCCCGTCATAAACAAAGGGATTGATATTATACCAAACAACACAGAACGATATACGATGATGACTTGCCCAGTAGAACCAAGCAAAGAATATTTTGAGAAAAACCCGCAGGTTGATGTTGACGAGTGTTTACCGATTCAACTCAAATTTATGGATAGTATGTGTCATTTAAATTCATCCCTTGACAAACAAGTTGAGTTGTTGGAGGACGACGACTTAACAACAACCAAGGAATATATCCGCTCACTGAGCCACAACGACGAAGATTTTAAGTACAAATTTGAATTGTGTCGGAGGAAGGGTGTTTATCCGTACGAATACTTTGACAACCCCGACAAATTCAACGAGACCGAACTACCAGAAATTAAATGGTTTGTCAGTTCTCTGCAATTCCACGGGAAAACATACGATCAACTGGACGAGAAAGACAAGGAGAAGATCAAGAAGAAGTATAAACGGGCTGTAGAAGTGTGGGTTGCGTTTGAGTGCAAGAACCTGTGGGACTACCACGATCTGTATTTAAAGTTGGATGTGTTCCTTCTAACAGATGTATGGCTTAAACACCGACAAACCACGCATGAAGCGTTTGGTCTTGACCCGTGTTTCTATGTATCTGCACCACACTTGTTCTGGGAGGCGATGCTTAAGAAAACGAAAGTAGAACTACGCTTATTGTCCGACATTGATATGTATATGTTTATGGAAAAAGCAAAAATTGGTGGTGTTTCTATGGTTGGGCTTAAGCGGTATTCTGAGGCGAACCACCCAAAACTTGCGTCTTATGATGTTAAGAAAAAACATAAGTACATAATCTACGGGGATGTCAATGCGTTGTACCCTAATGGGATGATTTCCAAGTTGCCCTACGATTGTTTCCAGTGGGTCAACATCAATGAATTCAACCTGAAACAAGCGTTGGACGATGTTGACGGGGACTACGGCTACTTTTTAGAGGTTGATTTTCCGATCCCAAAAGAACTGCACAACCAGCTAAAAGATTACCCGATTCTACCCGAGAACATTTCTATCAACAGGGACATGCTAAGTCCAATTCAAAATGATACAATCAAACAGTTAGAAGCGTTTGATGAATACTATGAATCAGGGGTGTCAAAGTTAGTACCGAACCTCCACGATAAGAAGAATTACATCCTTCACATCAAACACCTAAAGTCAGCGTTGGAAGTGTGCGACAACTTTGTCAATTTGGAAGACATTAAAGTTCACAGAGTCATGCGTTTCAAACAAACAGAGTGGCTTAAACCGTATATTGACTTTTGTACTGGGATGAGGTCTCAAGCGAAAAACAAGTTTTACAAGGACTACTGGAAACTTGCGTCTAACTCTGTTTTTGGAAAAACAATGGAAGATACACGGGATAGGATAAACTTGTTCTTAACGTCTGACGCTAAGACCATCCAACAGAAGATGAATGACATCCGTTTCTCTCACTTTGAGATTGGAGAAAATGGACTTGTTGCATTCCACAACTTCAAGAAACAAACCACACTTAACAAACCGATTTATGCGGGGATCACCATTCTAAATCTTGCCAAGTGTAAGATGTATGAAATATGGTATGGCAGATTGAAGAAGAAGTACGGGGACAAGGTTGCGCTACTTTACACCGACACAGACAGCTTAGTTTTTGAAGTGGAGACGGAAAACTTTGAAGATGATGTCCAAAACGACGACTTGTGGGATTTCTCAACCTATCCAAAAGACCACCCGCTTCACAACAACAACACGGCGGTGGGCAAGTTCAAAGATGAGACCAAATCTGTTCCAATCCACAAGTTTATTGCGACAAGGGCTAAATGCTACGCCTTCACACTTGACAAAACGAAGGTCAACACCACCGACAAGAAGTGGGTTGATGATTTCAATAAAGATTTCTTGGGTTGCGAGAAGTGCGTTGGAAAAGGAATTAACAAGAACATTCTCAAAAATGATATGACTTTTGACATGTACGAACGGGGTATTTTCCATGATGGGAAACGAGAGAATATGGTTCAAAAGGTTAACATCTACAGTTTTCAAACCACAAAACACAACATCAAGACGATCAAGCTTGAGAAGAAGACAATCTCTCCTTATGATGACAAAAGAATTCTGTTAAAAGATGGGATCACCTGCCTGCCTTTTGGACACCACTTAATTGATGAAATGAGAAATGGTTTGAGGGATTGGATAATATAAAAAGTGTTGTAATGAGGAAACATGTTTATTTTGGAATACCAAAATAAAAAGAACTATCAATCATATTAATTAACTTGGACTCCATGCTTTTCAAGAATTTCAGCAAGTTGTTTGTGTTTGACACTCTCTAAGTGTGCGGGGAATTTTCCGTGTTTGGTTTCAATACCACAAATATCGCACTTGATTTTAGGTTTAGGAATATAAATAACTTCACGTTGACTTTTAGGGTATTTCTTATTTCTCTCACGTTTAAACTCTTCATACGCTTCTTTACTCTCAAACTCAGGTGGAAACTCATAAACATCCTTGTACCTACGTCCATCTTCTAAAATGTAGGGGTGTAATTTATAACCTCCATTACGCTTTCTATGGTATTCTCGGTAATACGCACGCCTGTATTCTGGATCACTCCACTTATTTGTTTTCTTATTTTGATCGCCGGATGACATTTTATATTATATTATTATTTCTTTAAGTCATTTTATTTTATTTTTTATATTTAGATTTAGCTATTTTAAGAATGTCGGAAAATGATTTACCCTTGTGTTCCTTCATTGTTTTGATCACAAGCAATTGCCACGCCGTCTTCTTTCTCATTTATTAATACAATGAAAAAAGTGTTCTAAAATTTAACAGGTGTTATGCGCTCCATAACTATAAGTGCGCTTATCAGTTGAAATGATCTTTTGATTTCTACCAACTTGAAGTTGCGTCTATCATCAAAATATATACAATCCAATGCATCTTCAAGTTCATCAACAGAATTTCCTCCAATATGAATATACACGAGTGTTTCAGCGGGCGGTTGATGAGACAGAGTATCAGCAACTGAAAGTATTGTCTTTTGTAATTCCTTCAAATGAGCCATTCAATCTTTTTTATCATTACAAAAAAGATTTTAACTCAATTTGTGTCTAAAAAACTCAAATCAACATAGCACCACCAGCTACAGTTTCACCACCACTTACCAAAGCATTTTTACCAGCACCTACAGCACTTTTAAATGAACCAACAACATTTTTGAAATCACCTTGAGCGCCAGAAATATCACCACGAGCAACATTGGTTAGTGCTTGACCGCCAGAAGCGGTTGCTTTAGCAATGTCTTTAGCACCCTCCATGATAGAACCAACGGTTTTCAAACCAGAACCAATGACAGGAACACCCCCCATTGTTTTTTCAATACCACTTAATTTATGTTGTGCCTTGTCAATACCAGAAGATACTTTTGTTGCGGTAGATGATAGATTGCGTCCAAATTTCTTGACATCGTGGCCTATAGAAGCACCAAACCTCTTTCCATTCGTTAGTAGTTTTCCAAACAATACCATACTTTATAATATACAATAATATTTTTTTTTATTATCACCACCTTGAAGTTAAACTCCCATCCGGAGACACCACCAACAGAGTGTCATGTTTGACAAAAGTGTTGAGTGTTTGAGCGCCTGTAATAGCACCAGCATAATTGCCTTCAATATAGGTTGTAACCTTACTGAGATCTGTTCCAGACAGAAGGACATCACTTTGCCCACGTAGAGTATCCAGATTAATACCAGCCAGGAAAGAACGGGCGTTAGGATTATCACCCACAGCCACATCACTTGAAGAAGTATAAGCACTGGTACACATGTTCCCACTGAATTCAACATGGTTGAGTGCGTGTAGCGCCTTCTTGAGTTCAATGAAGTATTCTGTAATACCATTTGTAGTCATAGTTGTAATAGGACGTTGTGGAACACGATTTCCGCCAACATTGAGATTGAAGGTTGAGCCAGCAGTAGTAAAAGGGTTGGTTCTTGAACTTAGAGCATATCCAGCTTGGACGCCAGTAGTTCCAAGGCGTCTCCAAGTAAAGAGAGCCATCTTAGCACTCATTGCCTTACAAGGAAGGATTGTATTCCATTGTCCTGTAGTAGCATCAGCAACCGTTGTTTCATAGGTGTGCCAGTCCTCAGCATGTAGCACAAGATCACGACCAGAGTAGAGAGATTTGATCTGGTTCATAGCACCATCCTCAATTTCCAGATAATCAACAATGATAGAAGGGTTCAACATAGCATAAGGAAGTGTAACCGTTGAGTTTGCTACAGTAGGAATGACTACAGAATTGACTTGAGTATCAAGAACAATCTCAATTCTAATGTCGTCGTTTAGAGCGTAGATTGGGATATACTTATCACAACCGCTTGTCAAAGGAGAAATGAGTGGAATTGAAAAGGTAAATGTAAATGTAGTATTTGCGTTTTGATTAACTTGAGCTGTGTTCTTCATTGCTTTTGAACGACGACTTTGTTCGTTGGTAATGATTGTAGTATTCACAGTTCCACTACCATCGGCGTCAGTTCCATACAAGCGCTCATTACAACCTAAAAGTGGAGAAAGACCACACAGCTCGGAAGCACTATGAGACACATCATAGAGACAATTCATAAGCACATTATAACGATCCACGGAACTAATGAGAGCACCACCACTTCCATAAATATCAATACGTCTAATCAAGGAGGAGGCGGTATAATCCCAACCTACAAATTGAGCGTTGGCTGCGACATTACCACCGGCGGCGGCGACATTAATACCGGCTTGAAAACGGAGAGTGGCGGTTGATCCATCTAATACTTGATTTGTCAAACCACAAGGTAGGTAGAATGTAACCGTATCACCAAAAGCGTAGCCTGATGATGGATTGTTCCCCAATGACGGTAAAACACGGGTGTATCTCTTCACTTTCACTGATTCTGGCTTGAGCCCATATTGGGCTTCTTTCACAATAGCTGACATTTCTATTTATTAGATTAAATAGAAAAAATAAAAATAAAAAATTATTTATTCATCATCTTTTATACCTGTAAAATTCAAAATCAATACCCATTCTGTATATCTTCCAGCAGTTAGTGTCTGACCAGCAAGATTTGTCAATTTTATATTAAATTGATTTTCTACAGGATATTCAACCAGAATTGAAGGCATATTGGTTGAATTACTCTCATTATAGAAGTATGGATTGCTTGAGATTGTAGCAATATAGTATGTAGGTGCTACACATATAAAGTTAGATGGTAAGTTTCTTAGATTATCAAATAAGTTATGTTTAGGAAAAGCACTACATTCCACACATACAAAGTCGTCATCTGTAGTAGTTAGATCGTTGCGTGGTGTATTTCTAAAGTAGGCACGTAATTCATACTTCTTGTATTTCTTTGGTAATATACTCATCCAATCCACATAATAAGTTCCATCTGTAGCATCCCCAGAAATACGATTTGGTGGATTGGTTCCACTCCTTATGACTACGGTATAGGTCTCCATCTTTATTTCTTATTAGGAATTATATTTTCTTTTATGTATTTTTGATAAAGTCCTTCAAAGGTCATTTTGGTTGTTGGTGTTATATTTTGTTTCTGTATGAAGCTTACTTCAAGTGTCATATTCCAGTGTTGATGATTGAAATCTACAGTTGTCCTCATATCTTCTCCAAGTATTCTTATATGAAAAAAAGTCAAGGCGTCTTCTTGTAGATACACAAAAGAACTTGTTTGATCTATATAATACATCATATTCCCACACGGAACTGTAATTGGTATAGATTTCACGATACTTGACTTACTACCTGACTTTGAATTGATATTGAAAGTTGATATGTTTGGTATATCTATATAGATTTCATTCGTCCCCGTAAAATTAACAATTGTATCTGATGTTAAGGTATTACCTGTTGATGTATGATCTCCACTCGTAAATCCTAATAACTCTAAACAAGTTGAAGAACCTGATATTGTAAAATTACTTGAATATGTAAATGTATATTTGAGTGTGGTCGTGTTGTATGTTATTCCGTATCCCGATGGAAGCAATGATAGAAGATGTGCCTTCATTGATGTCGCACTATAATTTCCATTTGTTAAGGTGTATGTAATACCATCTATGATAAGTTTATTATTGCTGTCATTCACCGCTGTAAAACTCACAGGAAACACAAATGAAGACACTCTTAACGCAATACTGTAATCTCGTGGTTTTGTTATTGGATCATCAAAGTAAAACAACATATCACTATATTCATCACCATTAATATACATTGTCGCATAACGGCTGTTGAGATAGATTTCCCTCGGTGTAAAGTTAATTTTTCCTTTCTGTTTTAGCAATATGTTTTATAAAATTCAAAATGTCAAAATATTTTCAAGATGATGTAAAATTTTCTACTTTATTCTAAATTCATTTTTCGTTATATAACGAAAATAATATTCAAATATCAAAATATTTTTAACCCAAATCGCAAAATATTTCATATATTTTAATTTTGTATTTTGTATATTTTAATTTTGTATTTTGTATTTTACATTCTAATTTAAGATTTTTTTTCGTTATATAACGAAATTAAAATTCATTAGGAATATCTAAAACTTCTTGTAATTGTTGTTGTAATTTTTTTCTTAATTTTTCTTTATACAAATCTTCTTTTTGTTTCATTTTTTCTTCAGGAGTTGTTTTGTGATACCATTCTAAATTATCAACATGATTATTCAATATATCATCTGTTTTATATTTTACACTATTATAGTTGTTAGGATTAGGTAAAAAATAATTAGCGACAAGTTCTTTCATATATAGTGTCTTTTTAATTCCACCTTTTCTTGATATTGATATTTTCACATATTTATTATTAACTGGTGTTTGTGTTACACCTTTATACATATAACATACAGGATTATCAGAAAATAATATTCTTCTCCTAACATATCCAGTATTACTAACTTCATATGATGTAAAATTTTCTATTTGTTTCCAAATTTCCATTTTACTTTATACTTTTTTATTCTAAAATCATTTTTCGTTATATAACGAAAATAATATTAAGATGAATTTTGTGATATAAATTGGATGGATGGAATGAAGCTAATTTGTAGCTTGAAGTTTTGGATGACATTTTGTTAAAAGGTCTAATGTCAAGTAATTAAAATCTTCCATTCTTAATTCTTCATCGTGTGGATCATCACGACCACCATTTTCCCACTTTTTAAGCAATTTTCTTTGTCTCTGTTTCAACAACATTGATAGTAAAGCTTTTTCATCTTCATTGATTTTGTCATTTTCTAGTATCATATATACTTCTTCATCAAAACCCTTAAACCTTTCCCACCACCAATACGCATCTTGAACTGGTTCTGGTGGTAGGAACTCGTCTATGAGATGGTATTCTGTTGTGAATTCTGGTTCTTCTGTCATTTACTTTTACGAAAAATAAAAATATTTTTACTGAATAAATGTCCGAAGTTGAAAAAAATATCGCTGACAAGCCATCAAACGAAGACGCACCAAAGAAGGTTTATAAGCGCAATTTTGTCTTTACCAAAGCACGTCAAGAAGCGTTCCTCCGTTGCCGAAAAGCAAGACAAGAATGTCTTAAGAAGGTTGATAAGAATAGAGAGATCAAGCGGGTCTTGAAACGAGAAGATAAACTTAAGAAGAAGAAAGAAGAGCTTGGTTTGGAAGTTGAACCTAAACCTGAACCTGTCATTCACTTCCCAGAAAGCAACCCTATCCCCTCTTCTGATGATGAAGAAGAAATCCCAAGTCCACCTCCAAAGCAAAAACGCAAATCCAAGCCAAAGGTTATTATTCAAGAAGATAGTTCTTCCGAAGAAGAAGAAGTTGATCAAATTCAATATATTATTAAACGGGTTTCCTCAAGAAAGCCAAAAGCAGATAAGTATATTCCACCTCCCAATCAACAAGACCCCATATACACAAATTTTAATACTCCAACTTCTTATTTTCTGTAGTAATAAATATGGTTGTTATAGAAGTGAAAAAAGGCAATGACCCTGTGTTAGAAAGACCACGATTTCTTGTGGATCATACTCTTAAACAAGATGTTCCACCACCTTATAATCTTCTGGTAGATGGTTATAAATTTATTGTGTGGATTGGACGACCCGCAAGTGGTAAGACAAGCCACTTGTTCTCTCTCTTCAAGGACAAACGAATACTTAAAAAGTGTTGGAATAATATCATATTGACAATGCCTATTCAATCCCTTCAATCCATCAACCCTAAAGATAATGTATTTAAGAACTTGAGTTCTGAAAAGTTTTATCCAGATCTTTATGGTATTGACGACATCAAGGAACAAGTCAAGTTCTATGCTAATGAAGGTCAAGATAGTTGTATATTGATTGACGACCAAGCCAGTTATTTAAAAAATTCATTTATAGAAAGTTGTCTGTTTGACATTATAGCAAATAGAAGACACTACAGATGTTCTATTATACTTTGTAGTCAGTTATATGAGCGTGTTCCGTTGCGGTTGAGAAAACTCATCAATGTTGCCTTTGTCATGTATAAACCAAGCAAGAGAGAAATACAAATGCTTTACGATGAATTGTTAGAACAAAAACCAGATGTAGCCCTTCAAATATTCAAAATGTGCTTTAAAAAACAATACGATTTTATGATGGTGGATTGTGTGTCTCAAAGAATATTCAGTAATTACGATGAACTGATTTTAAGAGACAATGACGATAAGTAGTTTTTGTGCTTTTTTGTTTTCAAGTGTAAGTTCAATTTATCTTTCCTTACTGTAGAGCCACACTCACACTCAACTTTTTCTTTTCTCTTTTCGTTATATTTTTCTTTATGTTTTTCGTAGTTTCTTTTAATCCTCTCTATTAACTTTTCTTTGTTTTCTTTGTAATACTCTCTTTGTTGTTCGTTATACCTATCTTTATTTTTTTCATAGTTTTCTTTCATAATAGTTTTCAACCTATCCTTGTTTTCCTCATAGTATTCTTTTTTATACTCTGCTATTTTTTCTTCATTATCTTTCGTCCATTCTTGCTTTGTTCTTGTTGGTATATATTTATTTACACACTCCGTAGTTTCTATGAAGTGTCGTTCTCTTGCGTGTAGTTGTTCTTTTGATTGACAAGGGTAGTTTTCAATTAAGAAAATGTCATAATTACCCCCCTCAATAATCATGAATGAAGTTATATAATTAAATTGTCCCTTTTTATAGTGGTTGAAGTCAGTTTTGTGTTTGTTCTTTCGTTTAGAAAGCGGTTGCGTTGTTGATCCGATATATTGCTTCCCCGACACATTACACACGAGACGATAGATCTTTCCGTTGGAGTAGTCCATTTTATTCTATAATATTCTATTTTCTTAAATAGTATTTCTTAAGAAAAATCATTTTTATTTCTTATAATAAATGCCTATAAAGTCCAGTCAAAAGGTTCATCTTACGAACATTATTAAGGTTGTGGTTGGTGATATTGCGAATAGAAAGAAACAACGACGGCGACGACGGCGACCAACTTCATCATCTAAAGGTGAAGCCGTCAATCGTTCTCGTCAATTGATACAAGAACTTCAAACTCTTTCTTCAAGAGTAAATAATGTAAGTAATCCTCAAGCTTCAAATAGTGCTACACTCTTGAGTAAGATCAATGAAGTAGAAACCAATAACAAGATTAAGAGTTTAGAAAACCAATTACATCATATTCATAACAATATTCCACGACTTCCACCTTCTACAACTCAAGAAAGGGGCTTGTTGGATTATAAACCTGTTAATACTGGTTCTCTCATTGATATTGCGAACGGATTTGAGTATGATAAAGAGAGATTTGATCGTGTATTCAAGCACCTTCCTTTACATAGTAGCTCCTTTGGTGGTTCATCGTCAAGACCTTTGATTGAAGAAGTTCCGTCTTCTCCTCCACGAATTCAAAATCTACCTACTACAACGACGCCCTCTCCTATTAAACGATCGTCAAGTGAAACTGACTTAACCGCTTTAAACCAACAGCTACAACAAAAAAGAGTAGCAAGGGAAAAGGAACTTAAAGAAATGAAAATAGACCCTCTGCGAACATTTGGTAGTAGTGTTCTTGGTTCTGATGTTGCTCGTCCAAATAGAAAGTGGCTTACAAAACCAGTTATGATTGAAAAGATTTTACAAAAAGAATTTCCTTCGTAAATAAACAAATGGTTAGTTTAGATGGAATCAACAACTCTTCTGACATGTCTGGTGTTATTAGTTCTGAAATTGATGACCTCCTTGTTAATGGGGAACTTGTCGTTCTGGGTGATACTCAACTTACAAGCCCGCTTACAATCATAAACCCCTCTTATCATCCAGAACTCAATTTCAAGGGTTCTTCAAATCAATATGGTCTCTTACAATTCCAAGATAGTCAAGGAAGCACAAAATCTACTATATATTCTTCTAATACTTCCGGCGCTCTAAATATTGACTTTGGAAATCTTCCAGAAGGTTTTAAGGTGAAAAGCTCTGGTGTTGAAAAGTTTTCTATTGATCCTAACGGCAATACTGTTGTCAGTGGTTTATTAACTAATAATTATGATCGTATTGCTCTCGGTAATAATGCTGGATTAACAGGTCAGGGATTATATAGTATTGCTATAGGAACTCAAGCTGGAGAAACAGATCAAAAGTTAAATAGCTTGGCTTTAGGTTTTCAAGCAGGTCAGTTGTCTCAAAATGCTTATTCTACAGCAATCGGTTATTGGGCGGGACAAGATCATCAGGGGTTTAACACTGTTGCGGTGGGAACGCTCAGTGGAACAATTACACAAGGGGAAAATAGTGTTGCTCTTGGTGTGCTTGCTGGCTATCAATATCAAAAAGGGGATAGTGTGTCGGTTGGAACTTTTGCGGGTAGTAATAGACAGGGATACGGATGTCTTGGTCTTGGGTTTGCGGCCGGAGGAAACGACCAAGGCGACAAATCAGTTGCTATTGGATGGAGGTGTGGAAATGAAGCTCAGGGCGCTTCCAGTGTGGCGATAGGAAATGAGTGTGGACGATACTCTCAAGGTAATAGTTCAGTGGCGGTTGGTTTTAATTGTGGATTTACTGGTATGGGTGGTTCATCTGTGGCGGTTGGTTATAATTGTGGTGCGGATAATCAAGGTTCGGAATCAGTTGCTGTTGGTTATAGATGTGGAGAAACTAAACAGGGAACTCAATCGGTTGCTATGGGTTATAATTGTGGCGCTACTACTCAGGGATCGGGATCGGTGGCTGTTGGTTATAAATGTGGAGAAATCAGTCAATCATCAGACGCTGTTGCTATTGGAGGTCAAGCGGGTCAATACAATCAGGGACACGGTTGTGTGTCTGTAGGAGAACTATGCGGTCAATATAATCAAACCGCTAATTCTGTTGCTGTAGGACACGAATGCGGTAGATATACTCAAGGCGATCAGTGTGTTGCTATGGGTTATTTATGTGGTGCTACAGGTCAAAATTTTGGTTCTACGGCTATAGGATATGAGTGTGGTAAAGAAAACCAACAATCTAACGCCGTGGCTGTTGGAGCTCAAGCTGGAGAAATTTCTCAAGGTTCTGGCTCTGTATGTATTGGAAACTCCGCAGGTCAAACCAATTGTGGTAAGAACTCTATTTGTATCGGAAAAAAGGCGGGACAAACCAACTCACATGACAGCACTATTGTTTTTAACGCACATAATAGTAATGCTCTCAATACAGATGGAGCAAGTCGTTTTTACGTACAACCTATCAGGAATGCTACAGGAAACGGGTGTATGTCTTACAATGATACAACAAAAGAAATCACTTACTCATCCAACGGCTCATTCACAACTCTCACTTCTAATACAGCTTCATTCACAACACTTACTTCCAATACAGCTTCATTCACAACACTTACTTCTAACACTGCTTCATTCACAACACTTACTTCCAATACAGCTTCATTCACAACACTTACTTCCAATACAGCTTCATTCACAACACTTACTTCTAACACTGCTTCTTTCAGTGGAAATGTTAGTATTAGTGGTTTGACAATTCAACCAAATACAAAAGAAAATGTTGGTTTGACTGGTTCATTTCAAGTTGGAAATATGAGAACGGAAACATTGTTTCCTAATACGGCTTGGGCTAATAACACGCCTACAGGTATTACTTTATTTAACAATAGGGGGGCTACTGACATTTACAAAGCTTATGGAACTTATAATGGGTATTTTGAGAGTTTGACGTATTATGCTAATACTGGTCTTCCAAATGCTTCTGCTAATAGTTGGACGATAGAAAATGGAGACACTTACAAAGGAGAACATGTTTCTTTTTACTACACCGCTTATACACCCCTTCGTCCTTATTCAAGTGTGTATTTTTACAACAACGCAAGTTCTCAAGGTAGATATATCAAAAGTTTCGTCATTTTAGGTGCTTTACCTTCAACTGACACCTATGTTCTGGTCGCAAATATCACAATTCCAAATCCTACAGAACAATACTATCATTATTCATTTCCTACGATTTTCAATGCTGAAGGTATGGCTTTCATCGTCACCAGTATCACCTCTGGCGCTCAAGCTTCCTCAAGTTTTCGTCTGAGTAAGTTGAATTTTGGTTATACTGATGCTCCTACTCAAACCTTCTATATTCCTCAACAATTAGAAGTAGGTAATAGTGCTTTTGATGCTACTGCTAATGTTTCTTATGATTTCATTTGTAGTGGATCGTCAAGATTTTGTGGTGGTGTTTCTTTTGGAGATCTTAGTTCTTGGTTTCCTGAATGTCGTATGAGACCTGCTAATGCTGGATATGGATACTATATTTTACCGGGTGGGTTGTGTATTCAATGGAGCACTGACAGCACTGGCACATGGACTTATCAAAGACCTATGGACTATGTTTATACTTGTCAAATCACAAGGTACGGCGGAGGACAAGGAAGCGGTTATGGTTTAAAGATTAATACTCTTACCAATACTTATGTTGATTATGACAGCAATTATGGATCTACTGGTAAATATGCTTGTTATTGTATGGTTATTGGAAAAATTAATCAATAGTAATAAATAAATGAAGCTATTAAGTATCGTGATGAAATTATTACTACTTACGGAAATGATGTGTAGTTGTTCTGGTTTAAATATTAGAGGGGTTTCAACTTATGGATTTGAAACAGAACATTCATCGTTGGCTTGTGATTGGGTTTCAACTTACGATGAGATACTCTCCAACATTCAAAGATTAGGATTTAACACTATACGACTTCCTTTCTCTCATGACTATCTACACAATACAGATATGAAAGCTATGGATTCCTTCTTTGAAGCCGTTCTTAAAACAAGTTTAGATGTTGTGTTGGATTTTCATAGAATAGTCAATTATCAACAAGCTCCTAAACCTTATGACAACGAACATTCTTTCCAAACCTTTATTGATGATTGGTTGTTTATTCTTGATAGATACAAGGGCAACAACCACTTGGTCGGGTGTGACCTCTTTAATGAAGTTCAAGGTAGTGAATGGTGGGAATGGAATGATCTTGCAACAAAAGCTATTACGACAATTGAGAACAAGTTTCCTTTCCGCTTCTACTATCTTGTAGGTTGTACTGAATGGGGGAGCAACTGCTCTAAAGTCAATATTAACCTTCCTTATCAAGACAGAATATACTACACCATACATCGTTATGTTTGGCATGGGGGAGATCATAATAATTGGGATTGGATGTTTGGAAATATTGGAAAAGATGGAAGCAAGATGATTGTTGGTGAATACGGCGCTCGTAGTGAATTACCTAATCAAATGGATTGGTTCCGTCAATTTATTTCCTATCTCAAAGAGAGAAATATTACCAATTCGTTCTTCTGGACTTATGCTGTAAGTTCAGACACGGGCGGTATATACAAAGATGACTGTAAGACGCTTGAACTTGATAAGATGAGATTGTTGTGGGATTATTGGGGTTATACACCACCAGATTTTCAACAATACTCAAGAAGGTTAAGAGGTGGTGAAAAGTGTTATGACAATATGACTATTGTATTTTGAATTAAAACATTAAAGAAGGGTCGTGTTGTTCTTGTATATTTAAATCTACATAATCTCGTTCTTGACATTTTTTACACGGTTGTTCTCTTACCGCTTTCAAAAATCTTAAAAAGAAAACGAGTGTCTGTAAGATATTAACCAAAATTGATAGTAATAAACTTACCAAAACAAAGTCCATTTTATTATTTCAAATAATAAAAGTTCATATTTTATAGTTGGTTATGATGTATTCTGTTTGATGTATATTTCAGTTTTACTTTTATAAAAATCAAGCTACTTGGTATGTAGGTGAGACCTCTTGTGTTGACCTATATTCTTTCTTACAATCATTCTACCACAAGAACACACGATCTTTTCTCTCAGGTGGTCTTTGTTTTTTACCCAGTACTCACTGTTGTACTGACTTATCTTTTCTTTGTTCTTCTCTCTATACTGCTTACGTTGTTCCTTTACACGCTCTGGGTGTCTTGCTTGGTAGCGCTTTACTCTCTCAAGGTCTGTCATTGTTATTTAATATATTATATTACTTAAGTATAAATGCCAAAGAAAGACGAACAGAATGACAGATTAGAGGAGCTCATCAATAAATTAGATGATCGCTTATCCATATTCAACAAAGACGAGTTAAAACAAAAAGTCATTCCCCTACTTAAAGGAATCCAAACTCACATTGACTCTTTAAATGATCTATTTAGTCAAGTTGCTTATCTGCTCAATGTGGAATACCAAGATCTACATTGACTAATGATACAACATCAAATTCATTCTTTAATACTCCGCTTCATTTATTAATAAGATTATTATTAATAAATAAATGAACGAGTATCAAAATTGTATCATTGGTTATTCCACTATTAATCAAACCCCTATCTATGATTATAACTTGATGGTCTATCATAAAATAAATAATTCCAACAATGAGCTTGATTACTTTGGTGCTGTTGATTATATTAATTCTGTTATATTACCCTCTATTGTTGATCGTAGTGCTATTTTTATTATGGAACTTAATAACTATAATATGACGATTGATGATGATGACGACGATAATGATGACGATGGAAGTACCACTACCAACCCTATTGATGATGATGAATATTTCTAAACAGTAAAGTCCTCAATCGCCAACTGGCTTTCCAATTCCGCAATCTTCACTGTCGCCTCTTGCTGTTGCCTCACAAGTTCTTCCTTTTCTTTCATAATTAGTTCCCTGATCATCGTCTTGTTGTTGATGATCAGTTCTTGGTGGATGCGGATGAACTCCAACGATGACTTGACTGCTTGACGGCACTCCTCAATCGTCGTTGGTTCTTGTTGTGGTTTCCCCTCTATGAATTCCATCCACTCGTCGTGGGTCTTTTTCCCACGAGAAATGTATTCCCCCTTGTCCCACCCCGTCCTATTTATGTTGTGTTGAAACCGCCTTGTCATGATGTTTCCACAATCACTACAGTGGAACACTTCAATCCACCCCCCACGCTCTACAGTGTTCTCAGTTGCTTTAATATCAATTTTTGTCTGACTCAGACAATTCGCACGGCACTCCATACATCCTCTAGACGTCATCGTTGATTGATCTGTAGGTAGAAACAAAACAAAACAATAAGGGTTGATTAGTATTGATGAATGTTATAATTTTATAGATTGATGTTTTTAAAAATCATTTTTTATAACAATGAAGTATTTGTTTGTAAAATATTTTTCTTGTTTTGAATTAAAAAATGGACCAATTGAATTTGAAAAATATTTATTATGACCCTAAAACAGGTTATACTGGGCTTGTCAAGTTCTACAAGCGTGTAAAGGAGCTAGACAATAGTATTACGATGTCTGACGTTAAAGCTTTTTTGAATCGCCAATACACCTTCCAAATCAACCGTGAAGGCGTGAGACCTAAATACTATAGAACTATTCTCGCTAATAAACCAAGAGATAATTATCAAATGGATATTATGGTTTATGATCGTTATGCTGATGGTCCTTACAACCATATCTTATGTTGTGTTGATGTCAATTCTCGTTATGCCGATTGTGAGCCACTCAAGTCAAGAAAGGTAGGTGAAGAAGAAGATGTTGAAGGTGTCCTTCCTGCTATTAAGAAGATCTTTAAGCGTATGGGGTTGCCAAAGAATATCAATACTGATAATGAGTTCTTGGTTTCCAATGCTATTCAACGATACTTTAGAGACAACAACATTACACACCACGTTTCCGAACCATTTGAGATCAACAAACAAGCCATTGTAGAAAGGTTCAATCGCACGCTTGCTGGTTTGATACAACGATATAGAACAGGATCTAATAAGAATAATTGGACTGAAGAACTTGAAAATCTATTGGATAATTATAACTCGTCTTATCACAGAACTATCAAAGCACGCCCTATTAATGTTTTTAGTGGTATTGAAGTATCTCATCAAACTCCTATCTACACTTTTGAAACACCTCTAAAAGTTGGTGATAATGTAAGATTAAAGCTTACTAAAAGTACGTTTGGTAAGGGTGATGCTCTAAAATATAGTCCTGAAATTTATACTATCGTAGAACAAAAAGATGGTGTATCTAATGGAATTAAGTTAAAGAAATTCAAGTTGAAGGATATTAAAACCAACCAGATACTTACGAAGCCGAGAATGTATTGGAAGGACTACGAAGTGAAGCTGGTTGATAGTATTGTTGAGACCAAGGAAGGACAAGAAGTTATTCCACAAGCACAACCACAAACACCTTTAGAAACCAAAGAAAAAGTTTCTGAAGTAAAGAAGAGTTCGTCGCAGACGCACCAAGCGCTCAGTGATCGTAGAAAAGATCTTGAATTGCTTGGAAAAGACGCTTTACGAAAGCTCGCAAGTTCTCTTGGTCTTGGTAAGCAAATAAGCTTTTATAAGATAATCAATGGTAAAAAATCAAAAGCTTACCATCCTAAAGATTTTGTTATTGACGCTATTTTGAAACATGAGAATAAGAAGAATTAGTGGATTGTTTATTGTTTTTCTCATCAAATTTGAGTTCATTTCTAGCAAGTACATACTCATCCAAGTAGCAAGATGAAGGAACATTAAACAATAAAAACCCGTCTTCTTTACGTCTGTAGTATAGATTAACGTTATTTCTCATCAACCATATAAGATATTCAGAAGGTACTTCTTTTAGCTGTTTCCCGTTATACTTTCCAAAGTTAATCGTGTGTTGGTCGTATTTATCAAAAGTCCACACACCGTTCGTCGCTTCCAAAAATCCTGTCTTGATCCGTTCCTGTCGTTCATATTTAGGATAAAACGATGTCTGGCGTTTCCAAACATTCATTACCATCTTCATAATCCTTTTTCTGTTGAAAGCGTCCGCCTTGTCATTCTTCCGCTTCTCCTCCGCTTCTTTGATTCGTTCTTCAATTTGTTCCTTAATAGCACACTTTTTGTGCACTTCTTCTATTCTAGATCTTAGTGGTTCTCGGCATATTGCACAGATGTGGCGGGTTCTTGACTTATTTTTGTTTTCCATAAACTTATCGACACACACAGATCCAACCTGAAGAAGTGGTGCAGTAGCATCTGTTTTAAGCTGTATGTAGTAGATGTTCACAATGTCTTCTTTACCGCATAAGCACATGTTGTCCCCTCGCTTCCTGATTTCCAAATTCATCTTTCTCGCCCTCTTCCCATAATTCACCACTCTATAGTCGTTAATATTACGGCTTCCCCCCCAATCCTCCAAGTATTCGCATATCGTTTTCATATGATCCGTCATTCTCTTTTTCTTTATAGTT
>Ga0213920_1000811_pt1 | contig 20043 bp, 21 predicted proteins | sample McNCre1117MG_FD_161054 | JGI IMG/M metagenome (GOLD analysis project Ga0213920, IMG submission 161054) | Freshwater microbial communities from McNutts Creek, Athens, Georgia, United States - 11-17 MG | ecosystem: Environmental > Aquatic > Freshwater > Creek | place: USA: Georgia | collected...
TGAATCCCTCCCCAACGAGTTCACACGAGACAAGTATCTGAGTGCGAGACGTTCGTACTCGTTCAACAATTCCAGTTCTTTCTCCGTCATCCATGGTTCCATCAATCACCTCCGCTTTGATTCCTGCCGCGTTGAAAACATCCGACGTGTCGCGTGCGTGCTTCAGGTTCACACAGAACGCGATTGCCGTCTTTCCGTTCGCGAACTGCCGGTAACTCTTCACGGCGTCGCCGATGATAGACGGTTTATCCATGATTCCGGACAGATCGTTCTTCGCGAAGTCGCCGCAGCGCATTGCGACGCCGGAAACATCCACCGTGACCGGGGCGTAGTATTCCGGACGTGCCAGAAATCCGTTGTCGATGAGCCATTGGACTTCGGGGCCGCGGACCATGGCGTTGAAAATGTCACCAAGCCCCTTGCCGTCCAGCCGTTCAGGCGTCGCAGTCACTCCAAGCACCTTCGCGTGCGAATACGCGACAAGCATTTCCAGATACGTGTTGGCAGCAATCCTGTGACTCTCATCAACCATCACCATATCCGGCTTCGGAAGCACCGAAATCCGTTTCACCAAAGTTTGAATGGACGCAATCTGAACAGGCATGTGCGCTCTCATCGGAACTCCAGAGCGGATGATTCCATGATCCACGCCTTCCTTTCGCAATGCGTCCGACAACTGCTTAATGATCTCCGCCCTGTGCGCGACAATCGTCGTCCGAAGCCCCTTCTCAATCGAGCATCGAGAGATGTGTGCCATGCAGGCACTCTTGCCTGACCCTGTGGGGCTTACCCCCAAAACCCTTCGCGCTCCATTGGCAAACGCCGAGCGCAGATCGCTCACAAACTGGTTTTGGTATGGACGCAGGACAACCATCGCGTTTCCGATCAAACTTCAAACCGCGCTTCACGTCAAGGGGAAATGAAAAAAAGCCGCAGCAATGACGCTGCGGCTGATTCGACGTGAACGGTTTACGAAATCGGAGGCGGTCTGCGAATCACGCTGATTACGTTGCCCTGCGCCAGCTCGATTTCAGGAGGAGGATGCGCCAGTGTGTTCGACGGATTGGCAACCCATGCGCGATACCACTTCGTTTCGTATCCGACGACGTGGAGTTCTCCCGTCTGGTTGTTCGGAGAGTTCGCAAAGCAGATGTACTCCCACTTGTCCCACCCCATGGAACGGGCAATCATCTCGTCGTACTGCTCGCATTCTGGAGGGTTGGAGCACGGAATCTCGGCCGGTTCTACTGGAACTGTTGGGTTTGAACCCGGTGGAAGAGTAATCATTTGATTGTCCTGTAACCTTGAGCAGCCGTGTCGCCGTAATCCGAAGCTACTGAATGAACGATTTTCTTGGCGGCCATCTCCTCGCGCAGCCTTCGGATTTCGTCACGCAGGTCTTTCACTGTATCCTTGAAATCCTTCAAAGACTCGTTCTGGTTTTGGTTCTGAATCTCCAGCCGGACAACCCGTTCACTCAAGTCCTTGTTTGCTGCCAATCCTCCAGTGATCCCAGAAACGAGAACCCCGAGTTGCGTGTAAAACTTCCAGTCTTTTGGTGTTTTGTCGTTCGTCCCCATTACCCCACATCTCCTTTCTAAAAACGAAGCGGTCATTTCGCGATCTTCCCCAATATCGAATCGAGACTCTTCAACGCCTCGACAACATTTGTTCCGCCTCCTTCCTGGATAAGCCCGGACGTTCCGGTGGACAGCGTTTTTCCTACGCTTGCGGTTTGACGTTCGAGTTCGGTGTGCGCCGGCCACAGCGCGAACGAAGTGACTTTCAGTGTGCGTTCCTGAACTGTGACTGCGCCATTCGTTGATGTAGTCGTCGTGCGCTCGGAAAGTCGCGGTCGGTTCAGGGCGCAACCGGCCATGGCCAGAGCGGTGGCGATGAACGAAGCGGCGAACACAAGGGCATTTTTCATGGTTACAGCGCCAGAACTGATGCAACCAATGATGCAGGGCTCTTGCCGGACTGTGCTTTCTGGATCAATGCCTTGCGAACGGCTTGCCTGTCAGAGTCGCTAAACCCGGCAAGCGTGAGCCCGTTGGCGTCTGCAACGATAGCGTCGATGTTGGCTAGATGTCGTGCGGTGGCTTCTTCGCCCAACAGCGTCTGGTAACTGTTCTTGATGTTGACGTTTGTATCGAACGGCAACTGGACTGCTCGACCGATGTTGCGTTGGACGATGTACTGGATCATTGCAGTCTTGTCGTCGGCGTCCAGCGTTCCGGAGACGTTTACTGAGAGTGTGATGGTCATGGATTACAGTGGTGTAATGGTTGCGCTGACGTTGGAGTTAAGCATCGTGATCGACCATTTGCAGCTAAGTACCGTTTGCGCCAGAGAACTTGTCGCAGCGCACTTCACAGACAGCACGTTCGATCCGTCATCAACAACTGTGTAAGTTACTGGTGTAAGAGTTCCGGAAGAGTTTGCCGCAGTTCCGTCAACCTGCGTAATGGTTCCAGTGATCGTTGTGGACTTTGCGACGGCGTTGACGTTCAGCGTGCTCGTAATCGCCTGGTGGTCAGTTCCGTCCGACGCGAACACGGTGGCCGTGATTGTCATTCCAATGTAGCCGCCGGCAGCTAATGGAACTGTGAACAGTTTGGTTGCCGTTGCTTCTGTAAGAGTCGTCTCCTTGGCGCGGCGGTACATTCGAGTGCCGGCGGTGTTCTGTGTGGTTCCAGATGCTCCGGTGATTCCCTGTTGTAGAATGTCGTCTCCAGATCCACCTGTGCCTGTTCCAAGCGAAACAACCCGCGTAAACGAAGCGCCAGCCGTGTTGCTTGTTCCCGCAACTACGCTTTGTGTGCTGATTTTCTGCGCGACCGGGGCGGCGGCGTCGGCGGCACCGATTTGGAGGTTTGCGGCGGCTTTGCGAGAAAGAAAAACATCAGGAGAACCAGTTGTTGCTCCCATTTGGTACTGACCAACCGACCTGACGTTTCCAGACGATGTGACTACAAAACTCGATGCACCATTAGCCTGAAAATCGGCTAGATAGCCACTGAAACCAGCCGCCGAATTGATGCCAAACATTGTTCCGCCAGTTACCCACCCTGTACTCGTCGCTCCCGACGTTTCAATCAGCACCATCGGCTTCGTGGTCGTCGCCGTCCCGCCAGTAATCGGCGTCCCGGTAAACGACACCGCCGGCACACTCAACGCTCCGTTCGCGCTGAACGTCTGTGCCAACGAAAACGTGTTCGCAAGGTTCTGACCGGCGAATGTGAACGAAGCGTCAGGGATCGTGAACGTGCGATTCGCCGTAGCTGTGACATCGAACGAGCGGGTCCAGCCGTCAGAAGCGCGAATCCACGAAAATCTTCCAGCAGAGTCAGCAAACAGAGAAAACCCACTCGATGGAGCAGTTGGATTAACGGTCTGCGCGATGGCTGCCAGATAACCAGCACCAGCAGCTCCACCCATCGTCAGTCCGCCCGTCATCGTGTCGCCAGCCTTCAGCACGAACAGTCCTGTTCCGCTAGATCCGCCGCTCGCCACCTGATCCAGCAAATACAACACTGCCGCACGCTTCTGGTCTTCGTTCAGGCACTGGTAGCACGCTGCTCCCGCCGCGATTTGTTCTGGTGTCATTTCAGGAAAATGTGTCGTTGAGTATGTAAACTTCGGACGCCCCGAAATCAGCAATGCACTGATAACACTTGGATGCGTCCGCAAGCTGTGCCGGCGTCATCCCGGTTCCGACAGCCTGATTCAACAGGTAAACCATGGCAGAGGACCACGTTTGCAGCCCGAAGCACTGATAACACTTCGATGCGTCCACCAGAGCCTGAGTTGTCACGATTTAGTTTCTTCTTCGATGCTGATTTCAGCCTCGTCGTCGTACAGATGAACGATTCTGATTTTGAGAACAGCACCCGGTTTCTTGGCCTCTTCTGGAAGGAAATCGAGTGGCACAAGCGCCGTGACGCCTTCCGCCTTTTCCTCAGTCGGAGATTCGGGCTGACCCTCGTTGTCCTCCGGGTAGTAGCTTTGGTCTTCCATAACGTAAGAAGGGGGCGCCCGCTAGGGACGGGCACCCCCATGTTCCGACCGCGATTAGGAGCAGAGGTCGTTGGCCGAGCTGTAGGTCTGCGTCGGGTAGGTGGTATCCAGGCCGCAAGGCGTAGATCCAACAACGCAAGGCTGTGCGCGGAGATGCAGGAACACCTCGGCGTACTCTGGGAACTGCGCCTGAGTGGCCCACTTCCAGTCCGCGATGAACTTGCCCTTGTTGCGGCGGCTGTTGTCAACCGCGACAGGGATGGTCTGACCGTCCGCGCTCAGGGCGGTTCCGCAGGTCAGGTTATCCATCACGAACTGCCACTTGCCGGCGAAATCACGCGCAGCGAACGGCATATTCGGGTTCAGGCTGGAGTTGTCCAACATCAGCGAGCGGAGAGCCCGGCGATGCCAGATGAACGATGCCTGCACTGGAGCGTTCAGGTAGTCGTCGTTGACGATACCCTTGATGCCGAGAGTTGCTGTGGTGTTCTTGTACGGGAACACGCGGCGAAGGGTGTTGTTGCCGAGTATCTGGAACCGCATCGGCCAGAGGTACGCCTTAAGGGCGAAGTTACCCATCTGGCCCATCCACCCGAACTTGTAATACTGTTCGGAGGCGGCGTCCCACTCGGTAAACCGGAACGACGGGAGCAGCGAGGATTGATGAACAAGGTCGTAAACCGTGTCCATGTCCGTCATAAACTCGATAAGCGGAGGCATGTCCTTGACGCGCTCACCAAGGGCACCGGAAAGCACCTGATACTGTGTGCGCCGACGCAAGTGGTTCACAGCGAGTCCAGATGTGGGGACAATCGTCTGGTTGCTGGAGTTCTTGACCGTGACGTTGATGAGGTCGCCAGTTGCGGTGAACGTAAACGGAGTCAACCCGCTGGCCGTACACACCCAGGCGTTTCCGGCGTTTCGGAAATACTCGTTCTGGATGCGGTTGGAGCTGATGATGTTCGTGGCCATCTTCAGCATGTCCACGTAGCCAGCAAACACCTGCTTGGCTCGGTCTGCGGTCAGAGACAAGTCATAGCAGATGATGTCCGATGCGTAGGACTTCTGCTGGAGCGTGTAGCTGGAGCGGTCGGACCCGAGTCCAATCTTCGTCTCGGAAGGATCGCAAGGTGTGCCGATGCAGCCCGTGTTCGTCACGTCATCCCATGCCGTACTAAGGTCAGGGAATACGCGGCGAATCTTGTCGAACGTGTGGGAAACACCGTCCTCGGCGGCGAATCGGCCTGTTTCAATGGCGCCGATAAGCGTGTCAACCGGGGTAATGTCGCGGAGCATCAGTTCGTCCAAATGCTCCGTCTGGCGGGCGATGTACTGTGCGAATTGTTCGCAGGAAATGGTCTGAGCCATAAAACAAATCAGGCAATGCGCCAGTGTGTTGGCGCGTGTTTACGTTGCGGATTTGTCTCGCGACGACCTGCTCCTTAAAGCAGTGCCGGCATTGCACCGGCTACGCGAACGGCTGTTTTACATCGTTTCCAATGGCCCGGTAACGAAGACCCGGTGTTTAGGCTCACCCCTAAACTTCTTGTGGATGTGCCATCTACAGAAACCCGTAACGTCGTGAGGATTGTATTGCAACAAAAAAAGCCGCTGCTTGTTAGGCAGCGGCTTGGCGTCGGTCTTTGCGGGTCACTTTTTCCCGACCAAGGCATCCAATTCTGCGAACGAATCAGCCAGCGTTCGCCCACCGCTTTTGACAGGTTTATCGCCTCCTTTCCCGGTGGCATTGCCTGGCCCGGAACTCTTGTACCCGTCCAACGCCTTCTGGAGCTTATCCATCTGCGTGCGAAGTCGTCCGTTCTCGATTGCCAGTCGGTCAAACCCGGCAATCTTCATGTAGGCCGCCGAGTGCATTTTCACCCGTGTATCCGAGTCGATGTCCTGCGCCCCGGAGAAAACTACGTCCGCCATGCGCTTCCCGGTTTCCAGCGCCTTGTTGATCTGCTCGTCGCCATCGGCTGGAGAGAACCACTGGGGGTACTTCTTCTTGGCGTCCTCGTTCAGCTTCTGGAACGCCTCCGCGCTCGCCTTGGCCTGTCGAGCCTGAGCTTCCCGTTCGGCAATCTGCTTGGCGGTCAGATCCTTCTCGCGGGCTTCGATGTTTTTTGCGAAGTCGGACTTGGCGTTCTCGGCAGCCCTGTAGTGCTGCATGATTTTCTCACGCTGCTCCATAACGCGGGCTGCCTTGGCCGCACCCAGCTTGTCACCGTCAAACAGCGCATGCGCCGCCTCCAAGGCGTCATCCTCGGAACGCATGTTTACAATTCGGGCGAATTCCTCGGCTGTGACCTTGCGAGGCTCTGCGCCCTCACGCTTCACGGACAGGTCTGTCGCGGTCTGGGTTGCGTACTGCCAAGCCTCCTTGTACGGCTTGTCGTACTTCTCAAGGTACTCGGAGGACTTGGTGTAGTCGTAATACTTGACCTGATCCTCCAGTTCCTTCAGGCGCTTTTCCCGCGCCGACAGCGTTTCGAGCAGCTTCGGCTTTTCCGGGTCTTCGGCTGGCCGCGTTTTGAGTTCCTCGAACTCTTTCTCCCGCGCCGCGAGCTGCTTTTTGAGCTTCGTGTACGCTTCACGGAGGTTTTTCGCCGTCGTGAATTTTGAGACTTCCTCGTCTTCGCCTTCAACCGGCGCTTCGGCGTTTTCTTGAGGTTTCGGTTGCTGTTCTTGCGCCTTTTCAGGCTGCTTTTCTGGCGTTTTCTCATTGTGCGTTTCTGCAAAAAGCCTGTCCAAATCCCCGTTCGGATCTGCCTTCAGCTCCGCCTTTGGCGGCGTCTGCTGGATGGGTTTCGGTGCCGATGGGGTTGTCGGAACCGCATCGGTAACTGGCGTGGACGCCGGGGCTGCTGGTGTTTCTTCAGGCATTGGGGTGTGGAAGTTGGTCGAGGTTCGGCATGTTCACAGGCTTGGATACGTTCGGAAGGTTTTCCAGAATGGACAGGAAAAGCATGGCACCCTGAAGCCTGTACGACTGTATAGTTGCAACACCCGAGTCGATTGGAGACGAGTAGCTGTGCATCATCTGCAACAGCGCCGCGTCAACGATTCTTGGCCAGTGAACCTGATCCACTTTTTCCAGATGCGCGTTCACCAGCGTCTTGTCCTCCTGAAACCTTTGCTTTGGGCTCTTCATTCCATCTATGGGATTTACACCTCGGGCACAACCGCACATCCGTCACCCTTGGAATCCAAGAGTAGCCGCATGTGATTCCGTCCCGTTTCAACGCTTTGCATGTCAGTGTCTGAATCACGTTACCTATCTTCGGTAGAAGCCGCAAGTTCAGCGTGCCGCATCTCCTGCCCGGTCTTCATTCCCTGTTCAAGAAGGTCGGCCTGCAACTGCGTGGCCTGCTTCTGGATCTCGACCTGAGCGCGACTCCGTTGGATAGCCAGATCCTGTTGTGCCGTTACGTTCTTGATGGCCATTTTCTGGGACGCCTCGGCGCTGCGAATCTGCATCTTGTTCTGAGCCTGAGCCTGAGTTGTCTGGATCTTCGCTTGCGTCTCTGGGTCGATTCCCTGCTGCGGCGTGTTCACGCGAAGCTGGGATGCGGCGTCGGCAATCTGTTTCAGGTCGTTCTCGAATTGCTTGGCGAGCTGAACCTGCGCGTCGTCCTGCGCGAGCATCTGAATGCGCTGCTGAGTCGCGCCCATGGCGTTTTGCAACCCGGCAAGGTCGCTCGTTTCTGCGCCCGTCTGCTGGAGAAGCTGAACGCGCTGAACCAGCCCAGCCATCCATGCTTGGATTACCTCGATCTGGTTTTCCCCCTTCTTCGGTCGGACCTGAACGCCAGCCAGAAGAGTGGCAAAAGACTGATCCGCTTCGTGAGCCGTGTCGCTGGATTCCGGCATCGAAGGAACCAGAGAATCCGACAGAGCCGCGTCATCCGTGTTCGCCAGCGTGTAGATGTGTAGAATCTCGCGCTGCGATTGCGGGTCATAAAGCGTCCTTGCAGCCATCAGCTTGTCCGCCATGGCGATCTGGAGCAGCTTGTTGCCAGCACCCATCGCCTGCTCCGCGTCCACGCGCCACCTGGACGAATCCAGGTATTCCTTCGGCACGCCAGCACGCAGAACCCTCGCCCGGAAATCCCGAACGTCCGGGTCAACGGAGTTCTCGATGCAAAACCGGCGGGCAATCTCGGCATACTGCTGGTTCGCGTACTGGTACGCCTGAAGCAGCATGGCGCCCACGATGGCGTTCGCCGAGTTCACCTCCGCCATGACCTGCGTGGCGGTTTTCTCAACCATCGCGCCACCTTCCCGACCCTCCCGGAACTGGGCTGCCGTCTCGATCATCGACTGGCGAAGCTCCAGCGCAGTCTCGTTTACGAGCGTGTGATTCACCTGCCAGCGTTCCTGTGGGGTCACGAAATTCAGACCTTCAGGGACCACGCCAAAATGGTGCAGGTCAATCTTCGTGACGCGCTCCTTGTCCTCCGGGTTCGACACCCGAAAATACTGCATCAGGCTCTCGAACGTCGAATCCACCCGTTTGCAGAACAGGCGGTTTTCAAGGTGCGCCGTGGAGTACAAGAGCCACCCAAGCGACCTAACCGTGTGGTATCTGTATGGAGCGACGGAGGACGCATCGCCGAACTGGAAATGGATAATCTCCGACAGGTGTCGTGCGTACACCTTGTCCGAGTAGTACAGGAATTGCTGCTCCTTGCGCTCACGGCCAATCAGGTCCTTCTCGGGAGGATTGTCCGGCATCGTTGGGGCGTAATACGGCGTATCCAACACGATGCAGCGCCTCCACCCGCACTCGTCGCCTTCGTCGGAGTAGTAGTAGAACTCCCAAGCGTCGATGGTTGGAACGATGTCCGAGGCGTACAGTCCAGTGTTCTCCTTGATCCACTCCTGCATCCGCTCCGGGGCGTACAGGTCGCGGGCGGGAAGGATCGAGGTCATGTTGCCGCGCTCGATCTGCTGCTCACACCACGCAATCGACTGGTCAACCGTGCGCTCCTGCCAGCCTGGATCTGGAGTTTCGCTCTTGGCCAGCTTCCGCAATTCAGCCGGCGTGAACTGCCGCCACACCGCGAACTGGTTTAGGTTATCCATCGTCAGGTATGTGCCTGACGGAATCATCACGTCTCCGGGGCTTACAGCCTTCGGGCACCAGCGTTCAGAATCGCCCCAGAACACGGGTGAAATCCCATGCAGAACCACTGTGCCAATCTGGCTCCGAATCGCCTCGAAATACTTCATAGACCGCTTCATCTTGCGGCCAATTTCACGGGTCAGAATCGACTCATACTCGATACGCTTCTTGTCCTTGCAGTCCTCCAGCGTGACGTTGAAGTAATACTTGGTCTTGAAGAACGCCTGCGAATACGTGCGTCGGGCGTCGGCGGCGATCTTGGGGCCGGACAGCTTGTTGACGTTGGTGTACGCCTGCTGCGCCTCGCGTTCAGCCTCGGTTAGAGGTGGCGCACCATTGAAAAGCCGGTCGATGGCAGCCCGGTTTACGCCGCGCAGGTAGTCCGCCCGGCGCATCTGCCAAACAATCGAGGAAACCAGACTGGCATCTGTGAACTTCATGGGGTGCTTTTACGGTCAGGCGACGCGAAATGGAACAACCAATTTCCCAGCCACGGAAGGTGGCGATTTCCGCTTAATCTCGTCGAAGTAGTTCCACGCGAACACAACCCCAACATCGCAGGATTCCATGCCTTCGGTTCCGCCGGTCACTGGAATATCCGTGCCAGGCATGAAGCACCCCTGTTTCTGTGGAGTGTTGTCGTGGACGAATTCGATGTCTGAGCGGCGCAAGCCAAGGAAGCTCGTCCAGAGGGTTGTCTTGGCGGTTGCCCCGTACCCAAACACTTTTCTGTTTCCGATCCCGAAAACACTGTCAGCAAACGACCTAGCGTTTCGCTTCCACGCATCAGAAGACTTCCTGAAATCGTCGGCCGAAAACTCGTCATCCATCATGTACGACTTCTCCCTACCCCTTCTTTGAATGAAGAACGCAATTGCTCCGCCATGCACGCTGTATCTCTTGTATCCAGAACAAACCCATCTCGTTCCATTAAGCAATGAATTTACAGATTTCATCGACACGTAAGACAAGTGCTCATGGTACACCGAGTCCCATTCGGTCTTGTCAAGCATGTCTCCAATGTACGGAACTTCGATAACGACAAGCGTGTCTTCGTGGCTAACCAAATCCAGTGTTCCAACAAACTCTTTCCAGTTGTCAACGTGTGCAAATACATGCCTTGCTACAATCACGTCAGCGGTCAGAAGATTTCCAGTTATGTTTGGTTCAAACAATCCGCACACGGTTTGAATTCCGTTTTTGTTCGCCTCTTCTGAAAGATTTTTAGCAGGATCAACTCCCTGTTGAATGATAGAAACCGGCTTGCACATCTCTAAAAAAACTCCGGTGTTTGATCCAATCTCCAAAACAGAACCCATTCTACCGCCACGGAAAGCGCAAATATCACCTATCAACGCCCTCATGTGATTCTTCATCGTTTCAGACGTTGAGCTGACGTAGCTGTAGTTCGAGTACAGAACCATCGGATTCACTGTTGCGGACAACTGGGCAAGCGAACAGTCAGCGCAGTACAGCACTTTCAGTGGAGCGTACCCAGCAACCTCCTCTCCCGGTTTTCGGAAGTCGTTTGCAAGCGGAGTGAGTCCGAAGTCTGCAACCGAAACGAGGTCTTCAGTTCCGCATACGCGGCATTTTGTGTGGCGCTTAAACATACCAGTTATCAAGGCTGTGCTCTACGGCTTCTCCAACGTGACGCATTTTAATTCCAGTCGCGAGTAGCTTTTTCACCGAGATCGTGCAGTTCGATTTGGGAGTCCGCGCAACCGACTCCATGAATTCCTTGTCGTCCCAGTAAACAAACTCGCGCTTCAGGTGATCGCGGCGATTCATCATGTCGATTATGTCGTGAGTCCAGATCGCGCCAGGATTCAGCACGTTGTAAATCCCATACGGAACGCGCTTCTCGATCATCGAAAGGCACGCCTCGACAAACTCTCCTCGATGCGCCAGTGAATTGATGTTGTCGTACACCTTCTCGTAATTGCGAATTTTCGACAGGAAGTTTCTTGGATTGTCGATGTTGTCGAACGGCAATCGAACGCGACAAATCCACGAATGCCCTTGCTGCAACAAAACTTCTTCCGCGAGCTGCTTTGACGCTACGTATGTCCCGCAATCGGATCGAGCCCTCCAACTCAACTGCGGCGCATCTTCCTCGGACCATCCAGAGCCACCATTGTTTCCGTTGTACATGCATGCCGTGGAAACGTGAAGAAGCGGCACTTTTGCGTCGTAACATGCGTCCGACAATCGAGCAGGCAACACAAGGTTTCCTAGAACAGTGTCGCCCTTGTTGTCCTCGCACAAATCGACTCGACCATCTCGGATATACGCAGCGCAATTAACAACAACCCTGAAATCGTTCGACTCGCAAGACAGGCTGTACCTGAATGCCCAAGACTGAGCATACTCATGCGTCACATGCCTGACGCTCCAGCCCCTTCGCGCCGCTTCTGACTTAAATACAGATCCGATATATCCAGATCCTACAAGAATTAGATTCATGGTCGCTTTACAACGATTGCCAGCTCCCTTGTTTGCGAAACGCTAAAAATGTCTCGCTCGCCCTTGTTCGCACATTCAACAAGGTCCTTGACGAATTCCATGTGGCTTTTGAATCCGGGCGTCTGGAAAATGTAACTGTAGGAGCACGCAAGATCCTCAATTGCGTATATACCACCGTTTTTAACATGGCACCACATTGACTCAAATGAGGTGATTATCATTCCCGAAAAATGACCTCCGTCATCAATGATTATGTCCCAGTCTGTTCCGTAGTCAGCCACGAAGCATTTCCAGAATGTTGTGTCAGACTGGTCGGCGCAAACAAACGTGTACCTTTCCGCAGGCCCCTTGAACGCATTTGGGTTGTTGTCCACTCCAAAAACTTTCGCCTTTGGAAAATACTCAAGCCATGTCTTGATTGATTCACCGCCACCAACTCCAATCTCAAGAATTTTTAGCGGGTTGTTTTTGATTGGATCAAAAAACGATTCGTACACGTCAGCGTACCCGTGCGCTGTAGGGTGAACGCTTCCCTTGTCAGTGCCGTTCTTGATTGCGATTTTATCCAGTGTCTTCATTGGCATGGCGAACTTCCCCAAACGTGATAGTCTTTTACTTTTGGAAGCCTTGGACCGTAACCGATCCAAACCTCGGCTTCGTATCTGCTTTCGGGAGAATCAATACCAGATTGAATTGCAACCCTGTCCCTGATTCTCAAAGAAGGAAGTGTTGCAAGAAAATTTGATGTTGCCCAAAAAAACGTACCAGCCCAAATGGATTGGTTGTGAGGCATCGTTGGACCGCTCATCCAATGAACACCAACTGAATCGTATCCAGATTCAAGGTCAGCTACGCACTGCCTCCAATTCGTAACGTTGTGCCGCATCATGCACCTGCGCCAGTTGGTTGAAGCCAAATCGTCCGCTTGGTGAGTCGCTCCTTTGGTGTGAAAATACAAAACCAACCAATCCGGGTTTGACTTAGCAAACTCCTCAACCATAACGATTGTTCTGCATTCGTTCCTGCAAGGAAGCCCATGGTATGTCACCTTCGCTTTTTGCGGGATTATTGAATCAACGTAATTTCCACTGTCTGCTTTCCATCCATTAACACCAACGTGAAATTCGTTGCATGAATCAAGCAGTCCGCAATTTTTGAACTCAAGCATTTGCTCTTTTGCAACGGTGGATGCGTGAGCAATCGGCTCCATCGTGTTCCCGTTTACAAAAAGACAATGGTAGAAAACTGCGATTTTCATGGCGTGTGATAAAACGGAGGCATTGAAATTCTGTCCCCTGCAAGAAGTGCGCTTTGGTTTCCTCTGTGAAAACCGTTCTCTATGCTATCGCATTTGTTTAGTGGGTATTCGGAATTTACAGTGACAATGATCGGTTCCTTTTTAATGGAAACAATCCAAGAGGTGATGCAATTCCTTCCGTGTTCAAATGCGTATCTTCCGTCTGGAGATTTAACTTTTATTGGATATTTGTTCATCAGCGATGGAGACATCCAAAAAGCTGTACTCCTTATATGAGGGTAGCATTGAACGCTAAGGTCCCCAGCATTACCCATGCACCCGTACATTGTATCGCCGTATTTTTCAAAAGACTCAGCAACCCTTTTTGTCCAAATTGGAGTCTTGATGTACGTACTTGTACCAAAAAATACAGCAATATCACAACCAATTGATTCCTCTTCCGCCATTTCACAGAACTCCTGATAAGCTCCAATGTCATACCCGTCATTCGACCTGGGCATGAACACGCAGTTTACCCCGGAAAATATCTTCTTTTGCTCATCAGTTGGATCGCCACCGTTGCACACAACGGCCAGTATGTGACTTTGCGAAGATCTGTTTGCCTTGTAAGAGGTTACAAAATTCATCGCCTGAGCCATGTACTGGCGACCTTCAACTGGAAGTATGTAAACAGCGAATATGTTCATCCATTTATCAAGCTCCATCCGATGTCGTATTTTTCCTTGGCGGCAATCCGTCCGTGGAACCCGAAGCTGGCCTGTTCCTTGTGTGTCTGCTCGGTGGAGAATCGAGCCGCCGTTTCAACCGGAGCCCATGCGCAACCAGCACTCTCCAGCTTGTCGCGGTGAGTTCGGCACAGGTAGGCGTCAGCAGGGATGGACTTCGACACAACAATGTCGTTCTCGATCCATTCTGTGTTTGTGGACGGATGCGGCAGCTTGCGCTTCTCTTCCAGCATCTTTCGCGACTCGATGCTGAATCCTCCGTTTCCAACAACACCGTCCGGCCATGGCGCACCGATGTAGTCGTATTCAAGAAACTCTGGACTCCACAGATCCCAGCGAATCGGGAATCCGTCTTCGTGAACCGACATCGAGGAGTCTCCGTTCATGTGAAGCGGGAACGACGTGTTCACGTACACATTGAATCGAGTCAGGTCCAGTTCCGGAATCCGAACATCCTTCACGAATGGGTCACAAAACTCCGTTGCGCTGAACAGGATTGCCTCCTTGAACTCGGCGTGACGCAGGCAATACCGGAGCACCTTCAGTGTCTTCACCAGCAGCGCGTCGTCCTTGGTGAAAACGCACGACCACAGTGTTACGTTGGACAGGTCGAGCTTCATAGCGCAGGCAGCATCACGTCAGCGTTTCGGACAACCTGCAAACCAGGCCGGTTGAACACGCAATCCGGCACGTCGGAAGCGCACTCCAAAATTGCCTGAACACGCAATCCCTCGGCAATCGCGTAAGGCGTGCTCTGGTTTCCAATGAACAGCTTCGATCCGGCAATCACCCGGGCCAGATCGAGCAGGTCAGGCGTCGGATGATAATGCACGTTCCCGAACTGCCGCTGGAATTGCCGGTGCTCGCGTGGAGAACCAACGAACGCGATCTTATGGTTGTACCGCTTGACGATTTTCTGCCACGGGAATGCGTGGTTGTTGTACCGCTCTGTCCGGTTGATGACGACAGGCTTGCCGGCGATGATTTCAGGCTTATCGACAGATAGCCATGCGGGTCCATTAGCGTGCTCCAGCGGCAGCCCGAGAAACCGCAGATGCGTCTCCGCGATGTTCTCCCACAGGCCGTTATGCCTCCGAGAGAACTGGAGATTCCTGAATCCATTCAGGTTTATGTCCACTTCCTTCGGCTTGTCGGGCGACAGGTTTGGCGTCAGCGGGCCGTCGATGAAAGCGAAGTCGGTGATGTATTTCTGCTGTTCGAGCAGCGGGAAAATCCGAGCCGCTTTCTGTTCGGTAAACGCTTCACGAACCGCGTGCGGAAACAGAACCAGACGCCCACCACCGTAAGCCTTGATAGCGCACAGCCCGTAAATCAGGTCGCCAACATCTCCGCCGTGGCCGAACGTAACTTCGCCATCCGTGCTGGTTGGCGTCGTAATCCCCAGCTTGTGCTTCAGGGCGCGAATCAGGGTGCCGTCCTTGTTCCGGTGGAACACGACTGCCTCCGGCCTGATTTTATCCAACCCAAACACGCGGGAACCGGCAACCGTCGCTGTCCCGAACGTCGGCGGCGTGTCGTTCTCGCCCCATACGTGGTGGATCAGCGGCGTGTTCTCGCAGCGCGGAATCACTGCCTGCGCGGTTGTTTTCGTCCAGCTCTCGGTCTGGTTCACCGCCGCGCTGAGTTCCGAGTACGCCTGCGGACCGTACACGGCAACGCCCTCCATGTACGGGTTTGGCCATCCATCCATGGCGTGCTGGATGAGCGTGCCCATGTAGGGCTTCTTGCACGCAACGTAAGCCTTCTCGATTTCGTCCAGCCAACCAGCGCGAAGAGGCGTTGCATCCGGTTCGATCCAGAAGAACGGCGTTCCCTGCAATCGGTAAGCCGCCGCCAGCCACAGCGAGTTCGATCCAGGAATCCAACCAAGCACGCCGCGACTGTTCGTGCAGAACCCGCAGTGAGCGAACAGTGACTTAGCCTCCGATTTGATCTCAACGCACAGGTCGTAAGGCGTGTCCGCATCCGCGACGAGAAGCAAGTCGTGACTCGGGCACCCTCCAAGGTCTGCAATCCAGCCTATGAGGCGCTTCGTGGCCAGTGCGTCCTTGGCGCAGAATGGGATTACAAGGGTCATTTCAAAATCCAGCACCGTTCATCCAACTGCTTCTTAACCTCATCCGACGTGTGCTTCAGGACGTGCTCAATCGGCGTCCACACTTTCAGCTTCAGCGGGCACAGGCACGCGGAGCACACGCCAAGGCTTCCGTCCGACTTCGTGGACAGGTTCATGTCCGACTTCGCCTCAAGCTGCTTCCGAATCAACTCGGACGCCTCGGTCGTGAAGAAATCGCCCAAGTTTCCCGGCCGGTTCTTCGGGCACCCGGCGCACGTTGCGGCGCGAGGCTCTGCCACTTCAGGAGAAACCGGCTCGGCGCCGTCACCGAGCCAGTCTGTCAGAACTCCAATGCCGGCAACCAACTTACGAACGGCCGCAGCACTTTCCCGTAACTTTCGGCCCAGCCACTGCTGCTGCGGAGCTGGACCCGCCTGAAAAGAAAATCCACCGCCTTCAGTGCACCAGTCTTCGGCAAGACCCTTGGACGCCAACTGTCGGCACGTTGAGAGATCCAGTTCGTCGGACACTGAAGCCCTGTCCGTAGCCCACTGGCCAGCAAATCGCGGGTTCGCCTTACGGTGTTCGATGATGAGGTTTACCGTGGTCTCGAAATCCAGCATGGGCATCGGGGACCATCCTGTTCGAGCCTCGTAGAAATGATACCCGCCAGAGGGGAGTATCTTTCGGTTCTTCAGCGGCATCTGAGTGGAGTGTTTGGTGTGGGTGGATAAACGCAACTCTAATTTACCGAAGATAGGTAACTAGGCGTCTGCATTGACTTTTGGCATAACCGACTTTCTCATCAAAGGCAATGGCGTCATCGGTTCGCATTGCAGACGGGCAATTCGATTTCTCCCAAGGGGTCGATTCAAGCCGCGTGCCGACGCTGGAATCCCCGCTGAATCCGAACGGCCTGAAGCGCAACCAGCTTGCGTGGATGTCGAACTGCACCGTTCGCGAGGGCGGAGTCAGGGCGCGGACTGGCTGGAAGCGACTGTCGCATCTGGCGAAAACGGGGCTGTTCCAAGGTGGCTACATCTACTCTCCGGAGTTCGCCAACCCGTACCTGATTTGCTCAATTTCAGGCCGGATTTACAAAATCCTACTCGACTCGCCTTACACCGTTACGGACCTGTCGGCGACGTTCGGGCTCACGAACCCAGCCACCGTTACTCAGGCGTTTTTCTGTCAGGCGGACCAGTTCCTTATCATCCAAGCTGGCGACTGGGGAACGGTTGCAACCCCCACAAAACCGCTGTTCTGGGACGGAACCAAGCTCTGGAGGTCTCCGGGGATTACGAATACGGCGGTGGCGGCCGGAACTCCGGGGGTGAATTTCATCCCGGCAGCGACGGCAATGGACTACTACCAAGGGCGTCTGTGGTACGCCCAAGGCAAGTCAGTCATGGCTGGCGACATCATCTATGGAAACTCCGGAACCGCCGCCTACGGAAAACGGGACGCAATCCTCAACGTCACTGAGAGTCCCGCAGCGGTCGGAGGGGACGGTTTTTCAGTCGCGTCGTCAGCCGGAGATATTCGCGCTCTGGGACATACCGCGAACTACAACAACACACTTGGCGACAGCGAGTTATACATTTTCACCCGCAAGACGGTCTATGCACTTTCCGTACCCCTGACGCGCACAGACTGGATCGCGGCTACCACATCGAACCTTCCGCAGCAGCGCGTCGTCCAGCGTACCAACGGCACGGTTTCAGACCGCTCGCTCATCGCCATCAACGGCGACCTGTTCTACGCCAGCACGGACGGTATTCGCACGATTCGTACGGTTCTTCGCGGGCAGAACCAGTGGGGCAATATACCCATTTCAGTGAACGTCATCCGCGCAACCGAGCGAAACGACCTCGGAATCATGCGGACGTGTTCAGGCATCCAGTTCGACAACCGGATGCTGATGCTCCAGCTCCCTCGCCAGACGACATCCGGTGTGGTTTTCGACGCCGTTGCATCGTTGGACTTCAACGTCATCTCGACGCTTCAGGAGCAGCTTCCTCCGGCTTGGGAGGGCACCTACGAGGGGTTGCAGTTCATGCAGCTCTGGGAAGGCGACTTTGGTGGCAGGCCGAGAGCGTTCGCCATGGCGTTGTCGTCCATCGACGGCGCGCTAGAGGTTTGGGAAATCACTTCTGCCGACAAGTTCGACAACCAGGATCTTACCGATGACAAACGCATCGACTGGTGGTTCGAGACGCCGCGCTACAACTGGTCCTCCTCTCAGCAAGAGTTGGAGCTGAAACAGCTCATCGGCGGAGAAATCTGGCTGGATAAAATCCTCGGCACCGTCCGCGTAACGATAGAATACCGGGTTGACTCCGACCCGTGCTGGAAACCGTGGGCGCAGTTCGAGCGGTGTTACGACCGCGGCGGATACCCCGGCCAGACGTACCGCGAGGGCGATGCGTGGTCCGTGACACTGCCAAAGCCTCCGTATCCGACGTGCAACGCGGAGGGAAATCGGCCGTCCGATCAGGGCTTTGCGTTTCAGGCTCGCGTGACAATCAACGGTTGGTGCCGCGTGTGCGGATTCATCGTGTACGGAATCCATCGCGACCGCACGCCGTACCAGAACATGGGGTGCGTATGAACATTCCTTGCGACAGGCGGATTGACTGCCCGGGTGATGACTCTCCGATCCGGAATTACTCGGCGGAGGGTCCGGATTCGCGGTTGTTCTGCGAGATGGGATTCTACGCTGGGATTCCTAGAATCGGAGAATGCTGGGAGAGGACCGGATGCGCTCAGGTGGCTTGTTCGCTTGTATCGTCCGAAGCCGCAGAGTTGGAGGCTTACAACGCCTCGCTGGAATGCGCCATTTCGACATGGAGCACCCCGTCATGCCCGCCGGACCCAGTCGGAATTCCGCCTACCGTTCCTCCACCGCAAGAGCCACCAAGGGAGCCTGTTTCGCTGTATCGAAACACAGCTCAGACGTGTACGGTTTACTGCGACAGCGGAGAGCCGGTGTCGTACACAGTGCCGGCCGGAACGTATCTTTCGAGAAGTCAGTTGGAAGCGGATACCGACGCATACACAGAAGCGTGCGCTCGGGCTCAGGAACTACTTAACCAATCCGATTGTATGGGATGCTGCGATCAAGTTGCGGAGATTTTGTCGATACTTCAGGGCTCGGGCACTGGGGCGCCCGTGTTTACTGGGCCGAACCCAGGGTCCGGCACTGAATCAGAAGGCTACGCTGGGCAGATACGCGCAACAGGGCAGTTTCCGATGGTGTTCTCGATCTCTTCAGGATCACTGCCCACCGGATTGTCAATGTCGTCGTCTGGTGCTATTACCGGAATCGCTTCTGTCGGTGGAACCTACTCGTTCGCTGTAAAAGCCGAGAATTCTCTTGGAAGCGCGTTTCAGGATTTTCAGATAGTTATTCAGGGGGTTCTTCCGTCATTTTTCACATCGCCAATATACGTACCATACACAAGCGGATACGCATTATATTGCAGTTGGGCAACAAAAACACTTTTTGCATCAACCGAGAACCTTTCCGCGACTTACAACTGGGTTGATTTGCACACTTCGGCCGGGTATCCGGATTCCTATTTTGGAACACCAACTGTTACTTGGAGCACAGAGCCAATTCCAACTCAGCCAAGCCCCACAGCAACAGGCCTTCCCGACGGCCTTTCAATAAACTCTACAACCGGATATATTGAAGGAACTCCAACAAATGTTGCTCAATTTTCAGGTGCAAATACGTTCTACTTTTACATTGTGGCAACAAATCCAGTTGGGGTAACTAGGGTAGAATTTCTGCTTGTCTGCGATCCATAGCCATGTTCTTCCGCCGCACAAAACCAGCCTGCCGAACGGTCGATTGTCCCGGTGACGATTCGCCGATTCGGAACTATTCCGCCGAAGGGCCTGATAGTCGGCTGTTTTGCCGGACTGGATTTTTTCAGGACACTCCGAAAATTGGCGAGTGCTGGGAGCGTACCGGCTGTTCGCAGGTTGCCTGCTCTCTGGAATCGGCCGCTCAGGCAACTCTGGAGGCGACGCAAGCCGCATCCGAGTGTACGTGGTCAACGTGGAGCACTCCGTCGTGCCCGCCCGATCCGAACGGGATTCCGCCGACGCAACCGCCGCCAGAGGAGCCGCCGCGGGAGCCCATCGCGATCTACCGGAACACCCGTCAGACGTGTTCCTCGACGTGCCCTGACGGAACTCCATTTACGTACACGATTCCAGCCGGCAGGTATTCCGCGCAGAGCCAAGCCGAGGCGGACACGGCGGCCAGCTCCGAGGCGTGCCGCCAGGCGCAGCTTCACCTACTGTGCGTGAACTCGCCAACGTCGCCTACGTGCGCGGACCAGCCTTACGTTTCGGTTCT
>Ga0213920_1000812_pt1 | contig 20038 bp, 19 predicted proteins | sample McNCre1117MG_FD_161054 | JGI IMG/M metagenome (GOLD analysis project Ga0213920, IMG submission 161054) | Freshwater microbial communities from McNutts Creek, Athens, Georgia, United States - 11-17 MG | ecosystem: Environmental > Aquatic > Freshwater > Creek | place: USA: Georgia | collected...
AGCAAAAAGGTCAATAAAACATGGTTGAACGACCATGTGAACGACACCTACGTCAAGCTGGCCCAAAAAGAGGGCTATCGCGCACGTGCGGCTTACAAGCTCAAGGAAATTGACGAGCAGCTCAGTCTCATCAAGCCGGGCAACGTGGTGGTGGACTTGGGCTGTGCGCCGGGTGCTTGGTGCCAATACCTGCGCCGTCGCATGTCGCCCACAGGCGCGGCATCGGGCACTTTGAACGGCACCATCATTGGTTTGGATATCTTGCCCATGGAGCCCGTGGAGGACGTCACCTTCATTCAGGGTGACTTCCGTGAGGAAGAGGTCTTGGCGCAGCTAGAAGCGGCCTTGCAGGGGCGTATCGTGGATGTGGTGGTGTCTGACATGGCGCCCAACCTGACGGGCATTGGGTCGACCGATGCCACCCGCATTGCCCATTTGATTGAGTTGGCAGTGGACTTTGCGCAAAACCACCTCAAAGACGATGGCGCTTTGGTGGTCAAGCTGTTTCATGGCAGTGGTTACAGCGATTTGGTCAATTTGTTTAAAAGCACATTTCGTGTCGTCAAGCCCATCAAACCGAAGGCCAGTCGCGACAAGTCAAGTGAAACCTTTTTGGTTGGTATGGGCGTGAAAAGTCGCGTTTGTGCAAATCCTTGATTTTTCTAAGGCTGCTCGCGTTGAATAAAGCAGGCTCCAGCGCTTGAAACGCCTAAAATCAGGCCCATCTCAGTACATCCCGTACTCTTTTTATTTCGGAGCCCACATTGAATAATCAATGGTTCTCAAAAGTTGCTGTTTGGTTGGTCATCGCTTTGGTGATGTTCACTGTGTTCAAACAGTTTGAAACTCGCCCAGGCGCAGGCTCTGGTTATCTTGGTTATTCAGACTTCCTCGAAGAAGTTCGTGCCAAGCGCATCAAAACCGCCACCATCCAAGAAGGTCAGGGCGGCACTGAAATCAGCGCGGTCACGAATGACGATCGCAAGATCCGTACAACGGCCACTTACCTCGACCGTGGGTTGGTTGGCGACTTGATCGCCAATGGCGTGAAGTTTGACGTCAAGCCCCGCGAAGAAGGCTCGCTCCTCATGACTTTGTTGGTCAGCTGGGGTCCCATGCTGCTGTTGATTGGTGTTTGGGTCTACTTCATGCGTCAAATGCAAGGCGGTGGCAAAGGTGGGGCTTTCAGCTTCGGCAAGAGCAAAGCCCGCATGCTGGATGAGAACAACAACCAAGTCACCTTTGCAGATGTGGCAGGTTGTGATGAGGCCAAAGAAGAAGTGAAAGAAGTGGTGGACTTTTTGAAAGACCCACAACGCTTCCAAAAATTGGGTGGTCGTATCCCACGCGGTTTGCTCTTGGTTGGCCCTCCCGGTACTGGTAAAACATTGTTGGCCAAAGGCATTGCTGGCGAAGCCAAAGTGCCGTTCTTCAGCATCTCTGGCTCCGACTTCGTTGAAATGTTTGTGGGCGTGGGCGCTGCCCGTGTGCGTGACATGTTCGAAAACGCCAAAAAGAACGCACCTTGCATCATCTTCATTGACGAAATTGATGCCGTAGGTCGCCAGCGTGGCGCTGGTGTGGGCGGCGGTAACGACGAACGCGAACAAACCTTGAACCAAATGTTGGTCGAGATGGATGGTTTTGAAACCAACCTCGGCGTGATCGTGGTGGCTGCCACCAACCGTCCCGACATTTTGGATGCCGCCTTGTTGCGTCCCGGTCGCTTTGACCGTCAGGTGTATGTGACCTTGCCCGATATCCGTGGCCGCGAACAAATCTTGAATGTGCACATGCGCAAAGTGCCAATTGGTCAAGATGTGAACGCCAGCGTGATTGCACGTGGCACACCCGGCATGAGCGGTGCGGACTTGGCCAACTTGTGTAACGAAGCTGCCTTGATGGCCGCACGTCGCAACGCACGTGTGGTCGAGATGCAAGACTTTGAAAAGGCCAAAGACAAAATCTTGATGGGCCCTGAGCGCAAGAGCATGGTTATGCCAGAAGAAGAACGTCGCAACACGGCGTATCACGAAGCAGGTCATGCCTTGATTGGCAAGTTGTTGCCCAAGTGTGACCCTGTGCACAAAGTGACCATCATTCCCCGTGGCCGTGCTTTGGGCGTGACCATGAGCCTGCCCGAGAAAGACCGCTACAGCTACGACAAAGAATACATGTTGAACCAAATCAGCATGTTGTTCGGTGGCCGTATTGCTGAAGAAGTGTTCATGAACCAAATGACCACGGGCGCGAGCAACGACTTTGAACGTGCCACGTCGATTGCACGTGACATGGTGACCCGCTACGGCATGACCGATGCTTTGGGCCCCATGGTGTACGCCGAAAATGAAGGCGAAGTGTTCTTGGGCCGCTCGGTCACCAAGACCACCAGCATGTCTGAAGCCACCATGCAAAAGGTGGATGTGGAAGTGCGCCGCATCATTGACGAGCAATACAACTTGGCCCGTCGTTTGATTGAATTCAACAGTGACAAAATGCACGCCATGGCCAAAGCTTTGCTCGAATGGGAAACCATCGACAAAGAGCAAATTGACGACATCATGGAAGGTCGTCCACCACGTCCACCGAAAGACTGGACACCACGCACCCCTTCGGGTGGTGACAGCGGCGACACCCCAGCGGTGCAAGCAGACCCATCACCCAGCGCGGCTTGAGCGATTGGGTTGAACCAAGAACGGGGCGCAAGCCCCGTTTTTCATGGAGCACTTATGTTTTGGCAAACCACACGTTTTCGCATTGACCTGAGCCAGCCGCAGGTGATGGGCATTGTCAATGTCACGCCCGATTCTTTCTCTGACGGTGGTCAGCATGCCTACACGCGTGCTGCTTTGACGCATTGCGAACAGTTGCTCAAAGACGGCGCAAACATCTTGGACATCGGTGGTGAGTCCACACGTCCTGGCGCGTCTGCGGTGTCACTCGACGATGAGTTAGCTCGCGTATTGCCCGTGGTGCGCGAGGCTGTGCGCTTGAATGTGCCCATCTCTGTCGACACATACAAAGCAGAAGTAATGCAAGCCGTGTTGGATGCAGGCGCCGACGTCATCAACGATGTGTGGGCTTTGCGTCAGACGCGTGCACAGCAGGTGGTTGCCGCGCATGCCCAATGTGGTGTGTGTCTGATGCACATGCATGGCGAACCACAAACCATGCAGACCTTACCGATGCAGGGCAGCTCACTCCAGCCCGTCATTGAGTTCTTAACGAGCCATGCGCAGGCGTTGCAAACCTTAGGTGTCGCGCATGAACGTATTGCCCTAGACCCAGGTGTGGGCTTTGGTAAAACCGTGGCGCAAAACTTTGAACTGCTTGCGCATCAAAACCAATTGTTGGCTTTGGGCTATCCCCTGCTGGTGGGCTGGTCGCGCAAGTCATCCATCGGTGCGGTGACAGGCTGTGAGGTGGGTGAGCGCATGGTGCCTAGTGTGGCGGCTGCTGTGCTGGCGGTTGAGCGTGGTGCGCGAATTGTGCGTGTGCATGATGTGGCGCCAACTGTGCAGGCATTCAAAGTTTGGCAAGCCGCGCAAGTTTGAGACAATGCATTTAAACCGATCACAAACAAAAATAACATCCAAGGCAAAACACAATGACACGCAAATATTTCGGCACAGATGGCATTCGCGGTACGGTGGGTCAAGCGCCTATCACCCCTGACTTTGTGTTGCGTTTGGCCCATGCGGTGGGTCGTGTGCTCAAGCAAACCGAAGCGCACCCCACGGTGTTGATTGGCAAAGACACGCGTATCTCTGGCTACATGTTGGAGTCGGCGCTGGAGTCTGGCTTTAACTCTGCGGGCGTGAATGTGGTGTTACTCGGCCCCTTGCCAACCCCCGGTGTGGCCTACCTCACACGTGCCCAACGCGCCAGCTTGGGCGTGGTCATCAGTGCCAGCCACAACCCCTTTGCTGACAACGGCATCAAGTTCTTCAGTGCCAATGGCAACAAGCTCAGCGATGCTTGGGAGCTGGCAGTAGAAGCTGCCTTGGAAGAAGCGCCTGTGTGGGTGGACTCGGCCAACCTCGGCAAGACCAAACGCTTGGACGATGCGGCAGGCCGTTACATTGAATTTTGTAAGAGCACTTTTTCAAACGACCTCACGCTCAAAGGTTTGAAGGTGGTGGTGGATGCGGCGCACGGTGCGGCGTATCACATCGCGCCCAAGGTGTTCCACGAGCTGGGCGCCGATGTGATTGCGATTGGTTGCAGCCCCGATGGTTTGAACATCAACCACGAAGTTGGTGCCACGCATCCGGATGCCTTGGTGCGTGCCGTGAAAGCCAACCATGCCGACTTTGGCATTGCGCTGGATGGCGATGCCGATCGCTTGCAAATGGTGGATGCCCAAGGCCGCTTGTACAACGGCGATGAGCTGTTGTATTTGATGGCAGACGACCGCTTAGCCAATGACGAAGTAGTGCCGGGCGTGGTGGGCACCCTCATGACCAACATGGCCGTGGAAGTGGCCTTGAAGAAGCGTGGCGTGCAGTTTGTGCGCGCCAAGGTGGGTGACCGCTATGTGCTGGAAGAACTGGCCAAACACCAATGGATTTTGGGTGGCGAAGGCTCCGGCCATTTGTTAGCGCTGGACAAGCACACCACCGGTGATGGTTTGGTGAGCGCCTTGCAAATTCTGCAAACCTGTGTGCGTAGCGGCAAGACCATGGCTGAGTTGCTCAAAGATGTGACGCTGTTTCCACAAACCCTCATCAACGTGCGTTTGCGTCCCGGTCAAGACTGGCAGTCGAATGCGCGCATGAAAGAAGAAGTGCAAAAGGTCGAGGCCGAATTGGGTGGCACCGGTCGGGTGCTGATTCGCGCCAGTGGCACTGAGCCTTTGGTGCGCGTGATGGTGGAGGCGCGTGATGAAGCACAAGCCAACGCCTGTGCCAAGCGCATTGCCGATACCTTGTCAGCTTAAGGCTGCGGCAAGATATCGAGCACTAGCTCTGGTGGACGGCACAAACGTGTGCCTTTGGGGGTGATGACGATGGGACGGTTCATCAACACAGGATGAGCCAGCATGGCGTCTATCAATGCCTCTTCTGTGAGCTTGGGGTTGTCTAAGTCCAGCTCGCCATAAACGGTTTCTTTGCTGCGCATCAAAGCACGCGCAGAGCCGTCAGTTGCTTGGATGATGGCTTGCAGCTCTTGGCGTGTGGGCGGTGTGTCCAGATACAAAATCACCTCAGGCTCGTGACCATGTTCGCGCAAGAGTGCCAATGCGTTGCGTGAGTTGCTGCATTTGGGGTTGTGATAAATCTTGATTGAGTTCATGGTTTTTCCATTCAATGACGCGTGTGTGTCGGCCGATAAGCCGCCCGCCACAACACGGGCAATAACACAACGGTGGTGACATACAAGGCCAAACTGCCGGTTTGCCAAAACGCAATGGGTGACTGCGGCGTCAGCCATGTCAAGCTCGATACATCAAAGCCTGCGCCATAAGCCACCACATAGCCGCCTGCCAAACCCAAGCCCCATAGCAACACGGTGTAAGTGATCAGCGGCAGCACCGTGATGCCATAACAACGCAGCGTGAACACGCAAAACACTTGCACCGCATCGGCGACGTGATACAGCATCAACCACAACAGCAATGTGGCAGCCAATGCCGCCACTTCCGAGGACTGGGTATAAAACTGCGCAATGGCTTGATGCTGCCAGCCAATCAAGCCTGCCAAGCTCAGGCTGAGCAGCAGCACCAAGCTCAGGCCGGTGCGCAGCGCCTGACGCGCACGGTGTATTTGCCCAGCACCAATCCAGTAGCTTACACGCGAGCTACTGGCGATGGAGAGCGACAAGGGAATCATGTAGAGCACCGCTGTCATGTTGGACACGATTTGATGACTCGCTGTGGCCACCACGCCCAAGCGCGCAATGAACAAAGACATGAGGGTGAAGGAGGTCACTTCTACACCAATCGCCAAACCACTGGGCAGGCCTAATCGCACGAAGCGAAGCAGGGTGGTTGCATGTGGTTTTTCCATAGGCGCCCAAATGCGATAGGGCTTGTAGAAGTCTTGGGTGCGCAACAGCCATAGCGCTAAGCTGATCATCATCAGCGTTACGGCTAAGGTGGCCCACGCGCAACCTGCTAAACCAAGCGGAGGTATCACATGAGGAATGCCCAATACAAGTGCGATGGACAAAGGTACTTTCACGATGAGTGCGCCAACTTGTACCCATGAGACTAATTTAGGTTTTCCTAGGCTTTGATTCAGCGTGCTGTACATGCGAAATAGCAATGAAGCAGGCAAGCCAAAGGCCACGATGTTCAGGTAGCCGCGAACTTCGACTTGCAAGTCCACGGGGACTTGTGTCCAGTTCAGCAAGAAGTCGGGGCAGAGCAATGCCCACATGCCCAAGCTGGCGGTGATTGCGCACAAGTACAAAGCTTGCCGAACAGAGCGACCTACTTCGGCGTAACGCTGCGCGCCATGTAATTCGGCCCAGACGGGTAGCAAGGCTTGTAGCATGCCCATGAGGGAAATATGAACCGTGACATAGGTCGCCGATGCAACGGCAAGTCCTGCAAGCGCAGTATCGGCAAAGTGTCCAGCAACCAAAGTGTCAGTGATGCTGAATGCCATGACGGCCAGTTGGCCAACCATCACGGTGCCAGCATGCCGCATGATGGTGGCGCGTTCGCTGCTCATTGTTTCAAGGCTGGGCGCGGTAATACAGCGTCACATCCTCGTTGTTGTCAGAGGGGCGGCGAATGGTGCGTACGCGTGTCCATTCATTCAAGCGAACAACATTGGGTAGCTCAGGGCGTAAATCGTTATCAACCAACAGCCATGCGCAAGTGCGTTGTTGCTCTGTGGATGTCATCTCCAATACCTTGACATCAAAGCCGCCGTGGTAATGGAACGCGGTCATTTGCCCCACATCCAGTCCATAGCTCAACATGCAGGCGTTTCGCATCTCACGGCCATCTTGCTTGGCCATGATGGTTTGAATTTGTTCAACCCAAGGCTTGTAGCTGCGGGCAAAGTCCAACAGTGGCAACCACAGCGTTAGCAGTAGCAACCAGCACAATGCTGCGCCACCTGCAGGTAGCACCATGCTTTTCCATAAAGCGTGGCGATGTTTTGAGGTTCGCCAAACAACCAGCCACACCCAGACGGCTGTAGCCGCAGATGCCACGGCCAATGCGCCCCAGCCAAAGCTCGGTTCGAAGCCGGGAAACAAGCGTTTCACGTTAGCGGCAGGTTGAGCCGGCCAGCCTGTTTGCATAGCGATCCATATCACCCAAATGATGAACGCGCAGCCAGAGAAAAAAATCAACGTGAACCAGTCAATCAATGCGGCTACGCTGCGGCGCAAAGTGGGTAAGGCAAATGCAGCCAAGGTGGCAAACGAGGGGAGAGCCAGTAACAAAGTTTGGTCTGACGAGTGTGTCAGCGTGGCCGTGGTGACGATCAATGCCGTGAACCACATGGGGAGCACCAAATGTCGACTCCAGTGCAATGAGGTCCATTGACGACGCCAGCGCCAGAGTGTCCACACGGCCAGTGGCCATGCGGGCCATGTGAACCACGCGATCAGTCTGAGCAGACCCCGCCACTCTTGCCACTCATTGTGTACAGGGCGTAAGCGCCAGTGCCATACGTCAAGCGCTGTTGCAAGCACCATCACAATGCTGCCCATAGCCAATAACAATAGTGCGTGCATGCGACCTGTTTTGGCTGTTGTGCTTTGTCGGTCGAGCAGGCATAAAAAGCCACTGCCAATGGCCATCAACACTGCGAAGCTAGGCGCGCCGCTGAGGCAAAGCCCAAGTAAGCCGATGCAGAGTGCAGTCAGGCTATAGCGTGGGTGATAAGGCAAAGCGGCTACGCCATAAAAGGCGCAACTGACGAATGCCAGTTGCGTCAAGATAGGGCTAGCTTCATGTGAAAGTAAAGTGAGTCCCAAGCAAGCAATGAGTGCGAGCACTGCCCCATCCGCAATCGTGCGTGCATAGTCTTTGGGTTTGGCTTCACCACCAAAAGCAAAAGGCACAGGTTGCGCCTGTGGGCTCAAGGCCAAGTAATACACACCGTGCCATGTGGTGGCCAACGTCAGTACCAAGAGCATTGCAAAAGGTAAGCGTGCAGCCAATCCTGCAGACAGCCAACTGGGGGCAAGTTGAATAGCCCAAGCGCCAAGCCAGTAGGGCAATAAGGCGTCTAGTTCAGGTGCCTGTCCCCACACACTGGGATTGAGCCAATTGCTTGTGCCTTCAGCCAATGCCAACATGTGACCAAAGGCAGTAAATTCATTACCTTTCCAAGGTTCACGGCCAAATAAACCGGGCAACACATACGCGGCACAAAACAGCCACAGCGCAACACGCGGCAAGCGACGCACAGCACTTTGAGGAACGATGGCAGGAGTGGGTTGGGTCACAGTTTTTTTGAAATAAAAAAGGCAGCGCGGAGGGCCGGGCTGCCTTGTTTGAAGTGAGCGCGTGGCTTACTTGGCGATGGTCTTGCCGTACTTGTTGCGGAAGCGTTCGACGCGGCCGCCCATGTTGTCGACAGACTTCTGTGTACCTGTATAGAAGGGGTGTGACTCGCTGGTGGTATCCAGTTTGTACAACGGCAATTCGCGGCCGTCTTCCATGGTGATCATTTCTTTTGTGCTAGCGCATGAGCGTGTCACAAATTTGAAACCGTTCGACATGTCCATGAAACAGATTTCACGGTAGTTGGGGTGAATGCCTTCTTTCATCGCTTTTCCTTGAGCAGCTGCGGTAGCCACGCCGACCTATTTCGACACACTTTCCGCAAAACGCGTCATTATGCCATAAAGAGTGCACTTTTATCGCAACACGCCCAAGGCAAAAGGCAGGCTGAGCATGCCCAGCAAGGTCGACAAAGTCACCAAGCCCGCCACAAACGCCCCGTTGTAGCCCATGCGAGCTGCCAGCACATAGGCGCTTGAGGCGGTGGGCAGGGCCGAGAAGGCCAGTAAGACGGTGGTTTGCGTGGCGTCTAGCTCAAAGGCTAGGGCGAGCCAACAAGCCAGCAGTGGGGTGATGAGGTGACGAATGGCGAGCAGTGACATGGCCAAGGTTTTAGCCTTCATCAAGTGACCAAACTCCATACCTGCACCGGCGGCCATCAGCCCTAAGGCCAATGATGCTGAGCCAATGCGCTGCAAGGTGGGTTCAGTCCAGCTAGGAATGTGCAGGCCCAAGATGTTGGCAAGCAGGCCTGAGGCCGTGGCCAAAATGAGTGGATTGCGAATCAACTCCCGTCCGAAACTGCGTTGCGAGTGACGCGCCATTGGCCACACCGCTGCCACGTTGAACATAGGCACGCACACACCAATCAACACAGCAATCAACAACAAGGCTTGAGGTCCTGCAATACGTTCGGCCAACGCCAGAGCAATGAATGAATTGAAGCGAAACGCCACCTGTGCACTGGCGGCATGCAAGCGTGTGTCAATGTGTCTGCGAAAGAAAGGCAGTTTGGGCAGCGCATACGACAGCGCAATGCTGCTGAAGCCCAAAATCAACCCAGCGATGATCAGATGGGATGCCGCTTGCAAATCCAAGTGCGTGCGCACAATGGAGTGAAACAGCAAGACGGGGAATAGAAAAAAGTAAACCAAGCTCTCGACTTGTTCCCATACCGTGCGGTTGAGGGCGGTGTACTTACAAACAAGGTATCCGCAGAGGATCAGCGAGAAATCGGGGAAAAGAAGTTGAGCGTAATTCACACAGCAGAGAATACCCTTAGTTTGATTCTTGAGTGTTCTCAAAGCGTATAGGATAAAAGCACAGGCTTTTGGCTTTCATCATTTGAGGAGAACTTTCCATGCAACGTCGTCATTGTTTTGCGCTTTCTCTATTGGCTGTGACTGGCTCCGTTTTTGCGCAGGGATATCCCAATAAGGTGATTCAGCTGCAAGTGCCATTTGCACCAGGTGGCACCACTGACATCATTGCGCGCACCATTGCTGACCCTCTGGGTAAGGTTCTAGGGCAAACAGTTGTGGTGGTGAACAAAGCGGGCGGCGGAGGCGTTGTTGGAGCCAATGAAACGGCCAAGGCCGCACCAGATGGTTATTCGTTGGGCATGGCGACAGTCTCGACCACAGCTGCAAATCCGGCGATCAACGCCAAGATTCCGTATAACCCGTTGACAGATTTCTCACCCATCATCAACGTGGCCGCTACGCCAAACATCATTGCGGTGCATCCAAGTTTTACGGCTACGGATTACAAAAGTTTTATTGCGGAGCTCAAGCGGTCCCCTGGCAAGTATTCGTATGCATCATCTGGGACCGGTGGCATTGGCCATTTGCAGATGGAGTTGTACAAAAATTTGAGCGACACCTTTGTCACGCATATTCCTTACCGAGGCGCAGGCCCCGCTTTGAATGACACGGTGGCTGGGCAAGTGCCGATGATCTTTGACAATTTGCCATCTGCGTTGCCTTTCATCAAAGACAACCGCTTGGTTCCCATCGTGGTGGCGGCGCCGCAACGCCTAGCGGTTTTGCCGAATGTGCCCACGTTCAAAGAAATCGGGTTGGAGCCCGTCAACCGAATGGCTTTTTACGGCATCTACGGGCCTAAAGGTATGCCCAAAGACATTGTGGACAAAATCAATGCTGGCGTACGCAAAGCCTTGGAAGATCCGGCTGTTCGTAAGCGCATTGAAGACACCGGCTCGTTGATCGTTGCCAATACACCAGAGCAGTTTGGGGCGCAAATCAAGGCGGAGTACGAGGTGTACAAGCGCGTGGTGACAGAGCAAAAATTAACCTTGGATTGATACTTTGACTGTTTTACAGGTATTGGCGCCTGATGCCAATATTGATATCTTCATTGATGCGCTTTGGTTAGAGCATGGTTTGGCTCCCAACAGTTTGGTGGCCTACCGGCGTGACTTGAATTTGTTGTCTGCTTGGCTGCACGCGCAGGGCACGCACTTATTGGCGGCCCAAGAGTCTGACTTGCAGCAGTATTTTGCGCACCGCCATGCCGAGACCAAAGCCACCAGTGCCAATCGCCGCTTGACGGTGTTCAAACGTTTTTACCGTTGGGCTTTGCGTGAGCGCATGTTGGTGGCTGATCCCACGTTGAAGCTGCTCACGGCCAAACAACCCGTGCGTGCGCCCAAAAGTTTGACTGAGGCACAGGTGGAGAGTTTGCTCAATGCGCCCGATGTGTCCACAGGCCTAGGCATGCGCGACCGTGCGATGCTGGAGTTGATCTACGCGAGTGGTTTGCGCGTGAGCGAGTTGGTCGACCTCAAAACCTTGCATGTGAGTTTGAACGACGGCGTGCTACGCATCATGGGCAAAGGCAGCAAAGAGCGGTTGGTGCCGTTTGGTGAAGTGGCGCGTGATTGGCTGCAACGCTATTTGAATGAGGCACGTCCTGCATTGCTGGCTGGCCATCAAACCGAAGCTTTGTTTGTGACGGTGCGTGGCAAAAATGCAGGCGAGGGCATGACCCGCGCCATGTTTTGGCAGCTCATCAAACGCTATGCCTTGCAAGCACAAATTCATGTGCCCATTTCTCCGCACACCTTGCGCCATGCGTTTGCCACGCATTTGCTAAACCACGGGGCTGATTTGCGTGCGGTGCAAATGCTGTTGGGCCATGCCGATATTTCTACCACCACCATCTACACGCACATTGCGCGTGAGCGCTTGAAGAGCTTGCACGGCCAGCATCACCCACGCGGGTGAGTTAGCCGCTCACTCAGCTGCCCAACAAATAGCTCAGTTCGGTTTCGGTAAAGCCCGCTCTCTTGCGGGCCTCTTCGTTGAAGGGGGGACGCAGTTTGGGTGCTTCGTAGCGTTGCACCAATTCACCGTAGAGCGATACAGGGTCGAGGCCGCGTTGTTCGCACAACCAACGGTACCAATGGTTGCCAATCGCCACATGGCCCACTTCGTCTCGCAAGATGATGTCGAGCAGTTCAACGGCTTTGATTGCACCGGGTGTGGCTGCTTTGCGCAGCTTGGTTTGAATCAAGGGTGTGGCATCGAGTCCACGGGCTTCTAGGGTGCGTGGCACGAGCGCCATACGGGCCAACACATCGTCCGCTGTTTTTTGGCACATGTGCCACAGACCATCATGTGCATCAAAGTCACCGTACTGGTACCCCAGTTGATTGAGCAATTCATGAAGGATGGTGAAGTGGTAGGCCTCTTCATGGGCCACACGCAGCCAGTCTTGGTAAAACGCCTCGGGCATGTGGCTGAATCGCCAAACGGCATCGAGCCCTAAGTTGATGGCATTGAATTCGATGTGGCACACCGCGTGTATCAACGCAGCCAAGCCTTCGGGGGTGAAGGGCGTGCGGGTGGGCACGTCTTTGGGCGGCAGCAGGCGTGGGCATTCAGGGCGACCGGGCAACGCGTGCGCAGGCGTCAATACCTCGCTGGGTGTGAGAGATAAATGGTGTTGTTCGGCCCACAGGGTTTGGACCGCCGTCACTTTGTCTCGTGGGTGGCAAATGCTCAGGGCGTCTAGGGCGTGTTGGCGTAGCGACATCCCTACAATTGTAGGAAAACACATTCGCAAGGAGACTTCCATGGCCGTTTACCAACTCGATGATTTGACCCCGCACCTTGCAGATTCCGCTTGGGTGGCTGACAACGCGCAAGTGGTGGGTGATGTGCACATGGCGGCTGACAGCAGTGTGTGGTTCAGCTCTGTGGTGCGTGGCGACACGGCCACCATTCGCATTGGCGAAGGCACCAACATCCAAGATGGCAGCGTGTTGCATGCCGACGTGGGCATTCCACTCACCATTGGCAAGCATGTGACCGTGGGCCACATGGTGCAACTGCATGGCTGCACGATTGGCGATGAGTCGCTGATTGGCATTGGTGCTGTGGTGCTCAATGGTGCGAAGATTGGAAAGAACTGTTTGGTGGGTGCGGGCTCGCTCGTGACCGAAGGCAAAGAGTTTCCGGACGGCTCCATGATTTTGGGAAGCCCTGCTAAGGTGGTGCGCGAGCTCACGCATGAGCAAATTGAAGGGTTGCGCCGCAGTGCGCAGCACTATGTGACTAACAAAAACCGCTTCAAAGCGGGTTTAAAGAAAATTGCTTGATGTCTCAACTGCATAAATTTTTGTTCGATGGTTTGCCCGTGCGTGGCATGTTGGTGCAGCTCACCGATGTGTGGCAAGAGGTGCTCAAGCGCCGTGCGGCCAATGCCGAAACTGGCGCTTACCCAGAGGCCGTACGCCATCTGCTGGGCGAGATGACCGCAGCTTCGGTGTTGATGCAATCGAACATCAAATTCAATGGTGCTTTGGTGATGCAAATTTTTGGTGATGGTCCCTTGAAGCTCGCCGTGGTCGAAGTGCAACCCGACTTGAGCCTGCGTGCCACAGCTAAAGTGGTGGGTGACTTGGGCAATGCCAGCACCTTGCCCGAGATGGTCAATGTCAACAACGAAGGCAAATGTGCCATCACGTTGGACCCGCTCAATAAAATGCCAGGCCAACAGCCTTACCAAGGTGTGGTGCCTTTGTTTGATGACCATCGCAACAAGCTCGATAAATTCAGCGATGTGCTGCAACATTACATGCTGCAAAGCGAGCAACTCGACACCACCTTGGTCTTGGCAGCGAACGACACCACGGCGGCAGGCTTGTTGATTCAACGCTTGCCCGTCAAAGGCGAAGCCAACTTGGCTGCTCAAGCCAGCATGGGCGACGAAGACGGCATTGGCCTGAGCGAAGACTACAACCGCATCTCTATCTTGGCCGCAAGCTTGACCGCTGATGAGTTGCTGGGCCTCGACGCCGAAACGATTTTGCGCCGCTTGTTCTGGGAGGAAAAACTGGTGCGCTTCGAGCCCCTCACGCCCAGCTTTGCCTGCTCATGCAGCCGCGAACGTGTGAGCAACATGATCCGCAGCTTGGGTACCGAAGAAGTCGAAAGCATCCTGGCCGAGCGTGGCAACGTGGAAGTTGGCTGCGATTTTTGTGGTCAGCAATATCGCTACGACGCAGTGGATGCTGCGCACATCTTCACCAACGCAGAGGCGCAGCCGCCTGCACCTTCATCGCTGCACTGAGCGATTTAGCTTTTGACGAGGCTGGTGAACAAGCGGTGTTCACAGTCACCGTCACCGCAGGTTTCGCAGGGGCCGCTCCAGCGTGTGGGCGGCTCAGGGCGCTCTAACTGTTTGGTCCAGTCTGGCGCTTGGCGGCCAATGCAAAACAAAGCGTTTTCTAAGCGTTGCTCGCCCGAGCCGTACACCACTTGGTAAGGTAAACCAGCCAACCCCAACATGTGGCGCACCGCTGCATCCACCGGTTCACGCACATGCGGGCCATCGCGTTGCAAACCATCACTCACCCAAGGTAAATCAAGGCCTGTGAGTAACGTGATGTCGTACACCGATTGATGCGCCAAGGCTAGGGCATGCAAGCTGTTGTCGTTGAACAGTATTTGGCTATAGACAGCCGTCATCAGTGGCGTGGTGTCTGCAATCACCACCGCATCCGCTGGCGCTGCCAGTACCCGTGCCATTTGTGTCTCGACAATGTGTAATTGTTCGTCTTGACGCGGTGTGCGCTGGTGGGTGTTGCACCATTCGCGCAGGTATTCGTCTACGCGATGCACAGCCAAGCCCGATTGCTGCAACCGTGCGTACAGGGCTTGAGTCAGTTGTGACTTGCCTGTACTTTCAGCGCCGAGCAGAGCAATTTTCATGCGGTTTCCACTTGGGTGTGCTTGGCCCATGTGCGCCAACCCACCGCGCTGAGCGCGATGAAGACGAGGTAGAGCAGGGTAGTAAGCCAGAGGCCTTTCCATGCAAACAGACCTGCAGCCACGATGTTGACGCCAATCCAAACCGCCCAGTTTTCTAAGCGTTTGTGCGCGAGCAAATATTGACCAATCAAGCTGAAGGCGGTGGGGAAGGCGTCCCACCAAGGCACATCGGTGTCGGTGAAGTTCAGCAGCACGGCTCCCGTGCTCAGCCAAAGCAAGCTGCCCATCCAAGCCAAGGTGACACGCTGGCGCGCAGGCATGCGTGTGACGAGCAAGGGCGCGCCCTCTACGCCGCGCAGCCACACTGACCAGCCCCAAATAGCCAAGGCGATGAAGAGCACTTGCAGCAGCGCATCACCATACAAGCGTTGGCTCCAAAACAAAAAGAAATACAGCACTGAACTGATGGCCGCTAAAGGCCAACCCCAATGCAGCTCGATGATGTTGCACACAATCATCGCGAAGGCCAGTAGCACAGCGATGAATTCAAGCCAAGAAGTGTCGAGGCCCCAGAGGGTGAATGCGGTCGAGAAAAGGAGTTCGGTCACTTCGCGATTTGCACGAAGACTTCGTTCGGCTTGACCATGCCGATTTCAGAGCGGGCACGCTCTTCGACCATTTCCAGACCGTCTTTGAGGTCATGGAGTTCTGCGCTGAGGCGATCGTTGGCCAACTGCGCGGCAGCGTTTTGCTGATTTTGTTCTTTCAGGGTCTGACGCAGACGCATCACGTCAGGAATGCTGCCGCGACCAAACCACAGCTGGCCCTGCAGCACAAGCAGCAGGGCAATCAGCACGAGGTGGAGTGGTCGCAACATTTGAATCGTCAGACTGCGTGGCGATTAACGCAAGTTGTAAAAGGCAGAACGGCCTGGGTACACCGCCACGTCACCCAAGTCTTCTTCGATGCGCAAGAGTTGGTTGTACTTGGCCATGCGGTCAGAGCGGCTCATGGAGCCGGTTTTGATTTGACCGGCGTTCAAGCCCACAGCGATGTCAGCAATGGTGCTGTCTTCGGTTTCGCCAGAGCGGTGGCTGATCACGGCGGTGTAGCCCGCGCGCTTGGCCATCTCGATGGCTTCAAAGGTTTCGGTCAAGGTGCCGATTTGGTTGATCTTGATGAGGATCGAATTGGCGATGCCTTTGTCGATGCCTTCTTTGAAGATCTTGGTGTTGGTCACGAACAAGTCATCACCCACGATTTGCACTTTTTTGGCCAAGCGGTCGGTCAACACTTTCCAGCCATCCCAGTCACCTTCGGCCATGCCGTCTTCGATGCTGATGATGGGGTACTTGTCACACCAAGTGGCGAGCATGTCAGTCCATTGTTGGGCTGTCAATTGCAAGCCTTCGCCAGACAAGTGGTACTTGCCGTCTTTGTAGAACTCGCTGGCAGCACAGTCCAAACCGATGGCGATTTGCTCACCGGCGGTGTAGCCTGCAGCCGCAATCGCGTCCAAGATCATTTGAATGGCAGCTTCGTGGCTGGTGACGTTCGGTGCGAAACCACCTTCGTCGCCCACGGCAATGCTCATGCCTTTGTCATGGATGATTTTCTTCAAGGCGTGGAACACTTCTGCGCCGTAACGCACGGCTTCACGGAATGTAGGTGCGCCGACGGGGATGATCATGAACTCTTGCAAGTCCAAGTTGTTGTTGGCGTGTGCGCCACCGTTGATGACGTTCATCATGGGCACTGGCAATTGGTTGCCATTCATGCCACCGAAGTAACGGTACAAAGGCAAACCAGACTCTTCCGCCGCAGCGCGTGCCACAGCCATGGACACGGCCAACAAAGCGTTGGCGCCCAAGCGGCTCTTGTTCTCTGTGCCGTCGAGATCGATCAAGGTTTTATCGAGGAAGGCTTGCTCAGAAGCGTCCAAGCCCAAAATGGCTTCTGAGATTTCGGTGTTGATGTGCTCAACCGCTTTCAACACGCCTTTGCCGAGGTAGCGGCTCTTGTCACCGTCGCGCAGTTCAATCGCTTCGCGGCTGCCGGTGGATGCGCCTGATGGCACAGCGGCACGGCCCATGGTGCCTGACTCCAACAACACATCACATTCCACGGTGGGGTTGCCGCGGCTGTCCAAGATTTCACGGGCGACGATGTCGACGATAGCGCTCATTTTGTGTTTTCCTATTTCAAGTTTTTAAAAAGGGTTTGTGGCTGTGTGCATGGCACTCAGGCCTCAAAGTTGTTTTCTAAGAAAGGGTGTTTTTTGGTCACAGCATCGAGTTCGACCAAGGTTTCTAGCAAAGCTTTCATCTTGTTCAAGGGCACAGCGTTTGGGCCATCGGACCAAGCTTCTGAAGGGCAGGGATGGGTTTCCATGAACAGGCCGGCCACACCAGCGGCTACGCCTGCGCGGGCCAATACGGGCACCATCTCGCGCGCGCCGCCACTGCTGGTGCCTTGGCCGCCAGGCTTCTGCACTGAGTGCGTCACGTCAAACACCACAGGGGCGCCTGACTTGCGCATCTCGGCCAAGCTCACCATGTCGGCGACGAGGTTGTTGTAGCCAAAGCTCACGCCGCGTTCGCAGGCCAAGAAGTTGTCTTCTGGCAAGCCAGCTTCGCGTGCGGCGTCACGAGCTTTGTCGATGACGTTTTTCATGTCCCAAGGAGCCAAGAACTGGCCCTTCTTGATGTTCACCGCCTTGCCCGATTGCGCGACAGCACGGATGAAGTCGGTTTGGCGGCACAAGAAGGCGGGCGTTTGCAGCACATCGACCACGCTCGCCACGGTTTTGACTTGCGACTCGTCATGCACATCGGTGAGGATGGGCAGCTGCAGTTGGCGACGCACTTCGTCAAGGATCTTCAAGCCAGCATCCATGCCCACGCCACGTTTGGTGTTGCCAGACGAACGGTTGGCTTTGTCGAACGAGCCTTTGTAGATCAATGGAATGCCCAAGCCCGAACAGATCTCTTTGAGCTGGCCAGCCACATCGATGGACATTTCCAAACCTTCGATCGAGCAGGTGCCTGCGATCAAAAAGAAACGTTGGTTCAGGCCAACATCGAATCCGCAAAGTTTCATGGGGTGTCCTGTGTTCTAAACGTTAGGCTTTTGCCAAAGCTTTGTGGTCCAACGCTGCCTTGACGAAAGCGTTGAACAAGGGGTGGCCGTCCCATGGGGTCGATTTGAACTCGGGGTGGAACTGCACGCCCATGTACCAAGGGTGCACGGTCTGTGGCAGCTCAACGATTTCAGTGAGTTGCTCGCGCTGAGTGAGTGCGGAAATCACCAAGCCTGCTTTGCGCAGTGTGTCGAGGTAGTTCACGTTGGCTTCATAGCGGTGGCGGTGACGCTCGGTCACCACGTCGCCGTAAATTTTGTGGGCGAGAGTGCCTGGGGCGACGTCTGAGCTTTGTGCGCCCAAGCGCATGGTGCCGCCAAGGTTGGAGTCGGCCGTGCGGGTTTGGATGCTGCCATCCGCATCTTCCCACTCGTTGATGAGCGCGATGACAGGGTTGGGACCGTCTGGCACAAACTCGGTACTGTTGGCGTCTTTCAGGCCAGCCATGTGGCGTGCGTATTCGATGGTCGCCACTTGCATGCCGAGGCAGATGCCGAGGTATGGCACTTTGTTTTCACGGGCGAATTGGGCTGAAGAAATCTTACCTTCCACGCCGCGAATGCCAAACCCGCCGGGCACAAGAATAGCGTCGAATTTGCCGAGGTCTTTGACGTTCTCGGGGGTGATGAATTCAGAGTCCACGTACTCGATCTTCACGCGTGCATGGTTCTTCATGCCTGCATGGCGCAAGGCTTCGTTGAGTGACTTGTAGCTATCAGACAGATCGACGTACTTGCCCACCATCGCGATGGTGACTTCTTCTTTGGGGTTGGCCACTTCGTGGACCAAGTCATCCCAACGTTTCAAATTAGCAGGTTTGGCGTTGATGCGCAATTTGTCGCACACCAAGTTGTCAAGACCTTGTTCGTGCAACATGCGTGGCACTTTGTAGATGGTGTCCACATCCCACATGGAGATCACACCGGATTCAGTCACGTTCGAGAACAGGCTGATTTTTTGGCGTTCTTCCTCAGGGATAGGGCGGTCAGCACGGCACAGCAGGGCATCGGCTTGGATGCCGATTTCGCGCAGTTTTTGAGCGGTGTGTTGGGTGGGCTTGGTTTTGAGCTCGCCAGCGGCGGCAATCCAAGGCACGTAGCTCAGATGCACAAACGCTGTGTTGTGCGCGCCGAGTTTCAAGCTCATTTGACGAGCAGCTTCGAGGAAAGGCAGGGACTCGATGTCACCCACCGTGCCGCCGATTTCAACGATGGCCACATCGACCGCTTCGGGTGTTTCGTAGGCCGCGCCACGTTTGACGAACTCTTGAATTTCGTTGGTGATGTGCGGAATAACTTGCACCGTTTTGCCCAGATAGTCGCCACGACGCTCTTTGTCGAGCACGCTTTGGTAAATCTGACCGGTGGTGAAGTTGTTGGCCTTTTTCATGCGCGTCGTGATGAAGCGCTCGTAGTGGCCCAAATCGAGGTCGGTTTCTGCGCCGTCTTCGGTGACGAACACCTCGCCGTGCTGCAGTGGCGACATGGTGCCTGGGTCTACGTTGATGTAGGGGTCCAGCTTGATGAGGGTAACTTTGAGGCCGCGCGACTCAAGGAGGGCGGCGAGTGAGGCGGCTGCAATTCCCTTACCTAGGGAAGAGACAACACCGCCGGTGACGAATACAAATTGGGTCATGCCAGATCGGGAGACTGTCTCCCGGTAGGTGGAAATCGAAATTATAGGCGCTCTGCTACATTGCGAGCCATGTCTGATCTGTCAAATAAACACATTGTTTTGGGTTTGAGCGGTGGCATCGCTTGCTACAAAGCGGCGGAGCTGTGTCGTGCTTTGGTCAAAGCCGGGGCGACGGTGCAAGTGGTTATGACGGAGGCTGCGGCCCAGTTCATTACCCCCGTCACGCTGCAAGCCTTGTCGAATCGCGCGGTGTATGTCTCGCAATGGGATGCGCGTGAGCCCAACAACATGGCGCACATCAATCTGAGCCGCGAGGCCGATGCCATTGTGGTGGCCCCAGCCAGTGCCGATTTCATGGCCAAACTCTTGCACGGTCGTGCTGACGATTTGCTGAGCCTCATGTGCTTGGCGCGTCCCATTGAACGCGTGCCTTTGATTTTGGCCCCCGCCATGAATCGCGAAATGTGGCAACACCCCGCCACGCAGCGCAACATGGCGCAGCTCATCGCTGACGGTGCACATGTGCTGGACGTGGGGCAGGGCGAACAAGCTTGCGGC
>Ga0213920_1000814_pt1 | contig 19996 bp, 18 predicted proteins | sample McNCre1117MG_FD_161054 | JGI IMG/M metagenome (GOLD analysis project Ga0213920, IMG submission 161054) | Freshwater microbial communities from McNutts Creek, Athens, Georgia, United States - 11-17 MG | ecosystem: Environmental > Aquatic > Freshwater > Creek | place: USA: Georgia | collected...
GCCCAGTGGTCTGTACCCCAACGGTTTGCACCGCGACCGCATCTTGCCAGCGATTGACTTGCTCAATGAGCGCATGCAAGTACTGAACGTGGACAACGGCACAGACTACCGTCGTCGTACTTTGGAACAAGTGGATTTGTATTTGCAGCCTTTGGGTGAGGCGACCGATACCAAGATGACGGATGCGTTCAACCGATTGGCCGAGTGTCAAGACGAAGATCCAATTCTTCACATCGAAGCTCGAAAGATCAAGGCTCGCCGCCGCGCGGGTGGTGTGGTTTGGTTTGACTTTAAAGAGCTTTGCGGTGGGCCACGTTCGCAAAACGATTACTTAGAAATAGCCAGCCAGTTCCACACCGTGTTGCTGAGCGATGTGCCACACATGCCAGTGAATCGTGCATCTGAGGCGCGACGTTTCACCTGGTTGGTGGATGTGTTGTATGACCGCCGCGTGAAGCTCATGATGTCAGCTGCTGTACCCCCTGAGGAGCTGTATACGGAGGGGCCTATGTCGCACGAATTTCCACGCACAGTGTCGCGCTTGAATGAAATGCAATCGGCTGAGTTTTTGGCGTTAGAGCGTCGTACGGTGGATACGGGGTTGACATGAAAAAAATCGTTTTAGCTGGGTTGGTCTTGTTCGCGACATGCATGGCGGCAGCGCAATCTGTGTCACCAGCAGCGGATGTGCCAAGCGCAGAAGTACGCCAAGCAGAAGGGGCTCGTCTGGCTGCGATGCGTCAGAAGTTGGATGACAACTATCAACAAGAAGTCAAAGCGTGTTATCAAAAATTTGATGTCACGAAATGTCGTATCGAAGCGCGCGAAAGACGCATTCATGAGAACGAAGCTTTGCGCAAAGAAGAGTTGCGCTACAACGCTTCTGAGCGCCGTATCCAAGCGGCTGAAGCGGTGCAGCGCACAGAGGAAAAAAACAGCGAAGCCAAAGTGAAGGAGGCGGATGCGCAGCGCGCGCAAGCCATTCAGGCCAGCAAAGACCGTGCAGACGCTAACGCACAAAAACAATTGGAGCACGCGCTTCAGGGTACCAAGCGTGGTGAATACGAACAAAAGCAACGAGAAGCTGCACAGCACCGCGCGGATGTTGAAAAAAAGTTGCGTGAGCGCACCAAAGAACCTGCAGCACCGCTGCCTGTCCCCGGCCGATGAGTCACCCTTTGCGTGACTTGGTGCAAGAAGCCTTTGCGCCGTTGGGGGTGTTGGCTCGCGCGACCGATCACTTCAGTCCCCGTCAAGGTCAAACCGACATGGCATTGGCTGTTGCGGATGTGGTGGCACATGGTGGCAGTTTGGTGGTGGAGGCGGGCACCGGTGTGGGGAAGACTTTTGCGTACTTGGTACCTGCCTTGCTGAGTGGTGAACGTGTGTTGCTCTCGACAGCCACCAAGGCGTTGCAAGATCAACTGTTTGCTCGAGATTTGCCGCGCTTGGTGCAAGCGCTGAATTTACCCATCCGCTTGGCTTTGCTCAAAGGACGTTCAAGTTATTTGTGTACGCATCGCATGGAAATGGCGCGGCGTGACACGCAAATTCCAGATCGTCACACCGTGCACTTGTTATCTCGTGTGGAGACTTGGTCACTCAGCACGCGCACGGGTGATTTGGCCGAGCTGCCTGGTTTAGATGAACGCTCACCTTTGATTCCGCTCATCACATCGAACCGTGAAAACTGTTTGGGTTCGCAATGTCCCAAATTCAAAACCTGCCATGTCAACGCTGCACGTCGTGAAGCATTGGGTGCAGATGTGGTGGTCATCAACCACCATTTGTTTTTCGCTGACATGGCGGTGCGTGAAACGGGTATGGCTGAATTGCTGCCCAGTGTGCGTGTGGTGATATTTGACGAAGCGCACCAGCTTAATGAAGTGGGTGTGAATTTCTTAGGACATCAACTCGGCACAGCGCAGCTGTTAGACGTTACACGTGACATGCTAGCCACTGGCTTGCAACTTGCACGTGGGTTGGCCGATTGGCAAGGCGTCTGTTCTGGTTTAGAACGTGCTGCGCGCGAGCTTCGCTTGATCGGTGGCAAGCGTATGGGGGCGGTTAAGTTGCGTTGGACAGAGGAGGCACCGGAGGGGATTCATCCTGGCGCCTGGGAGCAGTCTTTGCAAGATGTTGGCGCGGCATGTGTTCAAGCTTTGCAAGCGCTCGATACCGTGAGTGAAATTGCCCCCGACTTCACGCGCCTGCATGATCGTGTGGCTGAAGTCGCGAAGCGTGTCGATGCGTTCCTCAATCCCTGTGCTTCCGATGCCGTGCGTTGGGTGGACGTGAGCGCCTCGCAGATGCGTTTGATGGAAGCACCTTTGGATATCGCAGAAACCGTGCGTGAGCGCTTGATGAAGCAGTCGACGGTGATGGCCGATGAAGCCGGTGAACAAGAGCCACCACCTTGGCACGATGAACCTGTGCAGTTTGGTGATGGCGATGCCGAAGCATCAGCGTTTGACAGCGCCTTTCCCATGCAGCCAGCGCAAGACACGCGTCCACGCGCTTGGGTGTTCACGTCGGCCACCTTGGGAGATGATCCGCGCTTGCGTTGGTTCACTGAACCCTGCGGCTTAGAGTCGGCCACCGTGTTGCGTGTGAGCAGTCCGTTTGATTACCCTGCACAAGCATCTCTTTATGTGCCGCGAGACATTGTGCGACCGAATGACCCAGCCCACAGTGCGCAAGTGGCAGCCATTGCCAGTGAAGCTGTGCGACGTTTGGGGGGGCGCACTTTGGTGCTCACCACCACCTTGCGTGCCTTGCGCGCCATTGGTGATGTGATGAAGCAGCAACTGGATGGCTCGGGCATCGAGGTACTCGTGCAAGGCGAGTGGCCTAAACGCCATTTGATGGAACGCTTTCGCGAAGGTGCCAAGGTGGGCGAGGGTGGTCGCGTGTTGGTGGCTTCTGCCACGTTTTGGGAAGGCTTTGATGTGCCTGGAGATGCGTTGCAGTTGGTCATCATCGACAAGCTGCCGTTTCCCCCTCCCAATGATCCATTGGTCGAGGCGCGCAGCAAACGCCTAGAGTCGCAAGGCCGCAGTCCGTTCAACGATTACTTTGTGCCAGAGGCCGTAGTCGCTTTGAAACAAGGTGCAGGGCGTTTGATCCGCACCGAGTCAGATCAAGGGGTGCTGGTCTTGTGCGACAACCGATTGGTCACCACAGGCTATGGCCGTCGTTTGATAGCGGCGCTGCCGCCTATGCGTCAATTGCAAACAGCAGATGCATTGACTCAGTCACTGGATGAACTGAGTCAAGACTTTATTTCCAAAACTTCCACCACGACTTATTAGCCGTTGCATTTTCCGGATTCATGAACATGCTGTTGGGATAGCTTTTTTCTAGCACGCGTTTCGTGTCATCACGCAACTGTGTCAAACCCAGTTTGTCGTATGACTGGTACATGATGAACAATGCCTCTTCGACAGCTGGCACATCACGGAATTCTTGTACTGTGGTTTGCGCACGATTCACAGCGGCCACATACGCACCGCGCTGGTAGTAGTAACGCGCCACGTGCACATCAGAGCGTGCCAGCGAGTTTTTGATGAAGGCCATGCGCAGGCGTGCATCTTCTGAATATTTGGAGCTTGGGAAGCGAACCACCAGTTCGCGGAACGCCTCAAATGATTCTTTGGCTTGCTTGGGGTCTCGTTCAGCCAAGTCTTGTTCTGCAAGGTTGGAGAACCAACCGAGGTTGTCGTTGAAGTTAACTAAACCTTTGAGATAGAGCGCATAGTCCAAAGCAGGGCTAGCGGGGTGCAACTTGATGAAGCGCTCGAGTGTGGCCACAGCCTGTGCGGGTTCATTGGTTTTGTATTGGGCCCAAGCCTTGTCTAACTGCGCTTGTTGCGCCAAGGCTGTGCCTGCAGCGCGACCTTCAAGCTTTTCATACATACCAATCGCTTTGTCATAAGCGCCAGCAGCCATTTCGTCTTTGGCCTCGCTGTAGAGCTTGTCGTTGCTCCAATCTTTGGTTGGGTCGTAGTTGCTGTCAGCACATCCTGTGAAAAGAATAGCTGTTGACAGGCCAATGGCCATCCACACCGTCGATAATTTGAGTCGTAACACCACAGGTCAACCTCTTGAAGCAAAGTCAAACCATTCTATCGGCTCAACTGCCATCTCTCACACCGATCACGGAGGATGTTTTGTTGGATGAGCAAGCCGACCTCATCGATGGCCCTGAGGTGGAAACCCGCGAGCTTTCGATTCCTACCGATCTACACGGAGAGCGCCTCGACCGCGCACTGGCCGTGTTGCTGCCCGAGTTCTCCCGTAGCTACTCGCAGCAGTTGCTCAGCGAAGGCTGTGTGAGTTGTTTACAGCCTGTGCCGCGCGTGATGACCAAGGCGTCAGCCAAGGTTCGCATGGGTGAGCGCTATCAGCTGACCTTAAAGCCCACACCGCAAAGCCAAGCCTTCAAGCCCGAAGACATTCCACTGAATGTGATTTATGAAGACGACGACTTGCGTGTGCTGTTCAAACCTGCAGGCTTGGTGGTGCATCCAGCACCTGGCAACTGGAGCGGCACCTTGCTCAATGGCTTGTTGGCCATGGATCCGCAAGCCGTCATGTTGCCTCGTGCTGGCATCGTGCATCGCTTAGACAAGGACACGAGTGGCTTGATGATCGTGGCGCGCACCCGCCGCGCCATGGATGCACTGGTCGCCATGATTGCCGAGCGTCATGTGCACCGTGAGTATTTGGCCGTGGCCTATCGCAAGTGGAATGGCGCTCCCGTGCGCGATGTGGTGGCAGCCATTGGCCGTGACTACCGCAACCGCCTGCGCATGGCGGTGGTGGATCTTGAACGTTTGCCTGGCAAAGAAGCCCACACCACGTTTGAATGTTTGAGTAGCCAAGAAGAGGCGTGTCTTGTGCAATGCACCTTGCACACAGGCCGTACGCACCAAATTCGCGTGCACATGGCGCACTTTGGTCACCCGTTGGTCGGTGATTCTCTGTATGCGGGCCCTATGACCTTGGGCATTGACCGCCAAGCTTTGCATGCCTTCCGCTTGAGCTTTGACCATCCCATCACCGGCAAACCACTCAAGTTTGAAGCACCGTTGCCCGACGATATGGTCAATTTGCTGGCTGGTTTGGGTCTTAAGCGCCCCGAATCCGCTTAAAAGCGGCCTCCGTTACAATATGGGCTCACGCTTGTGAAAGCGGTGAGCCCTTTGGTTCTGACTCGTGTCATGCCCCGCATGACCCTTACCGCCTCGAGATGAATTTTCGTAGGCCTTTTCCTCGACCCTTGACCCGGAACTCTCACGATGAACACCGTGGATGCCAAGCGCGTACTAGAGACCGCCCTGATTTGTTCTCACCAGCCCATCCAGATTCGCGATTTGCGCGTGCTGTTTGATGACGCCTTGGGCGCAGACACCATTCGCACCTTGCTGGAAGAAATGCAGCTCGATTGGGCGCAGCGCGGCGTGGAGTTGGTGCAAGTGGCCACTGGTTGGCGTTTCCAAAGCCGCCCAGAAATGCGCGAGTTTTTGGACCGGTTGAATCCTGAGAAACCCCCTAAATACTCTCGTGCTGTGATGGAAACCCTCGCCATCATTGCCTATCGCCAGCCTGTGACCCGTGGTGACATGGAAGACATCCGTGGCGTGACTGTGAACTCACTCGTCATCAAACAACTCGAAGACCGTGGTTGGGTGGAGGTGATTGGCCACCGCGAAACTGTGGGCCGTCCTTCTTTGTACGCCACCACACGTCAGTTTTTGGACGATTTAGGCTTGGCCTCGCTCGACCAACTGCCGGTGTTTGACAGCGCTCAAGCGCAAGCCAATGCGTTTGCCCGTTTGGGGGAAGACGACCCATCCTTGCAAATGGACATGGCGCTTGAGTCCACAGAGGTGGCCGATGCGACTGCCGAGGGCGATGTAGCGGCTGAGACCAGCACACAAGCGCCGACAGCGCTTGACGAAGAAGCCCCCATTTTTGAACTTTCCTCACCCAGAGACCCCGCCCCAACCGGCGACGACACACATGAACACTAAACACCACGACCTGGGTGGCAAGCCAACCGAATCGCACGATGAATTTTTGGATGACGATGACACGGCGTTTGACTTTGACGATGTGGTTTCAGGCGAGTTCGATGCCGAGCTGATTCGCGCTGAAGCCGCACCCGAAAAGCGTGTGCTCTTGCCTCAACCTGAGTCACCCAAACTGCACAAAGTTTTGGCCCAGTCGGGCTTGGGTTCTCGCATCGAGATGGAGCGCTTGATTGCCGAAGGCCATGTGGCCGTCAACAACGAAGTGGCCCACGTGGGCCAGCGCGTGCAGTTTGGTGACCAAATCAAGGTCAATGGCCGCCAGCTCAAGGTGCGCATTGCGCCACCACCACCCCGCGTGATTGCGTACCACAAGCCTGCCGGCGAAGTGGTGACCACCGACGACCCGCAAAACCGTCCCACCGTGTTCCGCCGTTTGCCACGCTTGTATCAAGGCAAGTGGCAGTCTGTGGGCCGTTTGGACTTGAACACCGAAGGCTTGTTGCTGTTTACCAGCTCAGGCGAATTGGCCAATCAGCTGATGCACCCACGCTTTGGCTTGCAACGTGAATACGCTGTGCGTTCATTGGGCAAGCTCAGCAAAGACCAAAAAGAACAACTCATCACCGGCATTCAGCTCGACGACGGCCCAGCTCAATTTGGTTCGATCGAAGAGGGCGGTGGTGAAGGCTCTAACTGCTGGTATCGCGTCACCATTTCTGAAGGCCGTAATCGCGAAGTGCGCCGCATGTTCGAAGCCGTGGGCCACGCTGTGAGTCGTTTGATTCGTATTCGTTATGGCGCCATGGTGCTGCCGCGTGGTTTGAAGCGTGGTGCCTTTGTGGAGCTGGGTGAGCGTGATATCCGCGCCTTGATGGAAGCGGCGGGTGCTGAAGCTCCTGTGCAAAGCGGCCCCTCTCGCCATGACCGCAGCGAACGCGCCAACAGTCGCCGTCGTGGTAACAGCGTGGGGCCACGTCCGTCCACGCCACGTGCCGCTGAAGAGCGCAGTGGCCCAGAGCGTTTGGTGCGTACCGAGCGCCGCCGTGGAGGCAAAGCACCAGAGCGCACAGCACAGCCAGACCCCATGCAAACATCTGTGGGCTACATCGGTGCAGACAGCTATGCCATCGAGCGTCAACGCAAAAAAGACGGCCAAAAAGCTTTCAAGGCAGGCCTTGTTGGCGGTCCACGTCCGTCAAGCAGCGGCCCACGTCGTGGTGGTTCTGCCGGTGGCAGCTTCGGTGGCGGCCGCTCAGGGGGTGGTAACTCCGGCAACCGTGGCCGGGGTGGTCGATAAATCACAGCGAAGATGCACCAAAAACGCTTGCCCGATCAAGGGAAATCCCTTGAAACGGTTAAAATAGCAGGCTAAGCGCATCGCGCACAAAAGTTTCAATCACAGTCAAACTAGGGAAAATCCAAATGACCGAACGTACTCTCTCCATCATCAAGCCAGACGCAGTTGCTAAGAACGTCATCGGCCAAATCTACGCACGCTTCGAAGCTGCTGGCTTGAAAGTTGTGGCTGCTCGCATGGCTCACCTGTCACGCGGCGAAGCCGAGCAGTTCTACGCTGTGCACAAAGCACGTCCTTTCTTCAAAGATTTGGTTGACTTCATGGTCTCTGGCCCTGTCATGATCCAAGTCCTCGAAGGCGAAGGCGCTATCCTGAAAAACCGCGACTTGATGGGCGCTACCAACCCTAAAGAAGCCGCTCCTGGAACCATCCGCGCTGACTTCGCTGACAGCATCGATGCCAACGCTGTTCACGGTTCTGATGGCCCAGAGACAGCAGCTGCTGAAATCAGCTTCTTCTTCGCCGGCATGAACGTTTACGGTCACTAAAAGCCAATCGACGCGGTGGGCAACCACTGCGTTGGCGAATAAAAATGACGGCCAACCTGCTTGATTTTGATCTCGACGGTTTGGCCGTTTTTTGTGAGCGCTTGGGCGAGAAACGCTTTCGCGCCACACAGCTGTTTCGGTGGATCCACCAAAAAGGCGCACAAGACTTTGATCAGATGTCTGATCTCGCCAAGTCGCTGCGCGAAAAGCTGAAAACCTGCGCGCAGGTTCAGCCACTCACCCCCATTTCCAGACACGACTCCGCCGACGGCACCATCAAGTGGCTGTTTGACGTGGGCGATGGCAACGCCGTCGAAACCGTGTTCATTCCCGAAGACGACCGAGGCACCTTGTGCGTGTCGTCGCAAGCGGGTTGCGCTGTGGGCTGCCGTTTTTGTTCGACAGGGCATCAAGGTTTTAGCCGCAACCTCACCACAGGCGAAATCTTGTCGCAGCTGTGGTTTGCCGAGCACACGTTGCGCAAACAGTTCAACACGACAGAGCGCGTCATCTCCAATGTGGTGATGATGGGCATGGGCGAGCCGCTGCAAAACTACAGCGCCTTGGTGCCTGCCTTGCGTTCGATGTTGGACGACCATGGTTATGGTTTGTCTCGCCGTCGTGTGACGGTGTCTACCTCGGGCGTGGTGCCCATGATGGACCGTTTGGGCGAAGACTGCCCCGTGGCCTTGGCGGTGTCGCTGCATGCACCCACCGACGTCTTGCGCGACAACTTGGTGCCACTCAACCGCAAATACCCTTTGCACGAGTTGATGGACGCTTGCCGCCGCTACTTGGCGCACGCGCCACGTGACTTCATCACCTTTGAATATTGCATGTTGGATGGCGTGAACGACCAGCCCGAACATGCACAGGCCTTGATTGATTTGGTCAAGCCTAAAAGAGGCTTGGGCGAGCCTGTGCCTTGCAAATTCAACCTCATTCCGTTCAACCCGTTTCCTGCGTCGGGCCTCACACGCTCAAGCGCTGCCACGGTCAAAGCGTTTGCCGCGCAGCTCAGCGAAGCTGGCATCATCACCACGGTGCGCAAGACGCGCGGTGACGACATTGATGCAGCTTGCGGCCAACTGGCTGGTGACGTGAAAGACCGCACACGCGTGGATGAACGCATCGCCAAGCAACGCGTGATTCCACTCACACAGGTGTCGTCATGAGTACGTGGCGGGCTTTCGTTTTTATCACCGCGTTGCTTGCCGCTTTAGTTGGCTTGAATGCTTGCAGCACCGCCGCACCGCAGCTCGACACGCTCACCCAAGCTCTACCCGACAGCACACGCCAACGCGCCATGCGTCGCCTGAGTTTGGCAACCGCGTATTACGAACAAAACCAAAACGAGGTGGCGCAGCAAGAAGTGCGCGCCGCTTTGCAAATCGATCCCGAATTTGCCGAAGCCTATAGTTTGTTGGGCCTGATTCATCAACGCGAAAAAGCGCCCACTTTGGCTCAGCAAAGTTTTGAGCAAGCCATTGCACTTGCTTCCAAATCACCTGTGCGTGCGCCAGAGTTGGCAGCCATTCAGCACAACTACGGTTGGTTCTTGTGTGAGCAAAACCGTTTCGCTCAAGCCCATGCACAGTTCGAGCGTGCGCTTTCAGAACCGGCATACCGCCAAGCTGACAAAACGCGCAAAGCCATGGCCGTGTGCCAAGACCGTGCAAGCGCGCAATCGGTTGCACAACCACGCCAACCTTGACCTGATCACTCTCAAAAATTTCAAGCCTGATGACTGAAGAAACCATCCCATCAACATCGCCCAGCACCACAGCGGGGGCTTTGTTGCGTCAATACCGTGAATCGCAAGGTTTCAAGTTAGATGTCTTGGCGCAGGCGCTGCGTGTCTCCCCCTCCAAGCTCGAGGCTTTGGAGAATGACCGTTTGGAAGCTTTGCCCGACGCCATGTTTGCGCGCGCGTTGACCTTGGCCGTGTGCCGTCAACTCAAAGTCGATGCAGCGCCTGTGTTGGCCTTGTTGCCGGGGCAAGATGTCTCTCGTTTGGCGGCTAAGAACGAGCGCGGCCTAGACTTTCCCTTAGACCGTCCATCCTTTTTGCCGCAATCGAGCTTTTTGGTGGTGACCCGTTTTTTCTCGCCCATGCGTTGGGCAGCATTGGCTGTGTTGTTGCTGGCCTTGGGCATTGGTTACTGGCCCGATATTCATGGTTTGTTGGTCTTCAAAGAAGATCCTGCCACGGGTGCTGTGGTGGTGCCTGTGACGCCTGCCATTGCCTTGCCATCCACAGAGGCGCCTGCGCCTGCTGTTGAAAGCGTCTCGGGCAATATGGTGGTGACGACAGTGCATTCACCCGCCGTGACAGCGCAGGCCGCCCAAACCGCCAGCGCGGTGACACCTGCGAGTGCAGGAGTAGGAGGGGCTGATGCCAAATAAGTCTTTGCCTCAAGGCATCGCCTTGTCGCAGCCCAAGGCGCGTCGCAGTTTGCAAGCACGTGTGGCGTGGGGTGATCATGTGGTGACGGTCGGAGGCGATGCGCCGGTGCGCGTGCAATCCATGACCAACACCGACACGGTGGACGCGATTGGCACAGCGATTCAAATCAAAGAATTGGCTTTGGCGGGGTCGGAGCTTGTACGCATCACGGTGAATACACCCGAAGCTGCTGCCGCTGTGCCCTATGTGCGTGAACAGCTCGACAAAATGGGCATCAATGTTCCATTGATTGGCGACTTTCACTACAACGGCCATCGTCTGTTGACCGAGTTTCCAGACTGCGCACAAGCTTTGTCTAAGTACCGCATCAACCCCGGTAATGTGGGTAAGGGCGACAAGCATGACAAGCAGTTTGGTCAAATGATCGAAGCCGCCATGCGCTACAACAAAGCCGTGCGCATCGGTGTGAACTGGGGCAGCCTCGACCAAGAACTACTTGCGAAATTGATGGACGAAAACGCTCAACGTGTGCAGCCGTTTGATGCCAAACAAGTGATGTACGAGGCGCTGATCACCTCGGCCATCGACTCGGCCAAACTGGCGCAGAGCATGGGCATGCCAGCTGAACAAATTTTGCTCAGTTGCAAAGTCAGTGGCGTGCAAGACCTCATTGCGGTGTATCGCGAACTCGCGCAGCGTTGTAACTATCCGTTGCATTTGGGGCTCACCGAAGCGGGCATGGGCACCAAAGGCACGGTGGCTTCTGCCACGGCTTTGTCTATTCTTTTGCAAGAAGGCATTGGCGACACCATTCGTGTATCGCTCACGCCGCAGCCGGGCGAAGCGCGCACGCAAGAGGTGGTGATTGCCTCTGAAATTTTGCAAGCCTTGGGTCTTCGCACCTTCGTGCCTAGCGTGACGGCATGCCCTGGCTGTGGCCGTACCACCAGCACCACGTTCCAAGAACTTGCCAAAGAGATTGACGATTTCTTGCGCGCCCAAATGCCCGTATGGCGCACCCAATACCCAGGTGTGGAAAACCTCAAGGTGGCGGTGATGGGCTGCATCGTGAATGGTCCAGGCGAGAGCAAGCATGCAGACATCGGCATCAGCTTGCCCGGCAGTGGCGAAGCGCCTGCAGCGCCCGTGTTCATTGACGGCGAAAAAGCCATGACCTTGCGCGGCGACAACATCGCACAAGAGTTCCACCAAATTGTTGAAAACTACATTGAAAAGCGCTTTGGTTAAAACCCGCGCAGCCTGACCGTGACGACAGACAACACAACAACAAAACCTGCCAAAGCCCAAGCCTTGACTGCTGTCAAAGGCATGAACGATTTGCTGCCACCCGCCTCAGCCCAATGGGAATGGCTGGAGGACAAAGTGCGCGGACTGATGGCCCGCCACGCGTACCGCAACCTGCGCACGCCCATCGTCGAACCCACTGCTTTGTTTGTGCGTGGTTTGGGCGAAGTGACCGACATTGTGGAAAAGGAGATGTACTCCTTTGAAGACCGCCTGAATGGCGAGCAACTCACGCTCCGCCCAGAGGCTACTGCGGGTGTGGTGCGCGCCGTGGTTGAGCACAACATGCTCTACAACGGTGGTCAGCGCCTGTATTACATGGGCCCGATGTTCCGCCACGAGCGTCCTCAACGTGGCCGTTATCGCCAGTTCCACCAAATCGGTGCAGAGGCTTTGGGCTTTCCTGGTGCAGAGGTAGATGCCGAGCTTATTTTGTTGGCCGCCACACTCTGGCAAGAATTGGGTTTGCAAGACGTGCGCTTGGAACTCAACAGCTTGGGCCAGCCCAACGAGCGCGCTGCGCACCGCTCTGCTTTGATTGCTCACTTGGAAGCACATGTCGATGTGTTGGACGAAGAAGCCAAGCGCCGCTTGCACACCAACCCGCTGCGCATCTTGGACACCAAGAACCCTGCGATGCAATCGGTGGTGGAAGCCGCACCAAAGTTGATCGACTTCTTGGGCGAAGCCTCACTGGCCCACTTCAATGCCGTCAAAGCCATTTTGGATGCGAGTGGCGTTAGCTATCGCATCAACCCCCGCTTGGTGCGTGGCATGGACTACTACAACCTCACCGTGTTTGAGTTTGTGACCGATCGCTTGGGTTCGCAAGGCACCATTTGCGGTGGTGGCCGATACGACTATCTGATCGAGCAAGTGGGCGGCAAACCCGCACCCGCTGTGGGCTGGGCTTTAGGCGTGGAGCGTGTGTTGGAATTGCTCAAAGAGCAAGGCACTTTGCCTGAAGCCAAAGGTCCTGATGTGTACGCCATCGTGCCTGATGCATCTGCTTTGCCGGTTGTGTTTAAAACCATTCAAACCTTGCGCGCGCAAGGCGTGTCGGTGCAAATGCACGCAGGGGCAGGCGAGGGCATGGGCAGCATGAAATCGCAGTTCAAAAAAGCAGATGGCAGCGGCGCACAGTTTGCCCTGATCTTCGGTGGTGACGAGTTAGCCCGTGGCGAAGTTACTCTCAAAGCCCTGCGCGATGGCGCAGGCGCGCAAGAGGGTTTGCCTTTGGCCGATGTCACAGCTCGCGTGGCAGCCAAACTCGTACAAGGTGCGGCTTGACCGCTCAGCCCTACAATTCGCTAAATTTTTAGTCAAAGCAACAAGACCATGGCATCCCATCTCGACCTCGAAGAACAAGAACAACTGGACGAACTCAAACACTTTTGGGCGCGTTGGGGCGACCTCATCACTTGGGTGTTGATTGTGGTGCTCGGTGGCTATGCCGCTTGGATGGGCTGGCAGTCATACCAAGGCAAACAAGCCGCGCAATCGGCAGCGCTTTATGACACTGTCGAGCGCGCAGCCTTGGGCAATGACCTTGCTTTGTTGGACCGTTCTGTGTCTGACATCAAAGATAAATTCGCCAGCACCACCTATGCCCAACAAGCAGCTCTGTTGGCAGCGCGTGTCTACAACGACAAAGACCGCAAGGCTGACGCTAAAGCCCAACTGACATGGGTGGTAGAAAAAGCCAGCGACGAAGGCTACCAAGCCTTGGCCCGTTTGCGTTTGGCCTCTTTGTTGATCGAAGACAAAGCCTACGACGAAGCCCGCAAACAACTCACTGCCAAAGCGCCAGAAGCTTTTGCACCACTGATGGCAGACCGTTTGGGTGACTTGGCCATGTTGCAAACGCAACCTGCTGAAGCTGTGCAACATTACAAAAATGCGTGGAAGGGCTTTGAGCCCAACGCCGAGTACCGCCGTTTGGTGGCCGTGAAATTGGCGGCGTTGGGTGCAGACCCAGAAGACGCGCCAGCAGTGGAGAGTAAAAAGTGAACACAACATCGTCTCGCTGGACACACCTCACACGTTTGAGTCTTGCTGGTGTGTGTGTGGCTTTGGCTGCATGCTCAAGCCCTACGCGTCCTAAACCTACAGAAATTCCGGGCGTGCCCGTGCTGCAAGATGTGCGCACCAGTTGGACCGCCAGTATTGGCAAAGTCGATTTCCCGTTGGTGGTGTCAGCCCGTGACGATCGGATTGCTTTAGCCAACAGCCAAGGCGTGGTGGCCGTGTTGGATGCCAGCACAGGCAAAGATGTGTGGCGTTTGAAGCTTGATCAAGCCATTTCGGCAGGTGTAGGTAGCGATGGTCAACAGCTAGCGGTGGTGACCCGTAACAATGAACTCGTCGCATTGCAAGACGGCAAAGTGCAGTGGCGCAAGAGCCTGCCCGCGCAGTCGTTCACTGCGCCCTTGGTGGCAGGTGCGCGCGTGTTTGTCTTGACTGCTGATCGCTCCGTCATCGCCTTTGACGGCGCAACTGGACGTCAGCTCTGGACACAGCAGCGTCCAGGTGAGCCATTGGTGCTCAAGCAAGCTGGCGTGATGTTGGCCGTTAAAAACACATTGGTCGTGGGGCTGTCTGGTCGCTTGTCTGGGCTTGATCCGAACACCGGCGTGATCCGTTGGGAGTCCGCCATTGCCACCCCTCGCGGTACGAATGACGTTGAGCGCTTGGTGGACTTGGTGGCTCCGTTTGATCGCTCGGGTGATGTGGTTTGCGTGCGAGCCTTCCAAGCCGCTGTGGGTTGTGTGAATGCGGAACGTGCGCAAGGTGTGTGGACACGTCCCTCGGCAGGCGAGATGGGTGTGAGCGGCAATGAAACTTTGTTGGTGGCACCTTTGTCGAATGGCGTGGTGCAAGCTTTTAATCGCAGCAATGGCGAACGGCTGTGGGACACCGAGCGTTTGAAATACCGCGTCTTGAGCGCTCCCTTGGTGACGCCACGTGGGGTGCTCATTGCTGATAACGGTGGTTGGTTGTACTTGCTCTCGTTGGCTGATGGAGCCTTGCTCAATCGCATCAAGCTCGATTCTGAAGAATTGGCAACCGCCCCTGTGATGGCAGGCGGACGCTATGTGGTGGTCACACGTGAAGGTCGCGTGACAGGCCTCCAAATGCCTTAAGGGCAAGTTAAAGGACTAAGTTTTGAAACCCGTATTGGCCCTGGTGGGCCGCCCCAACGTTGGCAAGTCCACGTTGTTCAACCGTTTGACCAAATCGCGTGACGCCATCGTGGCTGACTTCGCGGGTTTGACGCGCGACCGTCACTACGGCAATGCCCGTTTTGAAAAGCACGAATTCATCGTCATTGACACTGGTGGCTTTGAGCCCACGGCAGACCATGGCATCTACAAAGAGATGGCGCGCCAAACGCAACAAGCGGTGGCCGAGGCCGATGTGGTCGTGTTTGTGGTGGATGCACGTGGCGGTATTTCTGCACAAGACCACGACATTGCCAACTACCTGCGCCGCTTGGGCAAGCCCACTATTTTGGTGGCGAACAAAGCAGAGGGCATGAAAGAGGGCGCTCAGCTGGTTGAGTTCTACGAACTGGGCTTGGGCGAAGTCTTGCCTGTTTCGGCCTCACATGGTCAAGGTATTCGCGACATGATGAGCAAGGCCTTGGCGCCTTTGCATTTGCCAGATCCCGACGACGAAGATGCGAATGCCGATAGCGGCACCATCAAGCTCGCGGTGGCAGGTCGCCCCAACGTGGGCAAATCAACCCTCATCAACACCTGGCTGGGTGAAGAGCGCTTGGTGGCGTTTGACATGCCAGGCACCACGCGTGATGCCATCAGCGTGCCGTTTGAGCGTAACGGTCAGATGTTTGAGCTGATTGACACAGCAGGTTTGCGTCGTAAAGGCAAAGTGTTTGAAGCCATTGAGAAGTTCTCTGTGGTCAAAACTTTGCAAGCCATCGAGTCTGCCAATGTGGTCTTGCTCTTGCTCGATGCCACACAAGGTGTGACGGACCAAGACGCGCACATCGCCGGCTATATCTTAGAAAGCGGGCGCGCCGTGGTGGTGGCTGTGAACAAATGGGATGCGGTGGATTCGTACCAACGCGAGTTGCTGATGCGTTCCATCGAGACGCGTTTGCCGTTTTTGAAGTTTGCAGCCATGCACTTCATTTCGGCTAAGAAGCGTCAAGGCTTGGGCCCTTTGTGGGGCGCCATTGCACAAGCACATAAAGCAGCCATGTGCAAGATGCCCACGCCATTGCTCACCCGTTTGTTACTAGAAGCGGTGCAGTTTCAGTCGCCTCAACGCGGCGGTATGTACCGCCCCAAGATGCGTTATGCCCACCAAGGTGGCATGAATCCGCCCATCATCGTGATTCATGGCAATTCGCTGGAGCATGTGACCGACGCCTACAAACGGTTCTTGGAAGGACGTTTCCGTAAGGCCTTTAATTTGGAAGGTACCCCCTTGCGAATTGAGATGAAGACCTCAAGTAACCCTTACGCAGACAAAGACGACTGATCGCATCAGCTTTATCGCAATGTGGTAACGTGGGATTTCTTTCAACTACACAGACACGGAGAATATCGTGAACACCGACAACTCAAAGAACAAAGGCCAACTGTTGCAAGACCCATTTTTGAACATCCTGCGCCGCGAGCATGTGCCCGTGTCCATCTACTTGGTCAACGGCATCAAGCTCCAAGGCCAAATCGAGTCATTTGACCAGTACGTTGTGTTGCTGCGCAACACCGTGACGCAAATGGTTTACAAACACGCCATCTCGACCATCGTGCCGGGCCGTGCTGTCAACTTCAACCCAACGGACGGCACTGGCAGTTCGCCAGAAGTCTGAGCTTGAACGCTCTGCAAAAAGGGCTGTTTCAGCCCTTTTTTTACGCCTTATTTTTTAGACTGACCGCTTGAACGATACCCCTGAAAAAACCGCTGGCACCACCATCTTGGTGGGTGTTGATTTCGGCTTGCCACATTTCGATGGTGAGCTAGAAGAACTCGGCCTGCTGGCCGAAACCGCTGGCTTGAAGCCCGTAGCGCGCATCACTTGCAAGCGCAAAGCGCCAGACGCTGCGTTGTTTGTGGGCAGCGGTAAAGCCGATGAAATCAAAGAGCTGGCCCTCATGCATGGCGCGACTGAGATTTTGTTTGACCAGTCCCTCAGCCCTGCGCAGCAGCGTAATCTGGAGCGCCACATGGGCGTGGCGGTGAACGACCGCACCTTGCTGATTTTGGAAATCTTTGCCCAACGCGCTCGCAGCCATGAGGGTAAATTGCAGGTCGAGCTGGCCAAGTTGCAATACCTGAGCACGCGCTTGGTGCGACGTTGGTCTCACCTAGAGCGTCAAAGCGGCGGTATTGGTATGCGCGGTGGCCCGGGTGAAACTCAGATTGAGCTGGATCGCCGCATGATCAATGACGCTATCAAGCGCACCAAAGAGCGCCTAGACAAGGTCAAAAAGCAGCGCAGCACCCAGCGCCGACAGCGCAACCGTCGCGATGCCTTCATCATTTCCTTGGTGGGCTATACCAACGCAGGCAAGTCCACCTTGTTCAACGCCTTGGTCAAAGCCCGTGCGTATGCGGCCGATCAGTTGTTTGCCACGCTAGACACCACTACGCGCCAGTTGTATTTAGGCCATGCCGATGGCACTGGTCGCTCGGTGTCGCTGTCGGACACTGTGGGTTTTATTCGCGATTTGCCACACGGTTTGATTGACGCGTTTCAGGCCACCTTGCAAGAAGCGGCGGACGCTACGCTGTTGATGCATGTGGTCGATGCGTCTAACCCCAACTATCCCGAGCAAATGGATGAAGTGCAAAAGGTTTTGGCTGAGATTGGTGCGGCGGATGTGCCACAGGTGTTAGTGTTCAATAAGCTTGACGCCATGAGCCCCGAAACACGCCCATTGCAACTGCAAGACCACTACACCGTGGACGGTCTGAGCGTGCCGCGCTTTTTTGTCAGCGCCCAAACGGGCGAGGGTTTGACTGCTTTGCGCGAGTTTTTGGCCCAAGAAGCGGTGTCCACCTTGCCCGAAGACCATGCAAATTCGCAGGAATTGGAATGAGGCCTGAATCCTTAGGCACAATCGAAGACTTCAGAGATAAAACAACGATGCGCATGAACTCCAACACCCACACGGTCAGCCCCAAATCTTGGCGTGCGCGACTGCTCGGCATGTTCAACCTCAACGATGGCCGCTGGGGCCGAGACAAAGACGGTAACCCCACGTTTGATCCCAATGGAGGCCAGCCTACGCCGCCTTCCAGCGAAGAGAAAAAACCGCAAGAAGAACCCAAGCGTCCACCCGCAGGTGCAGGTGGACCGCCTGATTTGGATGAGTTGTGGCGTGATTTCAATGCCAAGCTCTCGGGTTTGTTTGGCAACAAAAACGGGGGTTCTGAGCCACCTAGCCACAACGGTGGACCTACGGGACCCGACTTCAAAGCCGCACGCTTTGGTGTTGGTGTGATTGGTGCAGTGGTGTTGGCTATCTGGTTGAGCACAGGCTTTTTCATCGTGCAAGAAGGTCAGCAAGCTGTCATCACTCAGTTTGGCCGTTACCACTCCACCGTGGGCGCAGGTTTCAACTGGCGTTTGCCTTATCCGTTCCAACGTCATGAGTTGGTGTTTGTGACGCAAATTCGCTCGGTCGATGTCGGCCGTGACAACATTGTCAAAGCCACAGGCTTGCGCGAGTCGGCCATGCTGACCGAAGACGAAAACATCCTTGAAATCAAATTTGCCGTGCAATACCGTTTGACCGATGCACGTGCGTATTTGTTTGAAACCAAGAACCCCACCGACACCGTGGTGCAAGCCGCCGAAACAGCGGTGCGCGAAGTGGTGGGCAAGATGAAGATGGACGCCGCGATGTCCGAAGAGCGTGACCAAATTGGTCCACGCATTCGCACCATCATGCAAGCCATTCTTGACCAATACAAAGTGGGTGTCGAAGTGGTGGGCATCAACTTGCAGCAAGGTGGTGTGCGCCCCCCTGAGCAAGTGCAAGCCGCGTTTGACGACGTGCTCAAAGCCGGTCAAGAGCGCGAGCGCGCCAAGAACGAAGCCGAAGCCTATGCCAACGATGTGGTGCCACGTGCCGTGGGTGCTGCCTCGCGCTTGAAGCAAGAAGCCGATGGCTACAAAGCCCGTATCGTGGCGCAAGCCGAGGGTGATGCGCAACGTTTCAAGTCACTCGTGGGCGAGTATCAAAAAGCGCCGCAAGTCATGCGCGACCGCTTGTACATCGATGCCATGCAACAGATTTACAGCAACACCACCAAGGTATTGGTGGACACCAAGCAAGGCTCTAACCTGTTGTATTTGCCGTTGGACAAAATCATTCAGCAAACCAGCCAAACCAATGGAGCCGCACCAGCTTCTGCTGCCACCGCTGATGCAGCGAACAACACGGCCAATACACCTGCCAACCCAAGTGTGCCTGCGGCAGATGCCCGCGCACGCGATGGCCGCTCACGCGACCGTGACAGCCGTTGATAGGGGACACGAAGATGCAAACGAACAAAATTGGTTTTTATATTTCTTCCGCACTGGTGGCTTTGGGGCTGCTGAGTTCAACCTTGTTTGTGGTGGACCAACGCCAGTTTGGCGTGGTCTATTCTTTTGGCCAAATCAAGAACGTCATCACAGAGCCAGGCTTGAACATCAAGCTGCCGCCTCCGTTCCAAAACGTGAGCTACATCGACAAGCGTTTGCTCACGCTTGACAACGCAGACACTGAGCCTATGCTCACAGCAGAAAAGCAGCGTGTGGTGATCGATTGGTACGCCCGTTGGCGCATCACCGACCCTTCGCAGTACATCCGTAACGTCGGTCTCGACGAGAACGCAGGTGCCGTGCAGCTGTCGCGTGTGGTTCGCAATGCGTTTCAAGAAGAAATCAACAAGCGCACGGTGAAAGAACTCTTGTCATTGAAGCGAGAAGAGTTGCTCAGTGATGTCAAGCGTGAAGTGCTGGCTGCGGTCAAAGGTGCCAAGCCTTGGGGTGTGGACGTGATTGACGTGCGCATCACCCGAGCTGACTATGTGGATGCCATCACCGAATCGGTGTATCGTCGTATGGAAGCCGAGCGTAAGCGTGTGGCCAACGAGCTGCGTTCTACTGGTGCAGCCGAGGGCGAAAAAATCCGTGCTGATGCAGACCGCCAACGCGAAGTGACTGTGGCCAATGCCTATCGTGAAGCGCAAAAAATCAAAGGCGAGGGCGATGCCGAAGCCGCGCGTTTGTATGCCGATTCGTTTGGCCGCGACGCCAACTTCGCCCAGTTCTACCGCAGCTTAGAAGCCTACAAAACCACGTTCAGCAAAAAGAGCGACGTGATGGTGGTGGACCCATCGAGCGACTTCTTCAAAGCCCTGCGTGGCAGCGGTGGCGGCA
>Ga0213920_1000815_pt1 | contig 19993 bp, 19 predicted proteins | sample McNCre1117MG_FD_161054 | JGI IMG/M metagenome (GOLD analysis project Ga0213920, IMG submission 161054) | Freshwater microbial communities from McNutts Creek, Athens, Georgia, United States - 11-17 MG | ecosystem: Environmental > Aquatic > Freshwater > Creek | place: USA: Georgia | collected...
TGTCCATAGCTTCGTATGGTAATTTACCGGTTTCAGGATCTACTTCTACACCTTCAGTTGCATCTTTTTTCAAAGTCCCTAAAAATGTATAAAATTCTTTAGAAATGCTGGCTACTTTTTTAGCCTCAGCTGCTGCTTGAACAAAGTGTGCATCTTCACCGGCTTTTTTATCCAAGGCCTGTAACATACTTGCATTCATAGACTCAGCACTTGTATTTGCTGCATCAAATTTTTCATTCATTAATCCAAAAGCTGATAATACTTCTTTGGACATATTTAAAGCCAACATTGCGATGAAAACCAGATACATCAGGTTAATCATCTTCTGTCTAGGGGTTAATTTTCCTCCTGCCATTGTATTTTAAATAATTAGTTAGTAAAGTAATTTTAGTATAAAACTAATTATTATCCTTTGTTACTCATTGCAGAAAGCATTCCACCATACACAGCGTTCAATGAAGCAATATTAGCCGTCATTGATTGCATTTGTTGTTTTAACATCGCTGCATTTTCAGCAATATCTTTATTAGCTTCAGCATTTACAGATGCACTTTCTAATTGTAATTTATACAAATTATTCAACGACTCCATTTGAGCAGCTGCTTTAGTCAATTCTTCACTGTATTTTTTAGTTGATGCTAATGAATCAACAGTTGGAGCAATGCCTTTTGCTGCTGATTCGAAATTTTTAATACTATTTCCTAAGCTAGCCATTAACTCTCCGTCAATTTTTGCTTCTTTCAACATAGCATCTAATTTTTTAGAAAGTTCTCCGTTTTCTTCTGATGATATTCCAACAGATTTTTTAGCTGTTTCTGCTACCGGTTCGTCTTCCACTGGTTCAAAAGCAGACAAAGCAAAAATAAATGCTTCGGTTATAAGACCTACTTTAAGCAATATACTAGCCCCTGGTAGATGTTCAATTTTGAACAACGCTCCTACAATTACTACTGCCGCTCCCATTCCGTAAGTAAAGTTCATTACTTTTTTGTTGATTAATGCCATGCTATTTATTCTTTAAGTGATATTTATTAATTTATTATTTTTTTGCTTTTTTAGTTGAAATTTTCTGAGTTCCCATATAATCCTGAACTGTTCTAAAACCAATGTAACTTCTTGCAGAATCTGCATATTCATAGTCTCTAGTTGAAACTTGCAACATATAGGCTACATCTTTCCAAGAACCTCCACGAACTACTTTTCTTTTATTCTTGTAATCGATAATATTTGGACTCATCGTAGACACATATTCATATGACCCTGAATCATAGGCAGTAGCCGTCCATTCGGCTACGTTACCAGCCATATTGTATAAATTGTATCCATTTGGATCGTAGGACTTAGCTTCTACAGTATACAATGCATTATCTGCAGCATAATCTCCTCTATTCGGTTTGAAGTTGGCTAAGAAACAACCTCTGTCATTTTTAGTATAAGGACCTCCCCAAGGATAGGTTGCTGATTGCAAACCACCTCTAGCAGCATATTCCCATTCTGCTTCTGATGGCAGCCTGAATTTATTGACTAAATCTCTTCCTTTTTTCTTCGATTTGATATATGAATTTTTATACAATGTTCTCCATTCGCAAAAAGCAACCGCTTGGGTTTGCTTTACCCCAACTACAGGATATTCTCCATAAGCTTTGTGCCAAAAATAATCATTGTGCATGGGCTCATTATACGAGTATGAAAAATCTTTAATCCAAACTGTAGTGTCAGGATATACTTTAATTTGTTCAGTTCTGATAAAATCTTGTCTTTTTCCTCCTTTAGATTTAGCAGCAGCTTGAATATCCATCCATGAATAACGGAATTTCAATTTGTTTACATCTATGGTTCTCAAACCATTATAAGAGGCTTCTAAAGGCAAGTACATAGAATCCATTACCTCAGTATAATATTCGTCTGGGTATTGTTTCGTGTTCTTAATTAGCTTTACTTTTTTGTTTACTTTTCTACCTGCATATTGATTATCAGCAGTTCCTACACTGTAATAATTATCATACATGTATTTTTCATAAGCTGTCATTTTTTCAGGATCGGTATCATTGAATGCAAAGTCACCAATACTTCCAGAATTTTTACCTTTTCCTTTTCCATCTCCTGCTTTTTGACCGTTATCATCGGCCAAAATCGCTAGACGCATACGCATTGTTGAATCTTTTACCCATTCTACAAACTGACGGTATTCGCTATTCGTTATCTCTGTTTCATCCATATAAAAAGAAGGAACGGTTACTGTTTTTGTAGGCGCATCTTCCACACCGGCCAAGTCTTGATCCGACTTACCCATAATGAACGACCCCCCCGGAACTAAAGACATTCCGAACGGTTTTTCAGGATGCCATTTGGCTCCTTTTACCCCAACCAATTCTCCCTTATCTCCAGATTTTCCGCAACTAATTAATAGTGTCAAAATTGCTGTAAATGCAATGAACTTCTTCATATAATTTTGAGTTATATTTTCTTTATTTTTCAATGTGTAAACCTATTTATTATTTTCTTAAAAAGCAATTTTTTTATTATGAAAGCTTTTCGCTACAAAAATAATGCTTTTTATATACTATTTTTTCGTTGTGCCTTCCACCATCTTTCTGGCAATTCTTGATCACATGCTGCTAAATATTCTTCATACGAACAGGGTAATAACGTGTTTCTTTTTAATTTATTATTACCATTCGTTACAAAAGGAATTTCTATCCACCAACGGTCTGTTTTATCACTCTTATAAAAAATTAGTTCTTCGTCTTCTGAAGGCACAATGTATTTTAAATAATTTTCTCTACTTCCAAAAGGATATTCATTAGAACGGTAATGAAATCCTTCGATAAAATACCAAATGATTTGGGCAATCAAAACGGATTCTTGCTTAGTATCGTTATGATTAAAAACCCCAAACGAAGTTACTTTATCACTAATCCCTGCATATCTAGCCAACGCACATATTTCTTTTCCATTAAACCCATTCGGAATAAACTCGGCAAAATTTCCAGAATCAGATGATTTTACCGAATTCATATCAATACTCACTAAATCGGCATCCCTAAAGACTGGCTCCGCAATAGCAATCGTATTAGAAACTTCTCCCAAACGATAGGCATCGAAAAACAATTTTTCTACCAAATCGATTTCTTCTTGCGAATTGTAATAGGTTTGGTAACCAATATTGCAGTAGTTAAACAGATTATTCGGTTCTTCAATAACTATTTTTGTTAAATAAGACGAAGCTGAAATGACATCGCTTTCTTTGCCAAAATCAAATCGACTGTCTATAGCTACTAAATTGACCATTTGTTCCAAATCGTCATAGCCTCTATAAAGTGCGTAGGTCAAATCTTGAGACCCCCCAATTACAACTGGAATAATTTTGTTTTTAATTAAATAAGAAGCTACTTTTTTCAAGGCAAAATAGGTATCTTCTTTTGAGTTACCTGCCATTATATCTCCAAAATCAGCTATAGATGCATCCCAGTTCCCTGGGAACAAACCATACAATTCTTTACGAATAGCCAATAAATCAATTTCAGGATTGCCTTTTGTATTTCCTCTATTTTCTAACACCCCTATAATTCCTATAGTTACCTTGCTTACTTCTGGAAATTCTTCTGAAGTATGCAAAACCACCTTGCTCCCCAGTTGTTGAGAAGACAATCCTTCAATATACTCTAGGATTTCAGTGTTTAAAGGTGATAGAAAATCAAATTCCATTTTTTATTTCTTTTTGGCGGTAGTTTTTTTAGCTGTACCCGCTTTCTTTGCAGGCGCCTTTTTAGCTGGTGCTTTTTTGGCAATCATTTCTTGAACGGCTTCCAATGTCAATTGACTTGCATCAACATCTTTACTTAGTTCAATTTTGATTTTACCTTTAGTAATTACTGAGCGTCCCCAACGGGCTTTCTCAACTACAATTCCTTCTTCTGCCCAGTTATGAATTACCTTATCAATATTTTTTTGCAATTTATCTTCAATCAATTCTTCTATATCTGCTTGAGATAAGTTATCAAAATTGTACTTCTTACTTACATTAATAAAAAGACCATCCCATTTGATAAACGCTCCAAAACGACCCACTCCTTTTTGCACACCTAAACCTTTATAAGTTGCAATTGGCGCATCAGCTTGTGCTTTTTCATCAATTAATTCTTGAGCTCTTTCCATAGAAACATCTAAAGGATCTTCGCCTTTTGGCAAAGAAATAAAAGCCGATCCGTGACGCACATAAGGGCCGTAACGACCATTACTTACCTCTACTTCTTCTCCTTTGTACAAACCTAAATTTTTAGGTAATAAAAACAAATTCAAGGCATCTTCCAAAGTAATGTTTCCAATATTTTGATCGATTTTTAAACTCGCAAATTTCTTATCTTCATCTTCAGCATCTCCAATTTGAGCCATTGGTCCAAATTTACCTAAACGAACTGAAACTGGTTTTCCTGAAGCCGGATCTGTTCCAAGAATTCGTTCTCCACTTTCTCTATCTGCATTGGCTTCTACATCTTTCACATTCGGGTGAAACTTATCATAGAACTCTTGCATCATCTTAGCCCATTCAATATTTCCTTCGGCAATTTCATCAAAATCTTGTTCTACTTTGGCAGTAAAATTATAATCCAAAATAGCATCAAAATTTTTCACTAAGAAATCGGTAACAATAGTCCCAATATCAGTAGGAACTAATTTCCCTTTATCAGAACCTGTATTTTCTTTTAACACTTTCTCACCAACTTTACCTGATTGCAAAGTCAACTGCGTATATTTTCTTTCTTGACCTTCTAAATTTCCTTTTTCAACATAATTTCTATTGATAATGGTAGAAATTGTTGGCGCATAAGTCGAAGGACGTCCAATTCCCAATTCCTCTAATTTTTTTACCAAAGAAGCTTCGGTGTATCTCGCGGCAGGTCTAGAATATCTTTCAGTAGCCGTGATGTAATTATTCTGTAAAGACTCATTTACTTTCAGCGCAGGCAACATCCCCTCTTGTTCTTCTTCGTCATCATCATTTCCTTCTAAATACACTTTCAAGAAACCTTCAAAAAGCAATACTTCTCCCGAAGCCGTAAAAACTTCACTATGGTTATTCGCTTCGATTTTAACGTAGGTACGTTCTAATTCAGCATCACTCATTTGCGAAGCCAAAGTTCGTTTCCAAATCAAATCGTACAAACGCGCTTGATCTCTGTCAATATTTACCGTATGGCGTGACATATCTGTAGGACGAATGGCTTCGTGCGCTTCTTGAGCACCTTTACTTTTATTAGCAAATGTTCGTGGTTTTGAAAACTCTTTCCCGTACGATTTGATAATTTCAGCCTGAGCCGCATCCATCGCTTCTTTAGACAAATTAACACTGTCCGTTCTCATATAAGTAATCAATCCCGCCTCATACAAACGTTGCGCTAATTGCATGGTAATCCCAACAGGCAAATACAATTTACGAGCTGCCTCTTGTTGTAAGGTAGAAGTTGTAAAAGGTCCAGTTGGTGATTTTTTAGTAGGTTTGGTTTCTAACTCTCCTACTTTATAAGTTGAGCCTACATTCTTATTTAAGAAATCTTCGGCTTCTTTTTTGGTATTGAAATTTTTAGGCAATTTCGCTTTTACGATTTTACCCGCTTCATTAGTAAATTCAGCTGTAACCGAGTAGCTAGCGACTGGCTTGAAATTTTGTATTTCGCGTTCGCGCTCTACAATCAAACGAACAGAAACCGATTGTACACGACCTGCTGAAAGTCCGCCTTTGACTTTTCTCCACAAAACAGGAGATAATTCATACCCAACCAATCGGTCTAAAACACGACGCGCTTGTTGGGCATTCACTAAATTATAATCAATTTCACGAGGATTATCAATTGCTTTAAGAATAGCTGTTTTCGTGATTTCGTGAAAAACGATACGTTTCGTTTTCTTTTTATCTAATTTTAATTCTTCGGATAAGTGCCAAGAAATAGCTTCTCCCTCACGGTCCTCATCGGAAGCTAACCAAACCATTTCGGCATTTTTTGACAAAGTTTTCAGTTTGCTAACCAATGCTTTTTTATCGGCAGAAACTTCGTATTTAGGTTTGAAACCATTTTCAACATCTACTCCAATTTCTTTAGAAGGTAAGTCGGCAATATGCCCATAACTTGATTCAACTTGAAAGTCACTTCCTAAAAATTTTTCGATTGTCTTAGCCTTTGCAGGTGATTCCACTATAACTAAATTCTTTGCCATATCCCGTTTGTTTGTGTCCGCAAAAGTATGGGATTTTTTTAAATTTTAAGATTTTTAAATTTTAAAAGTAAATTTTATCGATGAAAAACGCTTTTCACCGATTCCAAATACTAATAATTTCAAAAAAATAGTTAACCCGAAGTTAGGTGCTTTTATAAACTGTATATTTAAAATAATAGGTTTTGCCTTATTTTTTAAAAGCAACATAAAATACTGTTAAAAGTTCAACTGACATCTTGTCATATTTATTCAAATTGACGTATCTTTGTACTTTGAAAAAATGAAATGGAAAAAGTAATTGAAGAAAGCAAACAAGGTGAAAGTCTTGTTTTAGAACATAAAAAAGAAAATACAAAAAAACTCTTTATAGAGAGCTATGGCTGTGCTATGAATTTTTCGGATAGCGAGATTGTAGCTTCCATTTTATCTGAAAATGGTTTTAACACCACCCAAACGTTAGAAGAAGCCGACTTGGTTTTGGTTAATACTTGCTCTATTCGTGACAAAGCAGAACAAACTATTCGCAAACGTTTGGAGAAATACAATGCTGTAAAACGGATCAATCCTAAAATGAAAGTGGGCGTTTTAGGCTGTATGGCTGAACGTTTGAAAAGTCAATTTTTAGAGGAAGAAAAAATAGTAGACCTAGTTGTAGGCCCTGATGCTTACAAAGATTTACCTAATCTTCTTGCTGAAGTTGAGGAAGGACGTGATGCCATCAATGTGATACTGTCCAAAGAAGAAACCTACGGAGATATTGCTCCCGTTCGATTAATGAGCAACGGTATAACCGCATTAGTTTCTATCACTCGTGGTTGCGATAATATGTGTACGTTTTGCGTAGTACCTTTCACGCGAGGTCGTGAACGCAGTCGTGAACCTCAAAGCATTATGAAAGAAATTCAGGATTTGTGGGACAACGGTTTTAAAGAAATTACCTTATTAGGGCAAAACGTGGATAGCTATTTATGGTATGGTGGAGGATTGAAAAAAGATTTTGAAAACGCTAGCGAAATGCAAAAAGCTACAGCCATTAGTTTTGACCAATTATTAGAATCTGTGGCAATTACTTTCCCTAAAATGCGCATTCGATTTTCGACATCTAATCCGCAAGATATGCATGAAGAAGTATTGCACGTAATTGCGAAATATCCAAATATCTGTAAACACATTCACTTACCCGTTCAATCGGGAAGTAATCGCATTTTAAAAGAAATGAACCGTTTGCACACGCGTGAAGAATATATGACCTTGATTGACAAAATCAGAACCATTATTCCTAACTGCTCTATTTCACAAGACATGATTGCCGGTTTTCCAACAGAAACAGAAGCCGACCATCAAGATACCTTAAGTTTAATGGACTATGTAAAATACAATTTTGGCTATATGTATTCGTATTCTGAACGCCCTGGCACTTTGGCTGGACGCAAAATGGAAGACGATATTACCGAAGAAACAAAAGCAAGACGATTGCAAGAAATTGTAAACTTACAACAAAAACACGCTTGGTTTCGTTCAGAGGAATTCATTGGGCAGACTGTAGAGGTTTTGGTTGAAAAAGTATCAAAAAAATCAAAAGATGAATTCTCCGGTAGAAATTCACAAAGTATAACCGTAGTTTTTCCAAAAGAAAACTACAAGATTGGTGATTTTGTTAATGTGAAAATCACGTCTTGTACCAGTGGAACTCTTAAAGGTGAAGCTGTTGGTCTAAGTGAAATGAATTGATTAAAAAGAAATAAAGAATAGTTTAAAATAAATCAGGTACCGAAACTTCGGGAAGCGGTTAATAAATCGAGATTGCTTCGTGCCTCGCAATGACATTATGGAAACAGTTCAATCAATAAAACAACGATTTGAAATTATTGGGAATGACCCTAAATTAAATCGTGCCATAGAAAAAGCAATTCAGGTGGCTCCTACCGATATTTCGGTATTAGTAATTGGGGAAAGTGGGGTTGGAAAAGAAAGTATTCCAAAGATAATTCATTCTCTTTCGCACCGAAAACACGGAAAATACATTGCTGTAAACTGTGGAGCGATTCCTGAAGGTACTATTGACAGTGAACTTTTTGGTCACGAAAAAGGAGCCTTTACTGGAGCAACAAGTACTCGTGAAGGGTATTTTGAAGTAGCCAATGGCGGAACCATTTTCTTAGATGAAGTAGGTGAACTGCCTTTAACTACACAGGTTCGTTTGCTTCGAGTTTTAGAAAATGGTGAATTCATCAAAGTAGGTTCGTCTCAAGTACAAAAAACCAATGTTAGAATTGTGGCTGCGACCAATGTAAATCTATTCAATGCTATCGAAAAAGGAAAGTTCAGAGAAGATTTATATTATCGTTTAAGCACGGTAGACATTAGTTTGCCACCGCTTCGCGAACGCAAAGATGATATTCATTTATTGTTTCGAAAATTTGCAGCAGATTTTGCACACAAATATAAAATGCCTCCATTGAAATTGGATGAAAATGCCATTCACTTATTACAAAAATTTAGATGGAGTGGAAACATTCGTCAGCTGCGAAATGTAGCTGAACAACTTTCTGTACTAGAAACCAATCGCGATATTACAGCATTTACACTACAATCTTATTTACCTACAGAAGGAACTAATTTACCCTCTGTTATTAGTGATAAAAAGAATGATAGTGATTTCAATACCGAAAGAGAAATTCTATACAAAGTACTTTTTGATATGAAAAGTGATTTACACGATTTGAAAAAGCTCACTTTAGAATTAATGAAAAATGGTAGTTCCAAAGTACAAGAAACCAATCAAAATCTAATCAAAAAGATTTATGGTTCTCAAGAAAATGATACTGCTATTGACTTTGAAGAAACACCTAGAACTGCCATCATCACAACTCCAACTAATGAAGAAGAATATGATGAACCTGAAGATAATTATCTTTTTGCTGAAACCATAGAAGCCGAAGAAGAAATTCTTAAATTAGAGCAAAAGGAAATTGAAATGATCAAACGATCCTTAGAAAAAAACAAAGGTAAACGAAAAGCAGCCGCAGACGAACTAGGAATTTCGGAACGCACATTGTACCGAAAAATAAAACAATTTGACCTATAATAATTTTGAATATCTTTGAATTTTTAAATTGAAAAATGAAAAATAAATTATACCTATATATACTATTAATTGCGTTAACACTTTCTAGCTGTTCTGTATATAATTTTACAGGAACAGGAAAGATTGATGCTAAAACATTTCAAGTCAACTTTTTCCAAAATAATGCCCAGTTAATTGAACCCGGAATCGACAGAACTTTCACTTTAAAATTGCAAGATTTAATTCAGAATCAAACCAATCTAAACCTGGTAAAAAACGGGGGTGATTTAACGTATGAAGGTGAAATTGTAGACTATAGAATCAGTCCAATGACAGCTACTGCTGACCAACAAGCAGCACAAAACCGATTAAAAATAAGAGTTAACGTTCGTTTTACAAATAAGAAAACAGAAAAGGACAATTTTGAAAAAGGATTTGAATTCTATTACGATTATCCTGCAACCACACAACTTAATGGAAGCACCTTGAACAAGGCTGTAGACGAAATTTTTGTAAGAATAACACAAGATGTGTTCAATGAATCGTTAGCTAAATGGTAGATTAAAATGATAATTCGGTGATTCGAATTAACCACAAACAAATAACCGAATCCTCAAATAAACAAATAAACTTAATGAACGTAACGGATTATACTTTTTTAATTAACAAACCCGATGCTATTAATGAAAAGCAAACGGAATCTTTAAGTCATGTTTTGGAAGAGTTCCCTTATTTCCAAAGCGCACGAGCATTGCGTTTAAAAGGTTTGTACAATCAAAATAGTTTCAAATACAATTACGCTTTAAAAGTTACGGCAGCTCATACAACTGACAGAACAGTACTCTTTGATTTTATCACCTCTGATACATTTACAGCAATTCAAAAAGGATATTACGACAAGAAAGTATTGGAACTGCTTGATATTAATGTAATTGATAGCGAAGTTATCGATTCACAAGAAAAACAAGAAATCAAAGACACACTCGAAGCCTCTATACTTACATCTATAAAAGAAGCTAACGCAGAGGAAACAACAGAAATCAAAATTGCCGCAGAAAAATTAGAAATAGGCAAGCCTTTGGATTTTAAAACTAACGAGCAGCATTCATTCCAAGAGTGGCTACAATTATCCAGAATTCAACCCATCGTAAGAGAGAAAGAAAGCGTTACTACATCGGTTACTTTGAATGAAACTCAAAAGAAAAAATTGGAGTTAATTGATAAATTTATAGAGACCAATCCAAAAATTCCTGCGGTAAAACAAGGAACATCAACTAGTACTGCATTTGACCTCAACAAAGAAGACCATTCAATGTTGATGACAGAAACACTTGCAAAAGTATATTTAGAGCAAAAAAAATATCAAAAGGCAATTCAAGCTTATGAAATATTAATTTTGAAATATCCAGAAAAAATTAGTTTCTTTGCAGACCGCATTTCGGATATAAAGATTTTACAACAAAATAACAATAATTAACAATGAGCACATTTTCAATTTTTTTAGTTTTAATTACAATAGTTTGCTTTCTATTGGTAGTAGTAATCATGGTTCAAAACCCTAAAGGTGGAGGTTTGTCTTCTTCAATTGGTGGATCTCAAATGTTAGGTGGAGTGCAAAAAACTACTGACTTTTTAGATAAAAGTACTTGGACATTAGCAACTATTTTGATTGCACTTATTTTACTTTCAAGCTTGAGCTTTACTGGTTCTTTAAGTGATACTGATTCTAAAATCATAGAAAAAACGGAAGCTCCTGCTGCTACAACGCCAGCAACACCTGCTACTCCGGTTGCTCCAGCTACTAAATAAGTAGTATTCAATATACAAAAATGCCAGCCTGTCAAAGCTGGCATTTTTTTTAGGAAAAAATGTCAGTCAAAATAGGATGGCACAATTTCTGAAATAGTAGAACCATTCATTTAAAATAATTTAAAAACATAAAATCATGGGATTAAACATTAAACCACTTTCAGACCGCGTTCTTATTGAACCAGTTGCAGCAGAAACAAAAACTGCTTCAGGAATTTTTATTCCAGATACTGCTAAAGAAAAACCTCAAAAAGGAACTGTTGTTGCCGTGGGTAACGGAACAAAAGATCATGCAATGACTGTAAAAGTTGGAGATACTGTTCTTTACGGAAAATATGCTGGTACCGAATTAAAATTAGAAGGTAAAGATTATTTAATCATGCGTGAAGACGATATTTTGGCAATTATCTAATTAACAATTAAGTAGTAAGACTAAAATTTAAAAAAATAAATTAAAATGGCAAAAGATATAAAATTTGATATTGAAGCACGTGACGGTTTAAAACGTGGTGTTGATGCATTAGCTAATGCAGTAAAAGTAACTTTAGGACCTAAAGGACGTAATGTTATTATTGGAAAAGCTTTTGGTGGACCTAACGTAACTAAAGATGGTGTAACCGTTGCTAAAGAAATCGAATTACAAGACCCATTAGAAAATATGGGAGCGCAAATGGTTAAAGAAGTTGCTTCTAAAACTAATGATTTAGCTGGAGATGGTACTACAACTGCAACCGTTTTGGCACAAGCTATCGTAAAAGAAGGTTTGAAAAACGTTGCTGCCGGAGCTAATCCAATGGATTTAAAAAGAGGAATTGACAAAGCAGTTGAAGCTATTGTTGAAGACTTAACCAAACAAGCTAAAGTAGTAGGAAGTGATTCTGAAAAAATCAAACAAATTGCTTCTATTTCAGCTAACAACGACGAAGTTATTGGTGAGTTAATCGCGAATGCTTTTGGGAAAGTAGGTAAAGAAGGTGTAATTACCGTTGAAGAAGCTAAAGGAACAGACACATTTGTTGATGTGGTAGAAGGAATGCAATTTGACAGAGGATATCTTTCTCCTTACTTTGTAACAAATCCTGAAAAAATGGAGGCTGAATTAGACAGTCCTTACATTTTATTGTACGACAAAAAAGTGTCTTCATTAAAAGAATTGTTACCTGTTTTAGAACCAGTAGCACAATCAGGAAAACCATTATTAATTATTGCTGAAGATGTTGATGGTGAAGCTTTATCCACTTTGGTAGTGAATAAATTACGTGGTGCCCTAAAAATCGCTGCGGTTAAAGCCCCTGGTTTTGGAGACAGAAGAAAAGCCATGTTAGAAGATATCGCTATCTTGACTGGTGGAACTGTAATCTCTGAAGAAAGAGGATATACTTTGGAGAACACAACTATCGATATGTTAGGTACTGCAAAAAGAGTTAACATTGACAAAGACAATACTACTATTGTAAGTGGTGCTGGTGATGCAGATACCATCAAAAATCGTGTCAACCAAATCAAAGGTCAAATGGAAACTACTACATCTGACTATGATAAAGAAAAATTGCAAGAGCGTTTGGCTAAATTAGCTGGAGGTGTTGCGGTATTGTATGTTGGTGCAGCTTCCGAAGTAGAAATGAAAGAGAAAAAAGACCGTGTAGACGATGCACTTCACGCAACTCGCGCAGCGGTAGAAGAAGGAATTGTTGCCGGTGGTGGTGTTGCCTTGTTGAGAGCAAAAGCGGTTTTAACTAAAATTAAAGCGGACAATGCTGACGAAGCAACAGGAATCCAAATCGTATCTCGTGCTGTAGAAGCACCTTTAAGAACTATCGTTGAAAATGCTGGTTTAGAAGGTTCTGTAGTAGTAGCAAAAGTAGCTGAAGGAAAAGGTGATTTTGGTTACAATGCTAAAACAGACGAATATGTAGATATGTTAAAAGCAGGTATCATTGACCCTAAAAAAGTAACTCGTGTAGCTTTAGAAAATGCAGCTTCAGTTGCTGGAATGATCTTAACTACAGAATGTGCTTTGATTGACATTAAAGAAGAATCGGCACCAAGTCCAATGGGAGGCGGTATGCCAGGAATGATGTAATTCTATTTACGAAGTACTATAAAACAAAAAATCCGAAGTTTTCACTTCGGATTTTTTTATGAGTAATACTATATTATGAACGCTTTTTTAATAATTTTAATACGACTGGAAAAGTAGATATCAAAATTATTCCGATTACAATCTTTTCTATATGTTGTTTTAAATCAATGCCATAATCTAAGAAAACGCCATATAAATAATGTCCTGAAAACACCAAAATAAAAGCCCATAAAAAAGAACTCAAGGTGTTAAAAAACATAAATTTCTTTTTATCCATAGAAACGATTCCGGCAACAATAGGCGCAAAAGTTCTAAAAATGGGTAAAAAACGAGCATAAATAATTGCTTTCCCTCCATACTTTTCAAAGAAGTCTTTGGACTGTAAAAGGTATTTTTTCTTAAACCAAAAGGTATCTTCTTTTTTAAACAAATAATACCCACTTTTAGCTCCAAACCAATACCCAACTGTATTTCCAATAATTCCTGAAAAAGCAACTAATAAAGCTAGTAATGTAACATTGACAAAATCATTTTCAATTACCACTATGTTTCCTACCAAATCGCCGCTGTATATTCCTGATAGAAAAAGCAAACTATCTCCCGGCAGAAAGAAGCCTGCAAAAAGTCCAGTTTCGGCAAAAATGATAAATAATACAATAAACAAACCAACTTGAACACCACCTAGGGATAAGGTAATGTAAAACTCTGGGTTCAGCAATTGAGTCCAATCAAAATTATTCATGCGTTGGTATATAAGTTAGTATCTTGGGTGTGAAAGTAAGAATAATTTAGCTTAACCACAATTTAAACCTTGTTTTTAGAATTATATTAACGCCCTAATCACTTTCTGTCGTACAAACAACAATGATGTAAACTTTCATACACTTCATCTTTTGCTCGTACCTCATCAGTATCGTGTCCTACTTTAGCAATGGCTTTTTTTACGTCCAAAAGGGTACATTTTTCTTCGTTTAAAATCACACTCAACTGATGTGTTTCAATATTCCAAACGGCTGATTTTACTCCTTCAACTGAAAAAGCGGCTTTCTGAATTCGTTTTTGACATTGTTCACAATTTCCATTTACTTCCGTTACGTATTTGGCGTTTTTATTCTTTTTAGCTTGTGCTTGAACAGAAAGTCCAACAAACACTAAAAGCACTAGTACAATTATTTTTTTCATGATTTCTATTGTATTTATTGTTATTATTTTTTTGATATTGATATTGCATCCTATTTAATCTTAAATCGTAAACCCGCATAATACATCTGTCCAAAAATTGGCGCATAGACTATTGACGAATCAAAATTGGCTCCAAAAGGATTTGCAGCTCCCAAAATTGCTTTTGGCTGCGTAAAATTTCCGATATTTTCTCCACCAACATACACTTCAAACATTGAAGAGAACACTCGGGTGATTTGAGCATTCATCAACGAATACGCGGGAGAAAACTGAGGCAATCTTTCAGCATTTGGATTTGATTGTGTGTTCGGTAGTTGTTGCTCTCCAATCCAATTGTACGTAAAATCAAATTTCCAATGCTTTGGGTTAGCAAACGATGTCGTTTCGTATTCTAAATTCCCAAAGAATCGGTTTTTAGCTTGTAACGTTTTTTGGAAAGTTCCCGAAAGATAATCCGTTTGCACATCATACATTTTGTAAGCCGAACGCAATCGAAGATTTTTGGTCATTTCGTAATTGAATTCGATTTGAAAACTATTGGCAAACGAATTCCCTTTTAAATTATAAAACAGCACTTGTTGCGGACTCTGCATCAAATCCACCACCACTTGATTTTGAAAATCAGTTCGATACCAATCAAGAGTAACATCGGCACTTTTTCCAAAAAGTAAAAATGATTGCGTGAAACTTGCTCCATAATTCCAAGCAATTTCAGGATTCAATCCATACGTTTTTCCATGGGTATCCAAAATAGAAAAAGCTCTTGAACTCGCAAAAAGCGATTGGTTTTCGGCAAAAATATTAGCCGTTCGCTTGCCTCTTCCTGCCGAAAATCGGAAAACAGCTTTTGCCCAAGGATTGTATCTCAAATGCAAACGAGGCGTTACAAATGTTCCCAACCGATTATGATTATCGATTCTTCCACCAAGAATTAAGCTGAAATTATCGCTATTATCGTAAGTATATTCAAAAAAGACTCCAAGAGAATTATCTGTTCTGCTCCAATCTTGGGTTGTAACCAACTCTTGATAATTATCCAACGTAAAGTTCAAACCAGTAGCAAACTTATGCATGGTATTATTGATAATCGAATTAAAAATTAGGTTTGAATAATAACTGTTTTGCTTGATATTGTATTGGCTTAGGCCAAAATACGATTGCTGATTATGAGTTGTAAATGCATTTTGAAAACCAATACTTTGGTAAGGCATATCTTTAAAAACATAGCCTAGTTTAGTTGAAACGTCCAAACGTTTCGTATTGATTTCAGAACCCCAAGCAGTTGTTGTCCCTCTATCTGTGTTAGGATTGAAATTCATTTGGCCCATTTGCTTTTTATCATTCATGTACCTGAAATTGATAAAACTCACCCAACCCTTATCGGCATCGTAATATTGATATCGATTCAAAATATTGATTTGTTTTGCCAAAGGATTATCCATAAAACCATCGCCATTTTTATCCATTTTCGCTGTTCGGGTATTCCCGTGCAAGAACAAACTACTACTCCATTTATCCGATAGATGGATATTAAAATGCGTATTCAATTCAAACCTTGAATCGGTTGAACCATAAGCATTCAAAAAAAACGGAATGTCGTTGATGGGTTTTATCAATTCGGTATTGATTTGCCCCGAAATACTTTCGTAACCGTTCACCACACTCCCCGCTCCTTTGGTAATTTGGATACTTTCTACCCAAGTTCCAGGTGTAAAAGACAAACCGTATGCTTGAGAAGCACCTCTAACAGAAGGAATATTTTCTTCAGTAATTAGTAAATAGGGACTGGTCAAACCTAACATTTTAATTTGTTTGGTTCCTGTTAACGCATCCGAGAAATTCACATCAATAGACGGATTGGTCTCAAAACTTTCTGCCAAATTACAACAGGCGGCTTTGAGCAATTCTTTACTGGTAACCAAGGTAGTATTCCCAGTAACTGTAAACGACTTTTGAAGTCCTTTACGCTTTTTGACAATTTTTACTTCTTCCAACTTTTGCTGTGCAAAAACAGGAACGGCAACTAAAAAAAGTACAAAAAGCAATATTGATTTTTGCATATAAAAAGATTTTAATGTTTGTAGAATAAACTTCAAGCCACAAAAAGACTCGACTTTTAAAAACATCAAAAATCAGGCGTAGAAAATATATTGGTGGTACAACTTAAAGAGCGGCGGCGCATTGGCATCACAATAATAAGTCGAAATTGATTGGCGTATAAAAGTAGCTTGTGCAGTAACTATCCCCTCTTTATTTTGAGGAACTAGACAAGCTATATAGGGCGTAAAAGAAAATGCCTTAAGAGTCGCATCATCTGATTTTTTCTGAAAATGAACCGTTTTGTTTTTACAACAAGAGTCCTCCGTAATCGGTTTTCTAGCGCAACAACTTTTTTCGGAATCAACTTTATGTGCTAGAGTTTGAACAGATACAGAAGCCATTTTCCCTCCACAAAAATGCACATTAAACGCCAAACCAACATTGGAAACCAATATCAGCAACGCCAAAAATAATCCGATGCATTTTTTAAAATTCATACTGCAAATTTACATAATTATCAGACGCTCAGGATTAAAATCCTGTTAAAGTTCCATTTCTTGTCCCATTAAAGCAACCGAACAATCATACCCATATTTTTCTTGAATCTTAATTCGAAGTTCATCTGCTGGTTCATTCTCTCCGTGAACTATGATTATTTTTTTAGGTTTGTTTTCCAAATCCGAAAGCCAATTCAATAAATCATTTTGATCTCCGTGAGCTGATAGTCCCTTAATTTCTAAAATAGTAGCCAAGACAGGATGGTATTTTCCGTGGATTTTGATTTCCTTAACACCTTCCAATAATTTTCTACCACGAGTTCCCTCGGCTTGATAGCCCACAATAATCACGGTAGTTTCTGGCATACTAATATAATGTTCTAAATAGCTCAAAACTCGACCCCCTGTAACCATACCGCTAGCAGCAATAACTACTTTTGGTTGCCGGTCAAAAATCACCGAAGTACTTTCTTGATAATCAGAAACTAAAAGAAACATTTTGTTCATTGCCTCTAAATCCTCCAAAGATAATTTATGCCACTTTTTGTTATTAGAAAAAATATCCAAAGCGTTAATTCCCATTGGGGTATCAATAATATACGGAATATTAGGAATCCTTTCTTCTTCCTTGAGTTGCCAAAGCAAATACATTAAAGTTTGTGCTCTTTCGACTGCAAAACTTGGAATGATTAAAGTTCCTCCTCTATCCACCGCATTATTTACATAAGTTTCTAATTCCAATTTAGCATCTGAAGTGGGATGAATCCGATTACCATAAGTACTTTCTAAGAAAATATAATCCGCTTTTTTATGTTTAATTGGGGGAAACATTAAAATATCATCATCACGACCAATATCTCCAGAAAAAACCAAAGTCTGATTTTTGATTTGCAAAGCAATACTGCAGGCTCCTAAAATATGTCCCGCATTAGTAAATACCGCACTAATTTCGGCATCCAACGGAACTTGTTCCTCAACGGCAGCAATTCTAAAAAGAGGAAAAACGGCCTTAGCTTGATCTACGGTATACAATGGTTCAGCCACTTCGTGTTTAGAAAACTTTTTTTCATTAGCTAAACGCGCCTCTTCTTCTTGGATTTTTGCCGAATCTAAAAGAATCAACTTTGTGATTTCTTTTGTGGGGCCGCTACAATAAATTTTTCCTTCAAACCCCTGAGCTACCAATCTGGGTAACCAGCCACAATGATCCAAATGGCCATGTGTCAACAATACATAATCAATGCTCGAAGGCAAAATAGGTAATGGTTCCCAATTGAGCTCTCGCAAAGCTTTGAGACCTTGAAACAAACCACAATCTACTAGAATACGAATTCCATTACTCTCTATCAATGTTTTTGAACCCGTAACTGTTCCTGCTCCTCCTATAAATGTTACTTTCATCGTTTTACGTTTTTAAACTGAATTTTATATATACCTACATAATTCTGTTGCTTCTTTCAAAACATTTTTAATTCGGTTTGGACTAATGCCTATTTTTTCCAAACAATCCGAATTATTTATAATTTCTTTCACCAAAATCACATCTAAAATCAGCAATTTATCTTTCTCAGCAAGAGACAAAGTGGTCAAGCAAGTTACTGGATACAGAGCATTACTATCATTCTTAGTTTTTAAATTATTATTTTTGGGATAATCCCAACTCATTAAATTCAAACCAGAACAATTGGCAAATGTCATAGCATCAAGAGTAAACCGATTATTGGTCACAATCCAACATTTAGTAATGTGTTCTCTGTCATCAAAAACAGGATGAGTTCTTTCTTTCAAATCATTGAATCGTGATAGAATATACATGGGGACTTTTACATCTGACGCGGCATCTCTGCCCTGGTGAAATTTACATTCTACCATAGCAATTGAATTGTTTTTTTTCAACAGCACATCAATTTCGTGCGTAACACATTTACCTTGCAACGTAAGATTAGTTAAGGTTTCAAAATGTTCTGAAGCAAATAAACGTGCCACATATTTTTCGAAGAAGAAACCCGCAGGACCTAATAATCGAATAGATTCCCGCAAATTGTATCGTGCAGCGTGGGCGTTAGCCGTTTTCTTTAGCAAGCCGAAAGCCAGTTTGTAAATTTGCTTGGTTGTCATTCCTTGAAAAAGCTCTTTTTTGATCTCTTTCAGAATCGACTCAACCACCTGATGTTCGGCACCTGATTTTAAAAGTGACGCTCGAAGTTTTTCAGGATCAAAATCGACTATATCGCCTGAATGTTTCACAATTTTCATAGCTACTTACTTTATATCTCCTTTAAAGGTACGAAATAAATAGCATATCTATTTATTTAATACTTTTGTATTAAAATCTAAAGTCAATGACATTTCAAGAATTACAACCGAAAGTTTCAGCAATCATTTCAGATAACCATACTTCAAGAGATGAAAAGCTTCAAAGCATTTGTCAATTACTTAATGAAAATGTAGCTCATTACAATTGGGTAGGTTTTTATTTTGCCAATCACGAAGAGAGAACTCTACATTTAGGACCTTATGTTGGCGCCCCCACAGATCACACTGTAATTCCATTTGGAAAAGGGATTTGCGGACAAGTAGCCGAATCCAATGCAAACTTTGTTGTGCCAGACGTAGCGGCTCAAGACAATTATATTGCGTGTAGTTTTACTGTAAAATCCGAAATTGTGGTGCCTTTATTTGTTAACGGAATCAACATTGGTCAAATTGATATTGACAGTCATGTTTTAGACCCTTTTACTACCGAAGACGAACACTTTTTAGAGTTTGTAAATAGTGAAGTAGCCAAATTGTATTAACCCAAAAAACACAGCCCCATGAAAAAGCAAATCACAATCCTATTTTTATTTTTTATTTCATTTTTAGGACACAGTCAGTTTAGTTCAAACGATCAAGTATTCTATCTAGACTCTTTAAAGCAACTCACTACGTCTGAAAACTATAAATATATTCGTGTTGTAAAGGATTATTCATTAGTAAAAGAACTTTATGACGCTCTTATTTATTACAAATCAGGAAAAATAGAAATGAGGTCAACTGTAGTAAAAGACAATAATAATTTAAAATTTGAAGGCCCTTGCGTCTATTATTTTGAAAACG
>Ga0213920_1000817_pt1 | contig 19981 bp, 20 predicted proteins | sample McNCre1117MG_FD_161054 | JGI IMG/M metagenome (GOLD analysis project Ga0213920, IMG submission 161054) | Freshwater microbial communities from McNutts Creek, Athens, Georgia, United States - 11-17 MG | ecosystem: Environmental > Aquatic > Freshwater > Creek | place: USA: Georgia | collected...
AAAAGAAGGGAGTCAGCGGTGAATCATTTTGGTAATTCTTTTATTCAGTAGATACTCTCTTCGATAGTTACAGAGCGTCGGTGTGGATTGAGGAAGGTCCAGTTTTTGCCATTATCTAAAGAGTACCAATTAGGCCATATGACGAAGCCATCTTCTCTTAAAATGCCCCCGAACTGAAGGATGTCCTCCTGTAGTCCTGCATTGTATAGTGTTGGCTTCCATCTACGAACAATATACGAGGGGTCAATGGGGGATACACGATCAACGAAACCATAATAGTTAATGTCATCGCGCCGAACGTAGGCTTTTTCATTGGTGTTCAAGTGATGAACGGTAGCTTCTACTTCATCAAAGCGTCCAAGCATTTTAGTAAGAATGATTTCGTTTACTGTTCATCCGCTGTAACATGCTGAAAAATTTTTTTTGTAAAAAGGATTAATCGATGAAAAAAAATTGAAAAGTGCGTGATGTCCGGGTGTAAAAAAAAAGTATGCAACGGTGAAAAAAAATTTAAGTCTGTTGCGTGCAACGGCAAAAAAGAAAATATTTATTTGGGTTTGAGCGCAAACGAGATCATTCAACATAAAGTTAAGCAAGTAAAAAGATGGTCAAATACGTGATTGAAAGCGTTGCAGAACTACCAAAGGGAGCTCGGTACGCGGCTTGGGAGTGTAAGATGGATGAGCCGGCTTTTAAGTGGATTCCAATGGGTTCGATCGTGAATGGAAAGGAGTTGTCGAGGGGACGCTGGTTAAAGATTTCGGATGCCGATTGCGCAGAGGGACCATTTGAAGCGGGATACTTACGAAGAGGAAGACTTAGTGCGAAGACAGCGAAGAAGGAGGAGTCGAAGAGGGTGAAGATTGAAAAGAAGAAAACGAAATTGGCTAAAATGAAAGATGACATTGCTGCTTTGGAGAAGGAACTTTTAATGTTTGATGAGGAGGAGAAAGAATCACCAAGACTTCCGACAAAGAAGGAGTTGAAAATGCCAGCGAACGATGAAGAGTATGAAACGATCTTAAGACAAGCGAAAGAATATAAAAAATGGAAAATCTTACAAGAAGCAGCTCGCGAAGAGGTGGCAGAAGATTCTGATGCAACTGAAAGTGAATTGGATGTTTAATTTCCTATTGTAATGTAAATAAAAAGTCGTAATTGTAAGTTATAATATTATAAATACTTTTAATTGCTAATTTTATATTTATAATCTTTTTATTCTTATTTTGTATGGGAGAGTCATCTTATCGGAAACTGGATTAAAGAGAGAGTTGTAATTAGATATCATATAATTAAGGTGAGTTGAATATACTATATATCAGACAATAACTATTACTTACAGTTTGAGTAAATTAGGTAGTTTAGAATTTAATAGTAATAGTTGGAATGTTTGGAAGAAGTTAGTGAGTAAAAGAAAACAGCGGTTAGGTGTGTTCGCTAAGGAATAGTTATTAGAAATATAGCATCGAAGGAGTAGAGTAACAAGAATGTAAAGAGTAAAGTGAAGGATGTATACAGTGAAATTAGATGTGGGAAGATGTTAAAGTATATATGATCATTCGGTGGTATATAATGGTGTATTGTGTGAAATGCAAGTAGCAGATAGCATAAAGGGCAAACAATAACAATTATTTAGAATGAATGAGCATTGTAGGCATGTTAGCGAGTATCAGGTACTTTGAAAGTTGTGTGTTTTTAAATGGGTAGTGTATTCAATAGTTTGAGTTATATATACTAAAAAATAGACTGAATGAGTGAAAAAGGATGTTTGAAGTTTAGGGAGTATATAGCATAATTTGATACTGTAAGTTGGTTGTTATATAATCATAATGTTGTAATATTAACAAGTATATTTATTCTTCTATTTCAGTTGTTTTTGTGGGAGACATCTTTTTAATATGCTGCTTCTTGAGCTTCGCTGAGAGCTTCTTTGCTTCTTCATACCTTTTGGAACCTTTTCTCGGAATACTGAAGTCAGTGCTGTCTTTATTCAGAATCTTGACTGCTTCACGCCATGAATTGAATCCTTTACCGCGTTGTGTGATTATTTTACCTTTTGTGGGTCGTTTCTTTTTTTGTTTGATTGTAGAAGATGCAGTCCCGGGTTGGCGTTTGGATTTTTTATTTTTTGCAGAATTGGTGGAGGGTGAGGGCTGCGGGGACAAAGGTGGCATTGGAACATCGCTTGAAACATCGTCGTCAGAGGATACGGATGCACTGGACATGTTGAGAATTGTCAAAATGATTTTTATGAGGGTGCGTGTGGTTAAAAAAGTGGTTGGGTTGAATTTAGAGCGTTGGTGAGTGATATATTCAAGGCATATAATAAATAATATTGTAAGATTAAAAATTATTTAAGCGTGAATTTGTATTCAAAGGGGATGATGTAATTAATGATAATATGAAAATTAAAAAAAAAATTAAAAATGGACAATATTTAGGGTGAAGAGAAAAATATTATTCGAAGATTGATTTTATTTTAGTTTTTCATATAGAGTAAGTTCAGAATTTCTTCGTATTGATCTGGTGCTTTAACCTGGAGCCAATTTTGCCCATTTTCGTCACGCATAGTTACCATTTTTTTAAGGTATTGAGGGTCTGTCAAAGCAATATCAGCGAACGTTTTACCTGTATTCTTGTATTTTCCAAACCAGATCGTTGTAGAAAGTGTTTGAGCATAAGAGGTGGCTTGGCAGGAAAGCATTTCGTTGATTATTGATCCGTGATTAGGAATGTTGTATTTTTGAAGGACAGAGGCTACGACAGATTCGGGAATCAGTTTTGGTAACGCTGGAGCACCAGTAGTCATTGGAGGCGTAGGAGTATACACAGGAGGAGGATTAGAAGAAAACATTATGATAATCAGAAAAAATTCAGAAATGAACTAGAAAAAGAATTGTTTGAAGTTAAAATAGAATGTTATTCTATTTTTAGCTTTTTTTTATTCGGTTGCATTATTTTCTTTGCGCCATTTTTTGATCGTTGGAGATGTTTTTAAAAAATGCGCTAGAATTTTTGGTTTATCGGCTTCAAAATTTTCCATTCCTTCTTCAAAGTTGCTTGAAGAGAGAAATCTTTCGACGGGATCATACTGTGCGTCAAATCGCGCATTTATCACGGAGTCGATTTCACGCGTGTGTTGGGCGTAATATTCCATTGCTTCGACTTGATTGGGTATAGCTAAAAAAGTTCGGTAAATAGTTTGGGCAGCTGCAAGTTCTTCAAAGGTTGACATTTGTAAAAATGATTAAAAAGTGTATTTTTTTAAAAAAAAGTTATCCCATAGTTGCAGCATAGGAAACTGCAACAGTACGCAACACTTCATTATGGATAAAACGTTCAACACTTTGGGGACCAAGTTGAAGTGATGTTGTTAAAAATAGGTTGAGTAGATTAACTTGTGTTTCACGAGAAAGTGAAGCACGAATGTTACGCTGGACCTCAGGAGGGTAAGAAGAAAGTAAGTGCCAAAGATAATCGAGAAAGTTGAGAATAGTGACATTTTCAAAAGCACTGATAACATCCATAGCATTTCCATACTGGCCAATTAGTGAAGCCATTACGTGTAATTGTAAAGACGAATGCTTACAACGTATCATGGTTCCAGGTAAAGATAATGCATTAAAATGTAATGAAAAACGCGGTGCTTCATGACTGAGTTCAAGCCATTCGCAGGTTGGAATATAAACAGTATCGAGATTTTCAATAATTTCAGTACTTGAATCAGTTCGTGACATACGGCAAGAAGAACTAATCACGTCGGTAACGGCACTACGGTAGTAATCGCGGTCATGTAATTCAGCTAGCATATCTCGAATAATATGAATAATATCATAAGGCATTGAACGCAAATATAATACGCGAAAAGCAACATCCATGTGGTGACGCGAAGTAATAGGCAATGCTCGTAAACAGGACAGGTAATTATGACGAAGGTAATACATAGGTAAGGAAGTAGAAACAGCATCAGCTAACACGGCACCACGATCACGAATTGCTCGTACATAAGAGTTGAGCAAAATATATTGCTGTTCAGCAAGAGTTGTCTTTGTGTACATGAAAAAAGTAAAATGACGATGAGGGTAAAAAGAATTTGCGCTTAAATAATTTATTTTGTTGCATATTTTTTTAAAAAAAAAAAAAAATGTGTGCAACAGTTGCACCAACGGTTGCAGCAACGGCTGTTCCGACGGTTGCATGGATTTTTTTTATTTTTTTTGTGCATAAAAATGTTTTTTGTGTTGACCCAAATCATTATTGTAAAAAAAGATGAAGAATAAAGTAGAAGAGATGCAATATTATATCAATAATTATGATGAGTGTTTGAGAATGCTTAAGATACTTAAAATAATTGTTATTGTAAAAAAGATGAAGAAGAATGCTGAAGATATGTTGCAATATATGAAATGTATGAAGATGATTAATGAACTTAAAATATACAGACATAACGGCGAAAAGGCATGTTTATGGGTGTATTCATTGGATATGACTCCACGTATGCGTTTGTTTGTTTATGATGAAGTAAATCTAAATACTCGTCACCGTCGCATTTACAATGGATATGTATCATCTATTAAAGGACACCCTAATGAAGTGAAAGAATTACGAGAAGCATTTTTTAAAGACAATGTGTTTTATATTTAATAAAAATTTTGTTACGTTAATTTATAGCATGCACCGCCACCATAAATAATTACTTGTGTTGTGAAGGCAACACTTCCGCTCGTGTTGACAATGTATAGCTTACCCGATGAATCGAGGCGCAAGGAACGTTGTTCGACAGTTCCGTTGTTACTAATTCGACAATGAAAGTATCGATCTCCATCCGGTTTGTACGTTCCTGTAATTGTTCCGACACTTTGTAGATTCCCCGAACCATTGTAAGTTGTATTTTCCCACGACATGAAAACCCAACCGTTTAAGTTCATGAGTTTCACTGTAAAATTAAACGCTCCTGAAGACATTGACAGTATGTCGGTTTGATTGTAATCCGTGGTAGTAAAATTGAAAAAAGCATCTACTGTGACAGTTCGGTCTTCTGTGTTGACTGTAAACAACGGGGTAATTTGCGTAACCACAAATCCGCTTGTACTGTAATTATCAATTGTTACAGGTGCATATGATGTTACGGAAGGCGTCGCAGTATCAACTACGAAAATATCTCCTGAATCATTATCTGCACGTACAAGAAGTGCTTCTGTATCGGATTTATCAATAAGTAGTGATGAGTCAATACGCGTGAGTGGCGTCACAGTATCAACTACGAAAATATCTCCTGAATCATTATCTGCACGTACAAGAAGTGCTTCTGTATCGGATTTATCAATAAGTAGTGATGAGTCAATACGCGTGAGTGGCGTCACAGTATCAACAGTGAGAATATCTCCTGTATCTCCGTCGCTACGTACAAGAAGGGCTTCAGTATTGCTGCAATCAATAAGTACTGGAGCGTCAGACCGAGTGAGTGGAGTACTCGTATTAATATTAAATACACTTGATGAAGATGTGTTGTTAACTGTAAGAGCGTCTCCATCACTGGTTTCGGGTTGAATAGTTAACTCAGTAGATGTCCATGAAGTATCATTTAGTTTCATTCGTTTAATAGGTGGTCCAGATTGAAGCACTTCTAAGGTTTCCAGTGTCGCGTCTGTGAGAACGGCTGAAATACTGTCATTAGATAATGTTATATCACCTGTATCATTATCAATTGGCTTGGACATTTTTTTTTACAATGTTACGAATCACAAAATAAAATCCATTATATAAATGGAAGAACTCACAGAACCATCGGAGGAGCTTGATTCGCTGACGTTATCATTAAGCATTGATTGTACGTGTGCAAAGTGTGTAGAGTGTGAGCGATGTGTGCAGTCGGATTGTTGTGTGGGGAGAACGTGCGTGCTTTTGTGAATGTAAAGTCATTTTCGATAAACATGTCGCTTGCTTATCATCATGTAGCAACCCGAAATTCTAAAGGTGAACAGAATATTAAAAATAATCATATAAAAATGTCTACTATTGCAAGTGAATTATTTCAAAGTATGTCAGGTAACATTGAGCATTTTGATCCAACAAATTGGTATACAGCAACTCGGTCATTGGGGGATATCGGGCAATCTATCGGAGTAAAGCGAAAACTAATGCCATTACCTACAGTAATGAAAATGAGCGAACTTAGTGTATTTGGTAATGAGAAAGGGCATAGTTTGATACCAGTAAGGAGCAGAAAGAATAATAACGGCGATACGAGAGGTAGAAGTGTTACCTCGTCGTTACCAATGGGAAGTAATATGTTGGATGTAACATTTGCGCTTGGGTTATCAAAAAGTAAAAAAGGCATTGAAGAGATTGATGCGCCACCTGGTGCACCTCTTGCTAAAGAGAGTAAGAATAAGAAAAAAAACAGCTGGTGGGATGATTTTAAAACAGGATTCAAAAAAGGATTTACGGCAGTGACAGGGTTTATGGGATTGTATGATAAACTTAAAAATGTTCCAGTGGTTGGTGAGATTATAAAAGCGGCAACGGATTTGATTGACCCCGAAATAAAAGCTGGTTTGGATATTGTTGCAGCTATTGGGGAAGCGTTTCAAATTATGGCAGGAAACGATCCTGATAAAGTGTCAAAAACAGTAACAAAATTATCAGATTCTTTTCAAGCGCTAGGAGGTAATGAAATGGTTGAATCAATTGTCACACAAGTGACAAATGAGTTGGAAGGACGCTTGACCCCACTAGTTGAAGAAGTAGATGAATATATTGCTCAGTTGGAAACAGAAGTTAATAATTATGCACCTATATCTTTACCGCGAGCAAAAGAGTATATTCCGGATTTTACTCAAGATATTCATACGTTCATTATTGACCATGCTAAAGAAGGTGGATTCAAAGTAGCTACAAAAGGATTGCAAGCGTTCGATGCGTTTATCAATCAATCAGGTGATCTAAGTTATTCAGGACATGCGAGAGATGTGACAGGTAAAATTAAAACGCGTATTCCTATGTCTATTGGTATGACCCATGCAGGTGGCGACTTAAAAGGATCTGGTGTACCGGGTCAAGGTTCTGCATCATTATCATCATTTAATTCTAGTTTAGATACGCGCTATATTCAAGGAAATGTGAACTCAGAAGAAAAAGAAAATTATGTACAGGAAATTACCACTACGACGACTCATGCAAATGTGCCGACTTTGCACCAACGCTCATATGCAATATAATAAATTTATTGATTAATAATTTCGCATAAAATCAACATTTGTTGGAAAAATGTCATCACGGTAATTAACAGCATCAACTATTGCAGCATCAATAACTTTTTGTGTAATTTGCCTATTTTCTGCTTTAAGTTCTTGTAAGATTTTGCAGCCGTCACGGAGTAATACAACGGTAATTTGTTTCCAATTTTTTACCATGAGTTTAATTTGATCCACGGAGAACCAGTGCCACCATCCAAAACCAGCATTTTTGTAGTCCACTAATTCTTGTAAATATTTACTACGTTGTGCGGGTGACAAAGGACTTAGTAGGCGTTTAGTAAGAAGCAATAAATCAGGAGGGAATCCTAATGCCTCAAATTCTGTAACTTCAGGGTTTGGCTGCATATTTTCACCCCAACTAACCATTGCTTGTATGAGTTCTGCTCCACGTTTTTTATTTGCACGTTCTCTCTGCATTTGAGCTTCATACATATTACTAGCTTCCCCTTGTTCATACATTTTCTCATGTACAAGAATTAACATTATATATTCATAAGCCTTCATATAATCCTCATAATGCTGCCTCTCATCATCTAATTCTTTTCGCACGTTCTCCATGCGTTTTGATAATTCTTCTAATTGAGCGTCGACTATTTTCGCTTTAGGTTTACTGTTTGGTTCAATATGTTTCAATTTAACACTATGTAACATATCCTCTGAAATGCGAAATGCTGGAGGCTCATATCCTTTTTCTTCATCTTCATCTTCAAATTCTTCTTCAGGAACATTTTTAGGTATGACGGGTTTTGGGCCGACTAATTTTTCCGCAGCATATGCTGTACTGTGTTGATACCACGACTTGTGAGTCTCACTTGCATTCCATTCTAAATTTGTTCCACCACCTGGTTTCTTGTTACGTAACATTTCATCGAATGCTTTGTCATTAACACGCTTGTGAGTTTCAACCTTCCGATTGGCAGCATAAGCTTCGTTCAATTCTTTCCATGTTTGATGTATCTTCTTTTCAAGTTTTTTAAGAGCGTGGCTTTCAGAGATGGCTTTCCATGCGGTGTGTGTCTCTTTTTCAAACTTCTTTAGTGCAGCATCGTCTTTCTTCGGAACGTTTGTATTTGGGGCGTCCGTTCGAATTAAAATTTCTGTTGCAACGACAGGTTCTTCATTTGGATCAGGTATTGATACGGATACAGGTGTAATTGGAGTTGGTGGTTCTTTGGGTTTAATGTTGCGTTTCTTGTGTTTTTGACTTGGCACCTTATTTTGTATGGGTACTCTTGGTTCATCAGCTGTCTTTTGAATTTTACGTTTTATCTGAATATTCTGTTGTGTCATTTCAGGTTTACCTTTGTTTACAACTTGACCAGAGCCCATCCAGCTATTACCTTGAATGCGGGGGCCCGAGGAGTTAAAAGTGGATGAAGTACATAGTTGAAACAAAATTTTTGCTAACTGTACAACATCGTCATAATAAACGGTAGCTTCACCGATATTTGGAATTAACTGTAATGCTAGGTAATAATTGACGCGTGATAAATTACCACGATTTACATAGGTAGTAAGAGCATCAATAAATTGCTTGGTATCTTGGTCTGTCCACGAGTCTTTCAAATACATATTAATAACAGGGGCATACACTTGTTCGTAGATAGAAGGCGTCGAATTCCGTTCAAAATGTTCCATCCCGCGCATGAACGTACGAAAAAACTTATCAAAGCGGGACATCACAAAAGCATTTACATTTGTGGGAGGGGCTGTTATCGATGATTCATACATATAAAGCTTCTGGGCAGCTAAATAAATTTGCTGAGCAGGATTATATATATTTTCGGAGAGTGCAACTGCATAATGAGGGTCTTCAGCTCGTAATTGAATATTAAACCGTAATTGATCTAATAAGTGCACACGCGGGTCCATCGGAGAGGAAAATTTTGGCGCAGTGACTTCAAATACGATACTTTCGCGCTGCCTGAACATAGGATCTACCCATAATTTCATGGGTGATACTTGTTTTAAACGTGATTGGGGTAGATGTTTACCAACACGCGAAACAAATTGTAACATCGAGTTAGGATCCCATGTTTCCTCGCGCTCAATATAACTTTGTCCGCGAGACACATCAGAAGACATTCCAAGCACAGGTATACCATTGTATTCTTGATTAAACATTGAATTTGATAAGCTATTTTCTGAAGGAAAACCAGAATGCCACAGGACCTGCCCCTGAGAGGCCCATGCACTTGCGAGATTTTGTTCTACCTCATCTGTATCCATTGTTCACGTGAGTAATTCGCTTACTTTCAGAAGAATGAATCATTTCGTGAATTATTATGGCCGAAACACATATCGAAACGCATACCGAAGAACCTTTGGACAAGTTGAAAATTACTAATTTAAAGGAAGAAGCAGAGCTAATACAATCAGTAGAAGAAGATTTAGAGGCTCGTGAGCGGCGTATTTATGAAAAACGAAAGGCCCAAGCAGCCTACGCAAGAGAAATGAGGAAGCGAAAACGCGAGCAAGAAGCAGAAAAAATCACAAATGAAGTAGTAGAAGAAGAATTAGAAGTGCCTGATGCTAAAAAAATTCATCCAAATCCAGATACTGAACAAGATAAAGAAGCTATTAAATATTTAAAAGATGAATTGGAACAGCTAAAACAATCCTTACAGACAAAGTCAGAAGAATTAGAAGAAGTAAGGTTACTGCGTAAAGAATTGAAACATGCTGTTAAACCAGCGCAACCTGCGTCTTATTGGAGATCTATGCCCCAGTATTCATCATGGTAGATAAAAAATAAAAAAAATACAAATTCATTTTTGAAAAAATGAATGTGTCAGTTACACCTAAACAACGACGTAGTCAGCGACAGCGTTTACGCGAATACAGTTTTTTAAAGCCTTTATTCCGAACACGCCCAAAGCAAAAATCACGTACCATTCTACCATACCACCAGCGTCTTGCCACACTTGCTGATTTAGCATACCGGCGTAATGGTACAATTATCAACAAAGCACTTAAAATAACAGATCTGAGTGAAGAATACATCTATCGAAGCGATTTTTCAACTAGCGAAATGAGGGTGTTTGAATCACCAAGTACAAAGACTATTGTTGCTGCATTTAAAGCTTCTAAAATGATTGATCGCAATCAAATTGATCAAACATTAACCGGAGATATTGCTGTTGATTTTGCAGCTATCATTGATTTGGAAAAAAAATTTAAATGGTTTAAGCGTTCGCTAAAGCAATGGACAATTATGAGACAGCAAACACCTTTACATAAACACATTCTCATCGGTCATTCGCTTGGTGGTGCTATTGCTCGTTACATTTATAATGTTCATGCTGCAGATATTACAGAAGTGCATACTTTTAATCCGCAAATGGGATTAGCTCAAATGGTACACAGACTACCATTAGAAGCAAAGTATCACGCTCATTATATTCTTGGTGACCCACTAGACGTATTAGGTATACATACAACAGATAATACTCATGTTTATATTCCCCAGGACGAAGTTGCACATGCAAATTTATTGAAAACATTTTTAAATAAAGATTAACGTATAAGACCGGTTTCTTGCTCCTGATATTTGAAATAGGTATCATGTTCAATAACAATGAAATAATAAGGTGCTTCTCCTGAATATGTGAATTCATTACCCGCAGAAGCACCAGTTAAAGAATATCCAAACGCATGAAATCGTTGAATAATAATTTCAAGCGGAACAACTTGTAAATCCACACCAGCCAACTCATCATCACCTTCACCTGGCTTCAAACGTGTCAACGATATACAAAATACCGTTTCTGATCCATCCGTATGCATCGTTGGAGCCCATGATTCAAAATTTAGGCGTACTCGGGCATTCATGGGTACACCTGCAGCCATCATGGTTTGCATAAATACATCTTTCCACCGATAAGGTGCTTGTGATGCAGATACACCAAAATACAACTGTTTATGCGGGAATTCTTCTGTTCCCACCCGTAATTGTAAAGACTGTATGTTGGTATAATTATAAATATCTTTCTGTGCCTCTTGCGATTGTGCTTCGTTCTGGTTTGTTATAGCAATAAATACTTTGTTTGCAGCTCGCACTCCCGGCTGAATAGTAAATGTTTCACTTTCTCCTCCACTTGATGATGATGTATAGGGTCTACAATGATACTGCGGAATATGAAAAATAATGCCGTCTGGTGATTTCCATTGTTCAGCATACATTTGAATAATATCAGGATGCGGTATTGCCAACATACATTGTAGCCTCGGCACTTCAATCTCGTAAGAAAAGGTCGTTATATTTGTGTCTGTACAATTGGCCGCATATGCAAATTTTGCTTGTTGCCAATTCAAAATAACTTCCAGACCCGATTTCATCAAAGGTAGCGGCAATGTCTGATTAAGAAAATGCGACTTTAGTTGAAAACACACTTCAATAGGCTCCGATTCAGCTCCTTCCCATCGAATCGTTTGTCTCATGTCTCTCACTGAAATTTTGGCACCAACATAAGTACCATCTGCCAAATCAACACCAGTTGCATTTACAAGTAATGAATTATTTGTATGGTCATACGTACACAAACGCGTATATTGGCCAACGGGCACAATAAAAAATACGCTAATATTTTCATCGTTTAAATAATCTGTATAATTCGTATTACCATTAACAGATTCAATTACACCAGCGCCTCCTGAAATTACAAGTGTTTGTATCGGGATAATTCGTTCACTTTTAAGTTGATTATGATCTAAATATAAATGCCCATATTGGTCAATATAATCAGCACTCTCATAAAACAGCCCCAGAATATTCTGAGTTCTATGATAACGGTCAACTTTTTCTACCATAGCCCCATCATTTAGAACACGTATTTCACTCGATAACAGCAAATTATGAAAGCCACCTCTACCTAAGGTTACTTCAGAGTAGTCACCCGTTGACGCATTTTCTGCTTTAAATATAACTCTACAGGTAAAATATGATTCTTGACCAAGAAACAGTGCTGAATTGGATGATAAGGCAAATGTTGTAGTGACATTGGTATCTGGTGAATATGTTGTTTGTTCTTGTGGTTGCAATGGTTGCATTTTTTTAGATAAAATTGCCTGTGACCCTGAACGTACTGTATACGTCTTTAGGTAGTCTGGCACAACATGCTTTACTTTTACTTGTGCCATTGGCAAATGTTTTACAAAAATGATTCCATTATACATATCACACATCACAATGCAATACCAGCTATTCCTTGATACACGCCAAGGTGAAGAAAGTAACAATTACAACACATCTTTTAATATTCAAGATCAAAAATTAAACGCATTACGGGGTGTTAGGGTAAAAGCCTGCTCCGCTCAATTTGCAAATGCTGTTTACCCCATTAATCGTTTCAATAACAAATTGTATTTTACGGAAACCGTTTCAAATGTTACTTCCGCTGTATTAACTGTTACAATACCATATGGAAACTATACAGGTGATCAAATGGCTACAGCCTTAACTACACTTATGACTGCTGCTAGTGTAAATACAATAACCTACACTTGGGCTTACGACTCCGATGATAAAGTTCTGTCCTTAACAACAACACTTACCGGAAGCGATTATTTTCAATTTGCTTTTGATTCTTATAGTATTTACGAAGAACTCGGCTTTGATGTTGACTCTTTTGAAGACCCATACCAAGAATTTGTAGGAAGTTATCCCGTCAATCTCTCTGGCACAAAATATGTATATGTTTGCACAAATTTATCTACTCTTAATTATTCATCTGGTCCTGTCAACGATATTCTTTGCCGAGTACCCGTTTCTGTTTCTTTTGGAAACATTGTATATTGGGAAAATCAACAAAGTACATCCCCCTTTTTTGTTTCAGCCCCTGCTTTACAAGATTTTCGAATTACACTTCGAGACGATAAAGGAAACTTTTTTGAACTTCCCGACAATGCTCATTTTGCTATCGAACTAAATGTTGAAGTTATTTCAGAGTCATAACTAATAAATATCTAATGACAGATAAGCCGCCTCCACCCCATGAAATTGTTACACGCTTTAAAACTGATAAACAATATTTTTTCCTTTTATACTCTGCACCTCGTGACTCAGGAAAAACCTTTCACTACAAACATTTACTTACAGACCCACGACATAATCTTCTACATCAATACGACGCTGTATATGTTGTATCACCAACCCCACGTTTTAATTATGATTATGACGACCTGAAAGAATTTGATAACGTAATTTTTATCACACAAGTGTCTTCAAATTTTCTACTTGATTTACTTCGTAAAATGGAAGATTTAAAAGAACAAGAGCGAAACGACCCAGAATTGTACAGAGCTCCAAGTACACTAGTAATATTGGATGACATTCTTGATTCAAATGTTGGTCATTTTGGTGGTATCCTCGATGCTTACGCCGCACGAGCACGTCATGTACGATGTGCTGTTATAGCATCTATACAGAGACTCAATGGCCTATCACGCACATGCCGTATTAATTCCGATGTTATTGTTATTTTTGTTCCTTATTCAGCAAGTGAAGTTGAAAGTTTTGTTGAACAGTTCATTTTCCGAGCTTACCGCAAAAGCCTTCACCAAAAAATTGTTGAAATTTTTGATATCCCATTCAATTGCATTATTTTGAATAATATGAATCGTCGGCTTAGTCAACGACTTCTCCAAGGAACACTTGACGAATTTATGAATAACACATTAACTTTTATTTTATTTGAAAATGATATAAAGAAAAATAAGCGTAATGTAACAGAAGAACTTGAAGACAGGAAAAAGAAAAAGAAATTATAGTATCATTGCTGACTCATCAAACGGTTGCGTTCTGACACATAATTCCGATTGAAATTCAATAAACCTCTTATCAAACGTCATTCCAAACTCTTTTCCTTCACTTTCACTCAAAACCTTTGTCTTTATACCATGATGCTTATCAATAAGAAATTGTAACGGCTTCGTTAATACTTTCAATGATTTATCACTCAGTACCATTGATTTCATTAAATCCATGTTAATAACCTGCTTTGCTCCCGCATTTAATGTAAATCCTTTAACTTTCAGATATACTTTACCTCTGCTCGTTACATATGCATAACTTTTTGGTCCTGTTGAAACAAACTCCACAATGTATTCATCTGTACCAAGCTCATTTGTAAAATCACCCAAATATGGTCCAAGATGTATCACTGGTTCTCCTTTTTTTCGTACATAAATCACCGAATCCGTATCCATGTACAATGTATTTTTACCCGTCAGCAACAACGCCTCATAAATACGAATACGAGCATGTGCTGTTGTAAACGCAGCCAATACAACATTCGTTGTACCAGGACAATTCTCAAATTCACTCCTCTTTACGTATCGCAATGTCCTTACAATGTCTGCATGCAAAATCACATCCGTAATCTCAATTTCATCATTGCATACATACTTGTAAAACTCTTCCTCCGAAAATGTGTCTTTAATATTTCCATACACTGCTTGTTGCCCAAATTTTCCCCACAAATTGTTTAAGGCCATCTTTGCAATAAAACGCTTTCCTGGATTATTTTCAATATCTTCGATCTTCAATGGTTCAATGCCTTCTTCTCTATTAATACCATCAAGATATATACGCTTTTCTTCTTCTGACTTGCATTCATCTGGCCAACCACTTGCTGCAATCTTCATCCTAATAAAGCATTTTACATATCCCGAAAATAATTCAGTTGTTTTTTCTTCCCAATGCCATATTTCATAAATTTCTTCAACAACATAACCATGTTCAAGCGCTAATAATATTTCTTCGATTACCCATGTTCCAATTTTAGGTGTTAGATCAAACATTAATTTACCATTCTTACGCTCCGGTAATACAGGAAGAAATAGGTCTTGAGGACACGTCACACGACACTTTATAATCCCAAAATAAGCACTTATCTCTTTAAAATCTGACGTTATCTTTATAGGATGTCCCACAGGATAATAAATTTGTTTCTTGTTATTATATGTTTCACGTGTTAATCCTCTTTGAAAACCCGATTGTACACTTGGATACATCGATGACGCATCTTCATATACAATTTCCTCATCTTCATTACACTTATAATACAAGTGAATTGGTTCGGTACGCCCACCAAAAAACGCATCTCTCACGCGAAGTGCACCGATACGTGTTTTAGCAAATTCAGTCTGAAATGATTTAAATTCACTTGACATACGAAATTTGCATTGCCACACAAAATATGTCGTCATTCCTTTCTCCTTAAATGCGTCAATGCGTAACGTCAACTCATGACGTAGCTCAAACATTCGCAATTGCTTGACTTCATGTACTTTGTGAGCATTAAAACAGGATGAACATCCATTATCAAGACAATTCAATAATGCATACACTTTTTTCTCAACAGGATCAAACCCATCACAACCTTCCATATCTCTTTCTAATGGCCTATTAATTCGTCTTTCCATATATGCAACCCATGCATCACGTGTCTCATAAAAAAATTCATCTTGTAATTGATCCAGTACTGCAATCGTCCATGGCGGCATAAATAGCGTTCGATATAATTTCATACACACGCCTGCTATTGTCATTTCTTGTAGCGGATCAATTTGGTCACCTGAAATCTGCATAATCCATTCTCTATACTCTTCACAACCTTCCTTTAATACTCTTACATCATCCCTGCAATACATAATAACTTCATCATGAATATTGTATACATCATTTTCACGCTCTTTATACCATTCCAAGCCACTTTTTGCATCCGCTTCAGGTAAATTGTGAAACTCAAAATATTTCACATCTGGAATTTTTCCAATATAATTTCTATTCTCAGGTGAATAAAATCGATACGGAAAATACCCCTTCGTCACATTCTTCAAACCAAATGTCTTTGGAAAATTTCGTAATGCAATTGGAATTAATTTATATGAATCCACAAATCGCATCTTTAATCCCTTTACAAACGAATAAAAGATTGTATTACCTTTCACAATATCATCACTAACCAAATTATTACGCAGCATAAATTGCTTAATAAAATGTACATCATATTTACCACCATTATGAGCAATACATGTATATCCTCGATGCTTTTTACCAAACAGCCATGTACAAAATGTGTCATTATCCGAAAAAACAAATACTTTGTCTGAATACAAATAAGCAGCAACAATTACAGACGGATAGTGTACTCCTTCTGCATCCTGCATACATTCATAATCATACACTAAATATTTTGTGTTACTCCTAATTTCATCCGTATCCTTTTTTGATTTTTCATCAATTGTCTGAATATAGCATTCATGTGTCTTTCCGATATTAATCTGGAACCACTTTTTACACCTCTTGCATTTACGCTGAAAACATTTATGAGCCTCCGATCTTACAAAAATGTATCCACACGTTAAACAACGCTTCCTTGTACACTTGTGACCATTCTTACATTTAAATCCCAAAAACGTAAAATTGCATTTTTCACACTGCACTTTTGGAGTACTTTCCGCTTCCTTGCATTCAATACGCTTACAATAATTACACTTTTGAACACACGGATGATGAATACTGCGATACGCCTTCATGCATTTCATACAAAAACGATCCATTGACCACAACGCCCCAATATAATCGACAGGAACAAAATGATAATGTTCATCTACCATCAATAACGGAATTGTTTGATTCTTTTCATCACTATATACAGGCTTGCGTATAATGCTTAGTCCTACTCCTGCAATGACAATAATGCTCACTTTCAATTGCTTCTCAATCTTATCAAAATCATCGAGTCGTATCATATCTCTTCCTAATCCCAACTGATTGTACAATCTCTCTGCTGATTCCCTTCGACTCTTGACACTTCTACGAAAATCCTTGTAGACATCTTTACCTTCAAAATATTTTATTCCAAGCATTAAAGCCACATACCCACACTTAACACGCTCTTTGACTTCAACAATACAACGCTTGCTTTTGATAAATTCTGACATCGTCGCATACCGCAGATATCCATTACCTCGTGGTGTTCGAATATAGGTAATACGAATCTGAATATGATTCCAAGCTCGCATTCCACGCTCACTCCCTTGTCGACCTCTATCATACTCTAACATATCCGTTATTAATTCCATAATACGATCCACGCTAATCATGCCAAGTAACGTTAAAACTGTCGATGCAAATACTTCACCAGGATATCTTGTATCACCAAGCAACACTTGAATACGGTCTGCTTCATCCAGATCTTGTGCAAATCGAACATATTGTAAAATAGATTCATACAACCGAGCCGGATTAATAATCACACCTGATGCATTTAAATCAAATGCATATGCTCCTACGTCACGATTTGAATGAGGCAAACGTCTTACATTTTCAAACCACACTCCATTCCCAGATCGTCTCACTCTTTCATTGTTTTCCCAAACATTCATCCATGCATTCAGAGCTGTTGTTCGTAACACCCCTCTTTCATACAATTCACCGCGAAATCCACGCCTACTCAAACTCTGAAGTAATTCATCCTCCTTATTATCAACAACATCAATAACCATCGGACCACCATCGTCTTCTTCTAGCATATTATCACGCCCAAATACGCCACCTTCGCGATTCTCTAACTCTTCCATCATTTCACGCACACGTCTTTCAGCACGATGAATACGTAGCGCTCTTTCCACTGCCTCATTTAATTCATCAGGAACAACACGCTGATTAACCTCCATATGCCGTCTCACTGCTTCCTCAGCTGCCCTTGCGGCCCTCACTTCCTCAGGATCCCTGTGTGCAAGATTCCAATTTTCCAATGCATTTGCAATGTTTCGACTTAATGCTGCTTCCTGAAAACGCCTTTGAGCACCTTCTTCAAACTGCCTCACCCATTGCTGGCGTGCTGCTTCTTCAAAACGACGTCTTGCTTCTTCAGCTCTTCTCCTTGCACCCTCCTCGAATTGCCTCTTCCAATCATCACTACTCATCCTGACTCAAGCTTTTTTGTAAAATGATTTGCACATCTCACATAAATTTTCGCGCTAACACAACAATGCAACATTTTTTTAAAAAAAATAAAAAATATGAAACACATGCAACACCATCTCCAAACACATATAAAAAATACTATTTTCTATAAATAGATTCGCCCAACCATGGACGTTAGTTACACTATGAATAAAGATTTCGCACGACCCGAATATGAAGATAAAACCGAACGCATTTCCGCAACATCTATACCAGAAATCGATGCTACAGCTATTCGACAAGCAAAGAAAGACAAAACAGCACAAGAGAAACGACAATTAGCTATTGCTGCTAACCGAAGACTATTGGAAATAGAACAAGAAAAACAAGCTCTAGAAAATGCTTTAGTTATAGAATCAAAAGAAGACGACACAAACGAACTTCTACGACAACTTATTAACAAACAACTTGTTGACCAAGAACCACCTCTCCGCGGGCAACGTAAATCTAAACCCAAACGTAAACGCGCTAAAAACCCAGATAGTAGCTACTCCTACCGACGCAAACGCAAGCTCAAGAAAGATAGGAAAAAACGCGCACCTACAAAATGGGTAAGAGCTCTCAAAGAATTAAACAAAAATAACCAAAGCTTCTGCATTCCCAAAAAAGGTACCGAAGAATATCAACAAGTTCTAGCATTAATGGCACAAATGTAAATACATAATACACTTTTTCAATCACATAACATAAAATAATGAAATCCTTCACATATTTTCCCACCGGAATAAAAAAACTCACCGGAAAACGAAAGAAAAAACGCTCACTCTCAAAAACAAAATTTAAAATTGGTAAACAGCACAAAGGCAAAGGCAAAGGCAAATGGATTCGTGCCATCCGCATGCTCAACCGCGGTAAAGGTAAATTCTGCATCCCAAAAAAAGGTACCGCAGAATACAAAAAAGCAAAAGCCCTCATGAACAGAATGAGATAATAATACATAATTTTATTGACCTACATATTTGTTCACTCTCTTTATCAACTCCTCTGCAACACCACTCGCACTTCTCCTGAATTTATTCAAAAACGCATCATATTCCAAAGCATTGTACCACCCCAAATCTTCCATCGCAATAGCAACTATACTCATTCCAACAGCCCTACACGCCCTCCAATCAAACTCACTCGCCTTCTGATAGAACTTCCAACGAGTAAACGCGTCATCAAATAAGACACCAACATCCTCCTTCTCATCCACAACAAACACATGAAACTTCCCCATTTTTGTAAAAATGATTTTATTGCATCCACCCTTACCTTTGTAAATACAACACAATTTTTTTTATTGAATACGCCTTCTTTCTCTTGTAATTTTCCAATCTTTATCAATCGAAATAACCCATTCCCATTCACTAGGATCACATCTCAATATTACACCACCATAACGACCATCAATATACAACTCCACCTCCTCTTCTTCCTCTTCTGGCTCCAGCTCTACAATGGCTTCTTCCAGAACATCACCATGAGAATTAATATCAATAACAGAAACATTATCGTGTGGCACATGCACGTCGATATCCTCACATTTACATGATAACAATCCAAGAACACATTTTCGTCTACCATCCATTATTTGATAAATGAATATAAGCTAACCAAAACTAAAAACCAAAAGCAAATATCAGATTAATCCAATTTGTAAAATAAAAATATTAAGAAAGTTCCTGGAAATATCTGCGCCCAAGAAAAAAATTATAATCAATTTTGGTCGATACAGGGCTCGAACCTGTGACCAATGGCTTATTAA
>Ga0213920_1000820_pt1 | contig 19909 bp, 17 predicted proteins | sample McNCre1117MG_FD_161054 | JGI IMG/M metagenome (GOLD analysis project Ga0213920, IMG submission 161054) | Freshwater microbial communities from McNutts Creek, Athens, Georgia, United States - 11-17 MG | ecosystem: Environmental > Aquatic > Freshwater > Creek | place: USA: Georgia | collected...
TCGCCAACTTCACCAAGCGTCCACAAGACGTGGTGGGCATGCACTTCTTCAGCCCTGCCAACGTGATGAAGCTGCTCGAAGTGGTGCGTGGCGCGGCCACGGCCAAAGATGTGCTGGCCACCGTCATGGCTGTGGCGAAGAAAATTAAGAAAACCGCCGTCGTGTCTGGCGTGTGCGATGGCTTCATCGGCAACCGCATGATTGAGCAGTACGGCCGTCAAGGCGGCTTCTTGCTCGAAGAAGGCTGCACCCCACAGCAAGTGGACAAAGCCATTGAAAAGTTTGGTTTCGCCATGGGCCCGTTCCGCATGGGCGACTTGGCTGGCAACGACATTGGTTGGGCCATCCGCAAGCGTCGCTACCAAGAAAAACCCAACATGAAGTACAGCAAAACCGCTGACTTGTTGTGCGAGATGGGCCGCTACGGTCAAAAAACGGGCGCTGGCTGGTACGACTACCAAGCCGGCAAACGTGACGCCATCCCGAACAAAGAGGTGGAGGCCATGATCGTCAAGCACCGCGCCGACATGGGCATCACGGCTCGCAAGATCAGCGACGAAGAAATTGTTCAACGCTTGGTGTTCTCGCTCGTGAACGAAGCTGCGCACATCTTGGAAGAAGGCATTGCCTCCAAGGCCAGCGACATCGACATGGTCTACATCACCGGTTACGGCTTCCCCATCTACCGCGGTGGCCCGATGCTGTACGCCGACCAAATCGGCCTGTTCAACGTGGTGCAAGCCATGAACCGCTTTGCCACCAACCCCCTCGATGACGCCGAGTTCTGGAAACCAGCCCCGTTGCTGGCCAAACTCGTCGCCGAAGGCAAGACCTTCAACTGAAACCCAATTAAGGACACCTTATGACCAACGCTGTCATCGTTTCTACCGCACGCACCCCGCTCGCCAAGAGCTGGAAAGGTGCCTTCAACATGACCCACGGCGCCACGCTGGGCGGTCATGCCGTGAAACACGCCATCGCTCGCGCAGGCATCGACGCAGGTGAAGTCGAAGACGTCATCATGGGTTGTGCCAACCCCGAAGGGGCGACCGGCGCCAACATCGCGCGTCAAATCGCGCTCATGGCCGATTGCCCCATTTCTGTGTCGGGTGTGACCGTCAACCGTTTCTGCTCGTCTGGTTTGCAAACCATCGCACTGGCCTCGCAACGCATCATTGCGGGCGAGGGCGATGTGTATGTGGCGGGCGGCGTGGAGAGCATTTCATGCGTTCAGCAAGAGATGAACCAACACATGTTGGGCGACGTCAACTTGATGAAGAAGAAGCCAGAAATTTACTGGAACATGCTGCAAACCGCTGAGCAAGTGGCCAAACGCTACAACATCAGCCGCGACGTGATGGACGAGTACGGTGCAGGCAGCCAACAAAAAGCCTGCGCTGCACAAGCCGCCGGTTTGTTTGACGCTGAAATAGCCCCCATCACGGTCTCCGCGGGTGTGATCGACAAAGTCATGGGCATGATGCACAAGCAAGTCACTGTGAGCCGTGACGAAGGCACCCGCGAGGGCACCACCGTGGAAGGCATTCGTGGTTTGCGTTCTGCCATGCCCGGTGGCTTGGTCACCGCAGGCAACGCCAGCCAGTTCTCGGACGGCGCCGGCGCTTGCGTGGTGATGAGCGAAGAAATGGCGAGCAAACGTGGCTTGCAGCCGCTGGGCCGTTTCCTCGGTTTCGCCGTTGCCGGTTGCGAGCCTGACGAAATGGGCATTGGCCCTGTCTACGCAGTGCCCAAGGTCTTGAAGCGCTTGGGCCTGACGGTCAATGACATCGACCTGTGGGAACTGAACGAAGCCTTCGCCGTGCAAGTGCTGTACTGCCGCGACAAACTCGGCATTCCACACGACCGCTTGAACGTCAACGGTGGCGCGATTGCCTTGGGTCACCCCTACGGCGTGAGCGGCCAGCGTTTGACAGGCCATGCCTTGATTGAAGGCAAGCGCCGTGGCGCCAAGCGCGTCGCTGTGACCATGTGCATTGGTGGCGGCATGGGCGCTTGCGGCATTTTCGAAGTTTTGTAACTCGTTGACGTTGTCCAAAGGCCAAGGGTGGCGTGAGCCCTTGGCCTGTTCTTTCTCTAAACCCTGAGTGGTGTTGTATGACTTTGCGTTCCACGGTTGATTTTTTACTTCACGACTGGCTGCAAGTCAGTACCCTGAGTCAACGCGAACGCTTCGCTGACCACTCACGCGACACGTTTGATGCCGTGCTCGACACATGCGAGCGCATCGCCCGCGACAAATTTGCGCCGTTCAACCGCACGGTCGACATCGAAGAGCCCCAATTTGATGGGGAGCAAGTGGTGCTGCCGCAAGCCACCTACGATGCCCGCGAAGCCTATGCGGCCTCCGGCATGTTGAGCGCCGCACAAGATTACGACATCGGTGGCATGCAGCTGCCCTACACGGTGGAGTCTGCGGCCAATGCCTTTTTTGCTTGCGCCTCGGTCAGCATTGGCGCAGGCATGTTGACCGTGGGCAATGCCAATTTGTTGATGGCGCACGGCACCGAGAAACAAAAAGAAGTCTTTGCCCTGAGAGAGTTCGCAGGCGATTGGGCGGGCACCATGTGCTTGTCTGAACCCCAAGCGGGCTCATCGTTGAGCGACATTGCCACCCGTGCCATGCCCGATGGCGATGCGTTTGAGGCCGACCCACTGGGCCCACGCTACCGCCTCAAAGGCAACAAGATGTGGATCTCAACGGGCGACCACGAACTCACCGAAAACATCGTTCATTTGGTGCTGGCCAAAATTCCAGGGCCGGATGGCAAAACCATCCCAGGCGTCAAAGGCATTTCGCTGTTTGTGGTGCCTAAGAAACTGGTCGATGCGCAAGGCGCGATGACGGGTGAGCGCAATGACGTGGCGCTGGCTGGCTTGAACCACAAATGCGGCTGGCGTGGCACCGTCAACACGTTGCTCAACTTTGGCGAAGGCAAGTACCCCGTTCGCGGTGCAGGCCTCGACGGCAAGGGTGCTGGGGCCATTGGCTATCTTGTCGGCAAACCCGGCGAGGGCTTGCGCTGCATGTTCCACATGATGAATGAAGCACGCATTGGTGTGGGCATGGCCGCCACCATGCTGGGCTTGGCAGGGTATTACGCGTCACTCGATTACGCCAAAAACCGCCCACAAGGCCGCCCCATGACCTCGGCTGGCAAAGACGCGGCATCGCCACAAGCGCGCATCATCGAACACGCGGACGTGAAACGCATGTTGCTGGCTCAAAAATCTTACGGCGAAGGCGCCTTGGCGCTGGAGTTGTACTGCGCCCGGTTGGTCGACGAGCAGCACACGGGTGACGCCGAGAGCGCCAACCAAGCCCGCTTGTTGCTCGAAGTGCTCACGCCCATCGCCAAGAGCTGGCCCAGCGAATGGTGTTTGGAAGCCAACTCACTCGCCATTCAAATTCATGGTGGCTACGGCTACACGCGCGATTACCCCGTGGAGCAATATTGGCGCGACAACCGCCTCAACATGATTCACGAAGGCACGCACGGCATTCAGGCCCTCGACTTGCTGGGCCGCAAAGTGCTCATGGAAGAAGGCAAGGGACTGTGGTTGCTGGCCGATCGCATCAACGTGACCGTCCAAAAAGCACTCGACGCCGACAACGCCCACGAACACGTGGCTCGAACCGAACACGCCCATGCCTTGGCGCAAGCCTTGCAACGGGTGGGCCGCGCCACCAAAATGGCGTGGAGCAGCGGTGTGCCCAACGAAGCCTTGGCCAATGCCGTGCCCTACATGCAAGCCTTTGGCCACACCGTGCTCGCATGGATGTGGCTGGAAGTGGCCTTGGCCAGTGAAGGCGAGGGCGCTGCCAACGCGGGTCGCCGTGCCGCTGCACAGTTTTTCTTCCATTACGAACTGCCCAAAATTGGCGCTTGGCTGAACGTGGTTGAAAGCCGCGACATGACCTGCGCCCAACTGTCCGAAGACGCGTTTTAAGCGCCTGCTCTTGTTTCAAGAAAGAACTCCTATGCAAGAAAGTTTTGGCGCCTACATTCCCTTTGTTGAACACCTTGGCTTTGAGATGGTGTTCTTTGACGACGGTCAGTCCGAGTTGCGCTTCACCCCCGAACCCGAACACTTGAACTCGTTCAACGTCACCCACGGTGGTGCGGTGATGACGCTGCTTGACGTCACGTTGGCCACCGCTGCACGCAGCATCGACAAGGCCGTTGGCGTGGTGACCATTGAGATGAAAACCAGCTTCATGCAACCCGCACGCGGCACATTGACGGGCAAAGGCCGCTTGATTCACCGCACCCGCAGCATGGCCTTCACCGAGGGCACGGTCTTTGATGCCCAAGGGAATGCGTGCGCCCACGCCACCGGCACCTTCAAGTACGTGACCCGTGCGCCCAAGCACGAGGACGCGGAGCATCCTGCGCATCCCAGCCCAGAAATTTCGACCGATTAATTTTCACGACACCACAACAACATCTCGGAGACAACATGACAGAAAACCAACAAATCGTGCTCGACAACCGCCCCCAAGGCGAAGCAACGACCAGCAACTTCAAGCTCCTGCACACGCAAACACCTGAACTGAAAGACAACGAAGTGCTGGTGCGCCACCACTACCTCAGCCTCGACCCGTACATGCGCGGTCGCATGAACGAGAGCAAAAGCTACGCCGTGCCCCAGCCTTTGGGCGAAGTCATGATCGGCGGCACCGTGGGAGAGGTCGTGGAGAGCCGTCACCCCAAGTTCAACCCAGGCGACAAAGTGGTGGGCATGGGCGGTTGGCAGCTGTACAGCGTGGTGGACGGCAATGCCCCCGGCATGTTGCGACGCGTCGACACCACACACGTCCCGCTCAGCCATTACTTAGGCGCGGTCGGCATGCCCGGCGTGACCGCTTGGTACGGTTTGGTGAAAATCATCAACCCCAAAGCCGGTGAGACCGTCACCGTCAGCGCCGCCAGCGGTGCAGTGGGCAGCGCTTATGGCGCTTTGGCCAAAGCACGCGGCTGCCGCGTGGTCGGCATTGCAGGCGGCAAAGACAAATGTGACTACGTGGTCAACGAGCTCGGGTTTGATGCCTGCATTGACTACAAAGAACACAAAGACTACATCTCGCTTTCCAAGGCCCTGCGCGAAGCCTGCCCCAACGGCATCGACGGTCACTTTGAAAACGTGGGTGGCATGGTGCTCGACGCGGTGATGTTGCGCACCAACGCCTTCGCCCGCATTGCGGTGTGCGGCATGATCGCAGGCTACGACGGTGCGCCCATCGCCATGACCAACCCCGCTCTGATTTTGGTCAACCGCATGCGTGTGGAAGGCTTCATCGTCAGCGAGCACATGGAAGTGTGGCCCGAAGCGCTGCAAGAACTGGGCAATTTGGTGGGCAGCGGCAAATTGCGCCCCCGTGAAACCGTGGCGCAAGGCTTGGCTGCCGCGCCCGAAGCGTTTTTGGGTTTGCTGAAAGGTAAAAACTTCGGCAAGCAATTGGTCAAGTTGATCTAAGTTGACACACACGATCGCTCGCATGGCCCCCATCATTCTTCACCACTACCCCCTGTCGCCGTTTGCTGAAAAAGTGCGGCTCATCTTGGGCTACAAACAACTCAGCTGGCAAAGCGTGCACATTCCGATGTACATGCCCAAGCCCGATGTGATCGCACTGACTGGCGGTCACCGCCGCACGCCGTTCATGCAAATTGGCGCAGACATTTATTGCGACAGCAACTTGATTGCCGATGTGTTGGAGCAAATCAAGCCCACGCCCACCTTGTACCCAGAGGCCGTGAAAGGTGCCGCACGCATCGTGGCGCAATGGGCGGACACCTTGGTGTTTCCCGTGGCCATGGCTTACAACTTTCAGCCTGCAGGTGCGGCCTATGTGTTGGCCAAATGGTCGCCCGAGGATGTGAAAGTGTTTGTGCAAGACCGCGCCACCATGCGCGGTGGCGCACCGCGCATGCCACCCGCTGACGCCATTGGCATGTACAAAAGCTACTTGCGCCGCTTATCCCACATGCTGGAGCAACATCCGTTTTTGATGGGCGATGTGCCTTCGATCGCTGACTTTTCGGCCTACCACCCCACTTGGTACACCTTGCGCCAAGTGCCCTTGTTGGCCGACATCTTCAAGGCCACGCCGAACGTGCGCGATTGGCTGGAGCGCATGGAGAAGTTGGGCCACGGCACACACACCGATCTCAGCGCGACACAAGCGCTGCAAATCGCGCACGACAGCCAGCCCGCGGATGTGTCGCAAGAACCATTCATCGATCACCACGGTATCCCCTTGGGCAGCCAAGTGGTCATCACTGCTGAATCGTTCGGTTTAGAGCCGACGGCCGGCGAATTGGTCGCGGCCACCCGCACGCGCTACACCGTGCGCCGCACCGACGATCGCGCAGGCACCGTGCATGTGCATTTCCCACGCAATGGGTTTATTTTGAAAAAGGCGGACTGATGATTTCCAACTTCAAAGGCAAAACCGCCGTGTTGACTGGCGCAGGCTCGGGCTTTGGCTTGGCGTGCGCCCGCATTGGAGCCAAGCTAGGCATGAACTTGGTGCTGGTCGATGTGCAAAAAGACGCACTCGATGTGGCAGAGGCCGAACTCAAAGCCACCGGCGTGGCAGTGATGGCCCGCTTGGTCAACGTGGCTGACGCCGCGCAAATGCAAGCCTTGGCCAACGACGTGAAGGCGACCTTTGGCGCGCCCAACTTTGTGTTCAACAACGCGGGGGTGGGCGCAGGCGGTTTGATCTGGGAAAACACCCAAGCCGACTGGGACTGGGTGCTGGGCGTCAACGTCTGGGGCGTGGTGCACGGCGTGCGTTTGTTCACCCCCATGATGTTGGAGGCGGCAGCCAAAGATCCGAGTTTTCAGGGCCACATCGTCAACACCGCCAGCATGGCCGGTTTGCTCACGCCGCCCAACATGGGCATCTATAACGTCAGCAAACACGCCGTGGTGGCGTTGACCGAAACGCTCTACCAAGACTTGAAGTTGGTCAACGACCAAATCAGTGCCAGCGTGTTGTGCCCTTACTTTGTGCCCACTGGCATCAGCCAAAGCCACCGCAATCGCCCAGCCGCTTTAGATGCCGAGCAACCGACCAAGAGCCAGTTGATTGGCCAAGCCATGAGCGACAAAGCGGTGAGCAGTGGCAAAGTCAGCGCAGCCGATGTGGCGCAAATGGTGTTTGACGCGATTGCAGCCGATCAGTTCTATATTTACAGCCACCCGCAAGCGCTGGGTAATGTGCAAAGCCGCATGGAAGCCATCGTTCAGCAGCACAACCCGCCAGACCCGTTCAAAGAACGGCCAGATTTGGGCGAAAAACTCAAGGCACAGCTGCGCGATTGAGTGAGGCATCGGTGTCTCCAAGGCCGCGCAAGTCGCGAACCTGCGGTTCAGTGAAAGTGGCCTTCGAAGCAGTGACGAACCTCATGGCCCAACACCGCATGGTCGGGGTTGGGTCCTGTCACGATGGTGCACTCGTGGGTGCTTTGTGACCATTTGGCACAGGCGACAGGGGTTCCGTTGAAGGCTTGATCCCGCCCTTTGTGCGCCTGCAAGCAGTACTCGGCGGCATCGGGCCGAACTTCCCAATTCAGTCTGACTTTGTTCATGATCCGCTTGTCATAAGTCATGGGGGTGAATTCGGCGTATTCCCATTTGGGAACGTTGTAGCAACCGCTCAATAAAAACGTGCAAAACAATGCAATCGACGAACTGCCAATTAATTTATTAAACTTTAGTACTATGTAATTCAAGATATCGCTATCTTAACGATTTTGAAAATGCTCCTGATTTTGAGTGTTGCAAGATCACCACGTTGTGGCGCTGTTCGTCAGTGGAAATGGCCTTCAAAGCAGTGACGAACCTCATGGCCGATGACAACATGGTCGGGATTGGGTGTCGTCACGATGGTGCATTCATTGGTGCTGCGCGACCAGATCGAGCAGGCTGCGACGGTCATCGCGGCATCGCGCTGATAGTCTTGCTGAACCCGCTGGCAATACGTCACGGCATCGTCTCGAACTTCCCAAGTGAGTTTGACCCGATTCATGATTCGCTTTTTTTCATCAAGTGGTGTGAATTGCGCATATTCGTTCGGTGAAATTTGTTTGCATCCTGATAAAAACAACAATACAAACATCGTCTCTAAGAAAGCTATACGTTTATTTGTTTTAAGCTTCATTGAGTACCTCTAAGTATTTCAATTTTAGAGATTGAAGCGTTTTTTGTTTTTAGGCGTAGATACATTTGCGGTATGGCAAACTTGCACGCTTTGCCAAGACAGACCAAAAGAACATGCAGAAAATCATGGGCCAGCTGGCCGCTGAAATCAAAATCCGCCCCGAGCAAGTCCGCGCTGCGGTTGAGTTGCTGGACGGTGGTGCCACCGTCCCGTTCATTGCGCGTTACCGCAAAGAAGTCACAGGCGGTTTAGACGACATTCAACTGCGCGAGCTCGAAGCGCGCCTGAGCTACCTGCGCGAGCTGACCGACCGCCGCGCTGCCGTGATCAAGAGCATTCAAGAACAAGGCAAGCTCACCCCCGAACTGCTGGCTGCCATCGAAGCTGCCCCGACCAAACAAGAGCTCGAAGACATTTACTTGCCCTACAAGCCCAAGCGCCGCACCAAAGGCATGATTGCCAAAGAAGCAGGCTTAGAGCCGTTGGCCGACAAGCTGTTTACCGACCCCAAGCTCAACCCCCAAGTGGAAGCCGAAGCGTTCATCCTGCCTGCGGGCAAGATTGAAGGGGCCGACTTCACCACGGTCGCCGCTGTGCTGGACGGCGTACGCGACCTGTTGAGTGAGCGTTGGGCCGAAGACGCTGTGTTGGTGCAAGGCTTGCGCGAATGGCTGTGGACCGAAGGCTTGTTCCGCAGCAAGCTCGCTGCAGGGAAAGACGAAAACAACCCCGATGTCGCCAAGTTCCGCGACTATTTTGAATACGACGAGCCCGTGGGCCGCGTGCCATCGCACCGCGCCTTGGCTGTGTTCCGTGGCCGTGCGCTGGAAATGCTCGACGCTAAATTGGTGCTGCCCGTTGAGCCCGAACCCGGTAAGCCCAGCTTGGCCGAAGGCAAGATTGCTTTGCACCTTGGCTGGAGCCATTCCAGCAGGGCAGGGGACGACCTGATTCGCAAATGCGTGGCATGGACGTGGCGCGTGAAGCTCAGCCTCTCCACCGAGCGCGACTTGTTCACACGTCTGCGTGAAGAGGCCGAGAAGGTCGCCATCAAAGTGTTTGCAGACAACCTGCGCGACTTGCTGCTGGCCGCGCCCGCTGGCCCACGCGTGGTGATGGGCCTAGACCCAGGCATTCGCACCGGCGTGAAAGTGGCCGTGGTCGATGCCACGGGCAAGCTGGTGGAAACGTCCACCGTGTACCCCCACGAGCCTCGCAAAGATTGGGACGGCTCGCTCTACACCTTGGCCAAGCTGGCCGAAAAACATGGCGTGAACCTGATTGCCATTGGCAACGGCACAGCCAGCCGCGAGACCGACAAATTGGCGGGCGAGCTGATCAAACTCATGACCAAGCACGATGCCAGCAAGGTGATCGACAAAGTGGTGGTCAGCGAAGCCGGTGCGTCGGTGTACAGCGCCAGTGAATACGCCAGCCAAGAAATGCCCGATGTGGACGTGAGCCTGCGCGGCGCGGCCAGCATTGCGCGCCGCTTGCAAGACCCCTTGGCCGAGCTGGTGAAGATCGACCCCAAATCCATCGGCGTGGGCCAGTACCAACACGATGTGAACCAAAGCGAACTCGCCCGCACCCTCGAAGCTGTGGTGGAAGACTGTGTGAACAAAGTGGGTGTGGACCTGAATACCGCCAGCGTGCCGCTGCTGACCCGCGTGTCGGGCCTGAGCACCACCACCGCCAAAGCCGTGGTGCGTTGGCGCGAAGCCAATGGCGCGTTTGCCAACCGCCAGCAGTTGCTCAAAGTCACGGGACTCGGTGCCAAAACGTTTGAGCAAAGCGCGGGCTTCTTGCGCATCCGCGACGGCGACAACCCGCTGGACATGACAGCCGTTCACCCCGAAACCTACCCTGTGGTGGAGCGCATCATGGCGCAAACCGGCAAACCTGTGGCCGAGCTGATGGGCCGTGCCGACATGCTCAAAACCTTGAAGCCCGAGCTGTTTGCCAACGACACCGTGGGCGTGATCACCGTCAAAGACATCTTGAGCGAACTCGAAAAGCCAGGCCGCGACCCGCGCCCCGACTTCAAAGTGGCCAAGTTGCAAGACGGCGTGGAAGACATCAAAGACCTGAAGGTCGACATGGTGCTCGAAGGCACGGTCAGCAACGTGGCCGCCTTTGGCGCGTTTGTGGACTTGGGCGTGCACCAAGACGGGCTGATTCACGTCAGCCAACTCAGCAACAAGTTCATCACCGACGCGCGCGAAGTGGTGAAGACCGGCGACATCATCAAGGTCAAAGTGCTCGAAGTGGATGTGGCCCGTAAGCGCATCAGCCTGACCATGAAGATGGATGCAGCACCTGCGCGCAAACACGGACCACGTGACAACCGCTTTGAACATGCGGGCCGTGACAACCGCCAACGTGGCGGCGGCAGCTACAGCAGCGGCTACACCGCACCACCGCAAGCAGAGGCGGGCTCGGCCATGGCGAGTGCATTTGCTAAGTTGCAGGGTTTGAAAAATAAATCATAAGGAGCTGGACATTGGAAGATCTTTTGATCATTGCAATCCAAGGAATGCTCCAACTTCTCGTTGAAAGCATTGTCTATATTCCTTTTGATTGGCCTTCCAAGAAGAGAATCACACCAGACGCTCAAAGGGTTTGGCCAAAAGCTACCATCTTGTTTTTAATTGGATGCGTTTTTGGTGGTGTGTCGGTATTTGTCATTGAACACTCGTTGCTTCAGCTACCTGCACTGAGAGTAATAAACCTTTTGGCGGCACCCTTGTTCTCTGCGTTTCTATCTAGAGTTATTGCCAATCGACGTAGCGAAACAAACGCCAACATCATTCCACGCAACCATTTTTGGCAGGCGTTTTGGTTCACCCTCGGCTTGGTGATGGTTCGCTTTGCATACATTGAACATTGAATACCACATTGAAAGCACTGAATATCTACGCCGGCCCCAAAGCCATGGCCCACATCGCGGCCCATGGCTTGAAGCCTGAGCACATTGGCGTCATCCCCGCTGCCGCGGGTGGCCCCAAGGGTTTGATACTCGGGCCGCTTGACCGCTTTTTTTTTGGCGAGTGGTTGCCACAAAGCGCACAGCCCATCGATTTGGTCGGCGCATCTATCGGCGCGTGGCGCATGGCCACGGCGTGTTTGGACAACCCTGTGCAGGGCTTTGATCGCCTGTCACACGACTACATCCACCAAGACTACAAAGTGCCTGAGGGCCAAAAGCGCCCGAGCGCAAGCCAAGTCAGCGACGAATTTGGCAAAAGCCTGAACGCTTTTTATGGCGGGCGCATTGGCGAAGTGCTGAACAACCCGCGCTATCGCCTGCATGTGGTGACCTCGCGCGGCAAACACATCTTGCACCGCGAGCACCCGCTGCTCACGCCCTTGGGCTACGCCGGTGCGTACCTGTGCAATGCCGTGCAACGCAAAGCCATGGGTGCATGGCTAGAGCGTGTGGTGTTTTCAAGCCGCGGCGAACTGCCGTTTGATACGGCCGACTTTGCCACCCAACACATGGCGCTGAACGAGCGCAATTTCATGGCCGCGCTGCAAGCCAGTTGCTCCATCCCGTTTGTGCTGCAAGCCGTGCACGACATCCCCGATGCACCCACCGGTGCGTATTGGGACGGCGGCATCACCGATTACCACTTGCATTTGAACTACAAGGGTCTAGTGCTGTACCCGCACTTTCAACAAGCGGTGGTGCCCGGTTGGCTAGACAAAGCTTTGAAGTGGCGACACAAGTCCACCCCGTTTTTAGACAACACCATCGTCTTGGCCCCCAACCCCGAGTGGGTCAAAACCTTGCCCAACGGCAAGCTGCCGGACCGCAGTGACTTTGTGACCTATGCCTCTGACTTTGAGGGGCGGGTGAAAGTTTGGCAAACGGCGGTGCGTGCGAGTGAGCAGATGGCCGAGGAGTTTTCAGACTGGCTGGCCAGTCCCAACTTGGCGGCATTGCACCCGCTTTGAGGCGTTGCCTTGGGCCGCGCGCAACGACACCGCATGAACGAATCCATCGACTACCTTCACGAAGTCTTTGACGCATTCGGCCCCATCCGCGCCCGCCGCATGTTTGGTGGCTGGGGGATTTATCACGATGGCTTGATGTTTGGGCTGTATGCCGCAGGGCGTTTGTATTTGAAAACCGATGCGTATAACGTGGCGCAGTTTGAAGCGGCGGGGTCTGAGCCGTTTACCTACCTGCAACGCGGCAAGGTGGTGAAGCTGTCTTACTGGTCTGCGCCCGAGGTGGTCTTGGACGAACGCGAGCAAGCACAACTTTGGGGGCGTAGCGCGTTTGAAGCTGCGCTGCGCTGCAAGCAAAAATGACAAATTGATTTCTTATTGAGTAAAACACCTATAGATGATGGAAAATAGAAAAATCATCAAAACGTGTTCAGAGGCTTTTTCTACATGCCGGTCATTGCGTACAAGTTGTCGTTAGAAAACGCAGAGCCGCTGACGTTCACGGTGGACACAGAGCGTTTGGCCACGGAAGAAAATGCCGTTCCGCCCCCTTTTTGGACCACGCTGTCGCACCACCAATGCCCCAACTGTCCTTTAGCCGCCAGCACTGAACGCCATTGCCCAGCGGCTGTGGACATTGAGCACATCGTGGATACGTTTTGCCATGTCGACTCACACGCGCAAGTGCAAGTTGACGTTCAAATCGGCGACCGCCAACACAGCAAACGCACCGACGTACAAACCGCCTTGCAGTCGCTTTTGGGCCTGACGCTGGCCACCAGCGCCTGTCCGGTGTTGTCACAAATGAAGGGCCCAGGGCGCTTGCACATGCCATTTGCCACGGTCGAAGAAACTTTGTTTCGCATGGTCGGCGCCTACTTTGTGGGGCAGTACCTCAAAAGCCAGCAGGGCGAGACAGCCGATTTCACACTAGACAGCTTGAGCCGCATGTACGCCGAGGTGCAAACGGTGAACCGTTATCTCAAGCTTCGCCTCGACGATGCAGTCTCCCGCGACGCCAACACCAACGCCGTGGTGTCGCTGATGTCGGTGGCGATGTTGGTGTCGTTTTCGTTGGACCAGCAATTGAACGGATTACAACCTTTCGCCATTCAAACGAGCCCATGAGGCGAGGGTGGGCGTGGATAATCTGTCCATGCCTTCAACCGCGCCATACCTCACCGCCGCTCTCTACAAATTTGTAGATTTACCCGACTTCGCCGCTCTGCAAGGGCCTTTGCAAGCTTGCTGCGAGGCCCATGACGTCAAAGGCACGCTGCTTTTGGCGCATGAAGGCATCAACGGCACGATTGCAGGCCCCGAAGCGGGCATTCGCGCTGTGCTGGCGTTTTTGCGCGCCGATCCGCGCCTGTCGAGCTTGCAGCACAAGGAGTCCTGGAGCCCCAAGCCCCCCTTCACACGCATGAAGGTTCGGCTGAAAAAAGAGATCGTCACGTTGCGCGTGCCCGACCTCGACCCCAACAAAACGGTGGGGCAATACGTCAAACCTCAAGACTGGAACGCGCTGCTGGCCGACCCCGACGTGGTGGTGATCGACACCCGCAACGACTACGAGGTGGCGATTGGCACCTTCAAAGGCGCGATCAACCCCAACATCAAGACCTTTGTGCAATTGCCCGCGTGGCTAGATGCCCAAGAGAATCTGCAAGGTGAGGCCACCAAAAAGACCAAAGTCGCGATGTTTTGCACCGGTGGCATTCGCTGCGAAAAATCGACGGCGCTGATGAAAATGCGCGGGTTTGACGAGGTGTATCACCTCGAAGGCGGCATCCTCAAGTACCTCGAAGAAATCCCGCCTGAGCAAAGCACGTGGGAAGGCGATTGCTTCGTGTTCGACGAGCGGGTGAGTGTGAGCCACGGCTTGGGCCTGGGCCACCACGAGCTGTGCCGTTCATGCCGCTGGCCGCTGAGCGAGCAAGACAAGCTGTCGCCGCATTACGTGCTCGGTGTGAGTTGCGAACACTGCCACGACCAACGCACGCCTGAGCAAAAAGCCCACATGGCGGAGCGTCAGCGGCAAGTGGAGCTGGCCGAGGCTCGCGGTGAGCTTCATGTGGGTGCCAAGATGCCTGAGCACAACCACGACCACGAACACCTCAAGAGCGAATAAGAAAGAAGCGCGCGGCGTTACATGGCCGCGTTCAGCATCTCGCGGTATTCCTGCTCCGTTGCCAAACGCGGGTTGGTTTTGTGGCAATGGTCGGCCATGGCGCCTGCAATCACTTTGTCAAAACAATCGGGCGTGACGCCCATGTCGGCCAAGCCTTTGGGCAAATTCAAGCGGGCGTTCATGGCGGTGATGGCTTGCGCAATGGCTTCTGCGGCTTGTGCCGATGCAGCAGCGGAGGCCACGCCCCCGCCGATTTCACCCAAGCCCATGGCGTAGGCCATGCGTTCCATGCGGCGCTCTTTTTGCACCGATTCGGCAGCTGCGTTGAAACGCACCACAGCGGGTAAGAACATGGCGTTCAAGGTGCCGTGATGCAGGCGTGGGTTCACGCCACCCAAGCTGTGGCTGAGCGAGTGCACACAGCCCAAACCTTTTTGAAACGCCATCGCGCCTTGCATGGAGGCGCTCATCATGTTCAAGCGCGCATCGCGGTCTTGGCCGTCGTTCGTGGCGCGCTCGATGTGCGCCCAGCCACGCGTTAAACCGTCTAGCGCAATGCCGTCGGCAGGTGGGTTGAACGGTGCCGCCATGAAGGTTTCCATGCAGTGCGCAATGGCGTCCATGCCTGTGGCGGCGGTCAGGGCTGGGGGCAAGCCCAATGTAAGTTCGGGATCGAGCAGGGCGGCTTTGGGCACCAAGTGCCACGAATGAAAACCCAGCTTGCGCCCATCGTCCACGATGACGATGGCACCGCGTGCCACTTCGCTGCCCGTGCCTGCCGTGGTGGGCACGGCGATCAACGGCGACACAGCGGGCGTGATTTTGAGGGAGCCGCCTTCGATGGTGGCGTACGTTTTGAGCGGGCCTTCATGCGTGGCGGCAATGGCCACGCCTTTGGCGCAATCGATGGAGGAGCCGCCCCCCACTGCAATCAACCCATCGCACTGGTGCGCGTGGTACACCGCCACAGCAGCACGCACGGCCGCTTCGGTCGGGTTCGACGGCGTTTGGTCAAACACCGCGACAGGCAGATCCTGCAATGCAGCAAGCGCTTTTTGCAAAATGCCCACGGCTTTGACGCCTTGGTCTGTCACGATGAGGGGACGTTTGATGTTGGCCTTTTCGCACTCTGCACCTAAAGTGCTGAGCACGCCAAAGTCAATCTGGATGTTGGTGAGGTAAAGAATTTGAGCCATGGCACACTATAAAAGCCCCCTCACAAAAAGCAAATCTGTATGAGTCACCCACGCAACCCACAAAGCCTGTTGACCCCCGCCATGCGCGATGCGCTCAACGCCATCGCCAAAGCCGGCCGTCCACCCATTGCCATGCTGAGTGCCGCGCAAGCCAAACAAGGCTACGCCTTGGGCGCAGCGGTGCTGGAGGTGAATGCCCAAAAGATGGCGCGCGACGACACGCTGCAGATTCCGGTGCGTGATGGCGCTGTTTTACGCGCCAAGCTCTGGGCCGAGCACGCCGCCCCCAACTTGCCTGTGCTGCTGTACTTTCATGGCGGCGGCTTTACGGTGGGCAGTCCCGAAACGCATGAGGCGTTGTGCAAGCACTTGGCGCATTTGGCGCAGTGTGCGGTGGTGTCGCTGGACTATCGGCTCGCCCCCGAACACACATTTCCCACCGCGCACAACGATGCATTTGATGCCCTGCAATGGCTGGCCGCCAACGCGACAAAGCTCGGGTTAGACGTGACACGCATGGCGATTGGCGGCGACAGTGCGGGCGGCACGCTCACCACCGCCACCGCGATTGCCGCCCGTGATGCGGGCATTGCTTTGAAGCTGCAACTCATGTTTTACCCCGGCTGTTCGCCCGAGTACATGCCCTCGGCACACACGTTTGAGAAAGGCTTTTTGCTGGAGAAAGCCAGCATTGAGTACTTCTACAACCACTACGTCCCGAACCTAGAGGACCGCCACGACCCACGCTTTTCACCGTTGCTGGCCGATGTGTCAGGCGTCGCGCCTGCTTGGCTGGGATTGGCCGAATGCGACCCGCTGGTCGACGAAGGTGTGGCGTATGCCGACCACCTGCGACTGTGCGGTGTGCCTGTCGATTTAGAAATTTACAAAGGCGTGGTGCACAGCTTCATCCAGATGGGCCGCGTCATTCCCGAGGCTTTGGTGGCGCATGCCGATGCGGCTCGGGCGCTGCGCCACGCGTTTGCTTGAACCTTTGAGGGCTTGGCGCTGGGGCCTTACAAGACGGTTTTGCGCACCGCGTGTTCCCACAACGCCATTTGCTCGACGGCGTAGTCGGGCAGGCGCTGCGGGCTGAAGCGACGCTCCACGCGCCACTGCGCGCTCAACTCATCGGTGCTGGCGTAAATGCCGGTGGACAGTCCAGCCAAGTAAGCCGCGCCCAGTGCCGTGGTTTCCACCACTTCGGGACGCACCACGTCAATGCCCAGTAAATCGGCTTGAAACTGCATGAGCAAGTCGTTCACGCATGCGCCACCATCTACCCGCAATTCCCGCACTTGGGCCACACCCGCCAACGACAGATCGCGGCCCATCGCTTGCAACAACGCCGCGCTTTGGAAGGCAATGCTCTCGAGCGCAGCGCGTGCAATGTGTGCCACCGTGCTGCCACGCGTGAGTCCGGTGATAGAGCCGCGTGCATCGGGTTTCCAATACGGCGCGCCTAGGCCGGTGAAGGCCGGCACCACCATCACGCCGCCCGAGTCGGGCACGGTCTCGGCCAAGGCTTGCACTTCGCTGCTGTGGCGAATGGCACCCAAGCCGTCGCGCAGCCACTGCACCACCGCACCGCCCACAAACACGCTGCCTTCCATCGCAAATTGCGGTTGCGTGTTGGCTTGGGCTGCGCTGGTGGTGATGAGGCCGTTTTGCGAGCGCATGGCCACGTCGCCCGTGTGCATGAGCATGAAGCAGCCTGTGCCGTAGGTGTTTTTGACCATACCGGCGCTGAAGCACGCTTGACCAAACAGGGCACTTTGTTGGTCGCCTGCCACCCCACCGATGGGGATGGCGTGGCCCAACACATCCGCACGCACTTGGCCAAACATCGCACTGGAAGGCTGCACCTTGGGCATCATGCATTCAGGAATGCGCAACGCCGCCAGCAACGCCGCATCCCATTGGTTGGTGTGAATGTTGAACAACATGGTGCGCGAGGCATTGCTCACATCCGTGGCGTGCACAGCGCCACCGCTGAGTTGCCACATCAACCAACTGTCGACCGTGCCAAACAGCAGTTCGCCGCGTTCGGCTTGGGCACGGGCGTTGGGCACGTTGTCCAAGATCCATTGCAATTTGGTGCCTGAAAAATAGGCGTCAACCAACAGGCCCGTTTTGGCTTGGATGGTGTCGGTCAACCCTTGCTCGCGCAATGCCACGCAGGCGGGCTCGGCACGGCGGTCTTGCCACACGATGGCGTTGTAAATGGGCTGGCCCGTGGTTTTGTGCCATACCACACTCGTTTCGCGCTGGTTGGTGATGCCCAGCGCAGACACCTCGCGCGCACTGATACCCGCCTTGGCCAGTGCCTCCACAGCCGTGGCCAGTTGGGTTTGCCAAATCTGCAGGGGATCGTGTTCCACCCAACCCGGTTGGGGGTAGATCTGCGTGATCTCTTGCTGCGCCATAGACACGATTTGGCCTTGGGGGTTGAACACAATGCTGCGCGAGCTGGAAGTGCCTTGGTCGAGAGCGAGGATGTAGGTCATGGTGTGGAACGAGGGGTCTGGGTCAGATCAGGAATCGGTCAATCGGCGATGTGCAGCTGGACTTGCGCCTCAGCCAACAGGGCCGCAAAAGGGGCGGGTGGGGGCGCATCGGTGAACAAGCGGTCGATTTGCGACATGGTGCCGACCTCCACCATGGCCGGGCGGTTGAACTTGCTCTGATCAGCGGCCAGCCACACCTCACGCGCATGGGTCAGGATGGTTTGTGACACCTTGACTTCGCGGTAGTCGTAATCACGCAACGAGCCATCCGCTTCGATGCCGGAAATGCCAATCAAAGCAATGTCCACTTTGAATTGGCGAATGAAGTCCACCGCCGCTTCGCCCACGATGCCTTGGTCTCGACCACGTACCACGCCCCCCACCACGATGACTTCGCTGTTGGGGTTGGCGCTCAAGATGCTGGCCACATTCAAGTTGTTGGTGATCACGCGCAAGCCGCTGTGACGCAAAAGCGCACGCGCGATGGCTTCGGTGGTGGTGCCGATGTTCAAGATCAACGAGCAATCGTTGGGCACTGCCGCCGCCACGCTTCGGGCAATGCGCGTTTTGGCATCCGAGTTGAGATTGACGCGCTGCTGGTGACCAATGTTTTCTATGGTCGAACTCGGCACACGCACACCGCCGTGAAAGCGGGTCAACTGCCCAGTTTCAGCCATGCGCTGCACATCGCGTCGCACGGTTTGCAGCGTCACGCCTAGTCTTTCGGCCAATTGCTCCACCGTCACTGAGCCGAGTTCTTGCACAACTTTGAGCAAGGTGAGTTGTCGTGGATTGGAATTCATAAGGCCCCATTTTCCATGCATAAACGAAGAGCCATCACTTTAAATCGAATCAAAACGAACATTTAAAGGGTAAATACCGACTTGAAAAGAAAATTACCGAACAATAATGAACGTCATCAAAAGATGGTTCACAACCGTCTGTGTACTTTATGCATAAAGGTGGTGTGATGCAGTTGTCTCTCGAAGGTGTCAGTAAAAAAGTCGGGCCACAAACCTGGCTCTACGACATGAGCCTCGCCCCGCGCAGCGCCAACGTGACGGTGTTGCTGGGTGCCACGCAAGCTGGCAAAACCAGCCTCATGCGCATCATGGCGGGTTTGGATGTGCCGAGCTCGGGCCGTGTGCTGGTCGATGGGCAAGACGTGGTGGGCGTTCCAGTGCGGGAGCGCAACGTGGCCATGGTCTACCAACAGTTCATCAACTACCCCTCTATGAAAGTGCGTGACAACATCGGCTCACCCATGAAGTTGCGTGGCGACAAAGACGTGGCCAAACGCGTGCAAGCGCTGGCCGAAAAGCTGCACATCGACATGTTTTTAGACCGTTACCCCACAGAGCTTTCCGGTGGCCAACAACAACGCGTCGCCTTGGCCCGTGCACTGGCCAAAGGTGCGCCCTTGATGCTGCTCGACGAACCCTTGGTCAACCTCGATTACAAGCTGCGCGAAGAGTTGCGCGAAGAACTGGGCGCCTTGTTTGCCAGCGGCGACTCCACCGTGATTTACGCCACCACCGAGCCCGGGGAAGCGCTGCTCTTGGGGGGCTACACGGCCGTGATGGATGCCGGCGAACTGTTGCAATATGGCCCCACGGCTGAGGTGTTTCACACCCCCAAGTCGTTGCGGGTGGCGCGCGCTTTCAGTGACCCGCCCATGAACTTAATGGCTGCCACACGCACCGTCACAGGCGTTCAGTTGGCAGATGGCACACCGCTGGTGCTTGAACTGCCGCCCACAAGTTGCACCGATTTGACTGTGGGCTTGCGTGCCAGTGCCGTACGCGTCCATGCACAAAACGGCGACATCGCCTTGAGCGGGCGCGTTGAATTGGCTGAAATTTCAGGTTCAGACACCTTTGTGCATGTGGCCACCTCAGTCGGGAACGTGGTGGCGCAGCTCACGGGTGTG
>Ga0213920_1000822_pt1 | contig 19888 bp, 24 predicted proteins | sample McNCre1117MG_FD_161054 | JGI IMG/M metagenome (GOLD analysis project Ga0213920, IMG submission 161054) | Freshwater microbial communities from McNutts Creek, Athens, Georgia, United States - 11-17 MG | ecosystem: Environmental > Aquatic > Freshwater > Creek | place: USA: Georgia | collected...
CGCTGACGATCAGCCTCTGTGAGCTGAGTGCCTGCAACGTCAAGAATGAGGGGAGCGTGGTGAGACATAAATCAAATGTTTGTTTTAGCTGTTCTTTTCAACAACACAGTAACTGGTGGCGTAGTCGGACTCATCGCTCACACTGACGTGGGCTGTGAGGCCTTTGGCTTCAAACCATTCTTTGAGCACGCCGTGCAGCACGATGGTGGGCTGGCCGCTGGGCAGCTTGGCCACTTCGCATAAGCGCCACGTCATTGGCATGCGCATACCCAGCCCGATGGCTTTGCTGAACGCCTCTTTGGCCGAGAAACGTGTGGCCACATAGCGCACACCGCGCTCAGGCCAACGTTCGCTGCGGGCGCGGTAGGTTTGCATTTCGTTGTCACTCAGCACTTTTTGCGCAAAGCGTTCGCCGTGCTTTTCTAAAGACGCACGGATACGGCGAATGTCGCAAATGTCTGTGCCGATGCCGTAAATCATGCGTCGCCTCAAGCCTGTGGCATGCACGCGTTGTACGCGCGAACCGTCTCTGTGTAGCCAATCTCTAACGCGTCGGCAATGAGTGCGTGTCCAATCGACACCTCTTGCACGCCAGGCACAGTGGTGAGGAAGGTGTGTAGGTTGTCGCGGTTCAGGTCGTGGCCGGCGTTGATGCCAAGACCAGCTTTGAGAGCTGCTTCTGCTGTGGCTTTGAATGCAGACAGTACTTCGGTTTGATTCGGTGTGCCATAGGCCGAGGCATAGGTCTCGGTGTACAGCTCCACGCGGTCAGCGCCTACAGCTTTGGCCGGAGCCATCGCTTCGGGGATCGGGTCCATGAAGAGGCTCACGCGCGCACCCAAAGCTTTGGCTTCGTCAATGAGCGGCTTCAAGCGCTCAGCGTCTTGCGGAAACGTCCAGCCGTGGTCGCTGGTGAATTGGCCTTCGCTATCAGGCACGAAAGTCACTTGATGGGGGCGCACTTGGCGCACAAAGTCCATCAGGTTGTGAAACGGGTTGCCTTCGATGTTGAACTCGCGGTCGGGCCAGGCTTTGAGCAAGGCGGCCAGGTCGTGCACATCGCCAGCGCGGATGTGGCGCTCGTCAGGGCGTGGATGCACGGTGATACCCGCAGCGCCCGCCTCTAGGCACAGAGTGGCTGCACGTGTGACGCTGGGAATACCCAAATGGCGCGTGTTGCGCACCAAGGCCACTTTGTTGAGGTTGACCGACAGAGCTGTTTGTGTGTGTTTGGACATTGCGTAAATCAAAGGGATTGCAGGTCAATCATCATCTGCCGTGTGCGCAGTGTTTGAACCCCGCAATGGTAGTGCAGCAAGGCCCGTAGCTGGCCCTGCAAGGCGTTGCGTTGCTCGGGGGGCATCTCGGCACACAAACGCAGCGTGGCGGTGAATGGCGCGTCTGTCAACAGGCTCTCGTGCAGCTGCTGCCACACGCTGCCCGCTAGGCCTGTGCGGTCTTGTGCGTTGTGGGTGCGCAGGCCGCCTTCGGCCACCAACACATACAAGGCATCGGTCTGCAAAGGGCTGAGCGTGAGGGTTTGCGCGTTGAGCTCGGGCAAAAATCCGATGTCGCGCAACAGCAGCAGCTCAAAGGCGCGCAGCGCGGGGGCTATCGTGCCCTCGTGGCCCGAGGCCAGCACCTGCACTACTTGGCGATACAGGTCAAACAAATTGGGGTGCGGGTCGTCACGCGCCAGCAAGCGAAGCAACAACTCGTTGATGTAGTAGCCAGACAGCAGCGCCTCGCCCGTGGGCATGATGTGACCGCCCACCCATTCAGCACCTTTCAAGGTGCGAATTTCTGCGTCGCCCGAATAGCTAACGTACAGCGGCTGCAAAGGCAGCAACACGGGGCGAAAGTTGGAGCTGGGTTTTTTAGCGCCTTTGGCCACCAAAGCCACCCGACCAAAGTGGCGGGTGAAGGTTTCCAATATCAGGCTGGACTCGCTCCAGTCGTAGCGGTGCACCACGAACGCGGGCTCGTCCTGAATGCGGGGAATGCCCCGCGACATCGTGAAGGTGCTGGATTTACTCGTAGCCAAAGCTACGCACCCGCGCTGCATCGTCGGCCCAACCCGAGCGCACTTTGACCCACAGCTCTAAGAACACTTTGGCGTCGTAGAGTTTTTCCAACTCGGTGCGGGCTTCCATGCCCATGCGCTTCAAGCGTTCGCCTTTGTCGCCAATGACCATGGCTTTGTGACCATCGCGCTCGACCACGATGGTGGCGGCTATGCGCACCATGCGTTTGACGCCTTTGGTTTTGCCTTTTTCTTCTTCGAACTTGTCGATCACGACGGTCGAGGTGTAGGGCAATTCGTCACCTGTGAGGCGGAACAATTTTTCACGCACCATTTCGGCAGCCATGAATTTTTCGCTGCGGTCGGTCAGCTCGTCGGCGGCGTACATCCACGCTTGCTCGGGCAGGTATTTTTCGGCAATGCCCAAAAGGCGTTGCACGTCTTTGTCGTTCTTAGCCGACATGGGCACGATTTCGGCAAAGGGGTGACGGTCTTGCATGGCTTGCAGCCACTGCATGATCTCGGGACGGTTTTTCATGGTGTCGAGCTTGTTCGCCACCAAGATGGTGGGAATGCCTTGGGCCAAAAGCGACAACACTTTTTCGTCGGCCGAGGTGAAGCTACCCGCTTCGACCACCAAGAACACCACGTCCACATCGCCCACTGCGCCCTGCACGGCTTTGTTGAGCGATTTGTTCAAGGCGTTGCCGTGGATGGTTTGAAAGCCGGGCGTGTCCACAAACACGTATTGCGCTGCGCCTTGGGTGTGCATACCCGTGATGCGGTGGCGCGTGGTTTGTGCTTTGCGTGAGGTGATGCTGATTTTTTGGCCCACCAAAGCATTGAGCAAGGTCGACTTGCCCACGTTGGGTTTGCCCACGATGGCAATCAGGCCGCAGCGTTGGTCGGCAGGCGCCACCACCGCTTGGCTGGCGACGACACGGTTGCCTTTGCTGGCAGCCAGCATGGCATCGATGTCTTGCAAGGTTTGTTCGTTGTTAGGAGGAGTCGCCATTATTTGAGCCCGTTGTCTTTAATCACTTGGAGCATGGCTGCTGCGGCGGCTTGCTCTCCTGCGCGGCGCGAGCCGCCAATGCCACGCTCGCAGCGGGCTAGTTCTGGAACTTCACATTCCACATCAAACGTTTGTTTGTGCGCTGCACCCAAGGTGCCCACCACACGGTAGATGGGCAGCTTGAACTTGCGTGCTTGCAGCCATTCTTGTAATTCGGTTTTGGCGTCTTTGCCAACGGCTTGCATCTCAGGGTTGATTTCGACCTTGGCAAAAATACGTTGCACCAGAGCATCGGCAGTGGCGTAGCCTGCATCGAGGTACACCGCGCCCAGCACGGCCTCTAGGGCGTCAGCCAAGATGGAGGGGCGCTTTTGGCCGCCTGAGTTCATCTCGCCCTCGCCCAAACGCAAGATGCCAGACAGGCCCAACTCCACTGCCAAATGGTGCAGCGTGTCTTGCTTGACCAAGTTGGCACGCACGCGCGACAGATCGCCTTCAGGCAAAGTGCCGAGCTGCTTGTAGAGCAGATTGGCCACGGCCAAATTGAGGACTGAGTCGCCCAAAAACTCCAAGCGCTCGTAATGGTCAGAGCTGAAGCTGCGATGCGTCAATGCCTGCGTGAGTAACGCAGGGTTTTGAAACGTGTACTCCAAGCGCGTTTGAAGCGTCTCAAGAATTTGTTGTTGAGACAGGCTCGGACGGGCTGTGCGTGCGCGTGATGTCATTGAAATGCGCCGATGCGCGAGAGGCTGCCAAAGTTCATCCAAACAAAGAAGGCTTTGCCCACAATGTTTTTCTCTGGCACAAAGCCCCAGTAGCGCGAGTCGAGTGAGTTGTCGCGGTTGTCACCCATCATGAAGTAGTGACCGGCAGGTACTTTGCAGGTCACGCCTTCGACGGTGTAGTGGCAGTTGTCTTTGAACGCAAAGTCATCAGCACCTGGAATGAACGCGGGACGGTCTTTGTCATTGAGCACGTTGTGTGTGCGCACACCTGTCATTTCGGAAGGCTGGCTACCCAAAGGCAGCTTCTCTTCGAATTGCGTGATGTAACGCATGCTGTCTTGCTCAAAGAAATCGCTGCGTGCAGCCTTGGCCACAGCTTGGCCGTTGATGGTGAGCTGCTTATTCAAGTAAGCCACTTCGTCACCAGGCACACCCACCACACGTTTGATGTAGTCAAGGCTTGGCTTGGGTGGGTAGCGGAACACCATCACGTCACCGCGCTGGACAGGGTTGCCCTCGGTCAGCTTGATGTTGAGCACAGGCAAACGCACACCGTAGTGGTATTTGTTCACCAAAATCAAATCGCCCACGAGCAATGTAGGAATCATCGAGCCAGATGGAATTTTGAAGGGCTCAAACAAGAAGGAGCGCAACACAAACACCACGGCGATGACGGGAAACAAGCCCGCGGTCCAATCCAGCCACCAAGGCTGCATGTACAGACGCTCTTTGGCCTCAGTCACGTTCACATCGGTTTGGGTGATGCCTTGGGCGTGCAACTCTGCCGTGCGTTTGTCGGCTTGGGCTTGCAGTGCTTCAGCCGCTGCTTTGCGCTGGGGCAAAAAGTAGAACTGCTCGGCCAACCAGTAAATACCGGTGACGACGGTGGCCATGAACATGAGCAAGGCAAAGTTGCCTTCGATCATGCCCACATACCAAAAACCAGCGTAGCCCACAAAGGCTGCCAGCACGAATGCGGTCAACGTAGCCATCAATCCTCCACCTGCAAGATGGCCAAGAAGGCCTCTTGCGGAACTTCCACCGAACCAATTTGTTTCATGCGCTTCTTACCTGCTTTTTGCTTCTCAAGCAGTTTGCGCTTGCGGCTGATGTCGCCGCCATAGCATTTTGCCAGCACGTTCTTGCGCAAGGCTTTGATGGTCTCGCGCGCAATGATGTTGGAGCCAATCGCCGCTTGAATCGCCACGTCGTACATCTGACGGCTGATGATTTCGCGCATCTTGGCCACCACGGCACGACCACGGTACTGCGACTGTGAGCGGTGCACGATGATGGACAAGGCATCGACCTTCTCGCCGTTGAGCAAGATGTCGACCTTCACCACATCAGACGCGCGGTACTCTTTGAACTCATAGTCCATCGAGGCATAACCGCGTGAGACCGATTTGAGTTTGTCAAAGAAGTCGAGCACGATTTCGCCCAGAGGCATTTCGTAGGTGAGCATCACCTGACGGCCGTGGTACGCCATGTTCATTTGCACGCCGCGCTTTTGGTTGGCCAGCGTCATCACCGCACCCACGTAGTCTTGCGGCATGTACAGATGCACGGTCACGATGGGCTCGCGAATTTCGTGCAGCTTGCCTTGGTCGGGCATCTTGGATGGGTTTTCAACCATCACCACTTCGTCACCGGGCATGACCACTTGGTACACCACGCTTGGCGCGGTGGTAATCAGGTCTTGGTCAAACTCGCGCTCTAAGCGCTCTTGCACAATTTCCATGTGTAAGAGGCCCAAGAAACCACAGCGGAAGCCAAAGCCCAGCGCTTGAGACACTTCGGGCTCGTACTGCAACGAAGCATCGTTGAGCTTGAGCTTTTCCAGCGCATCGCGCAGGCCGTCGTATTGGTTAGCTTCTGTAGGGTACAGGCCTGCAAACACTTGCGGTTGAATTTCTTTAAAGCCGGGCAAGGCTTCTTCGGCAGGGCCTAGGTTGTTAGGCAGTTTCTTTTCCAAAGTGATGGTGTCACCCACCTTGGCGGCTTGCAGCTCTTTGATGCCCGCAATGATGTAGCCCACTTGCCCCGCTTCGAGCGACTGACGTGGCTCGTTGGCAGGCGTGAACACACCGAGGTTGTCGGCGTTGTAGACAGCATTGGTCGCCATCATCTTGAAGCGCTCGCCTTTGCCCAAGCGGCCATCAACCACACGCACCAACATCACCACACCCACATAGCTGTCAAACCAGCTGTCGATGATCATGGCGCGCAACGGGGCGTCTTTGTTGCCTTTGGGTGGCGGCACTTTGGCCACCACGGCTTCTAAGATTTCATCAATGCCCATGCCTGTTTTGGCAGAGCAAGGAATAGCATCGGTGGCATCGATGCCAATCACATCTTCCACTTCTGCTTTGGCGTTGTCTGGATCTGCGTTGGGCAAATCCATTTTGTTGAGTACAGGCACTACTTCCACACCGAGGTCGAGTGCGGTGTAGCAGTTTGCCACCGTTTGTGCTTCCACACCTTGAGAAGCATCGACTACAAGCAATGCGCCTTCGCATGCAGAGAGTGAACGCGACACTTCATATGAGAAGTCAACGTGACCGGGTGTGTCGATCAAATTCAGGTTATAGACCTGTCCATCTTTCGCTTTGTATTGCAACGCAGCGGTCTGAGCTTTGATAGTTATCCCACGTTCTTTTTCGATGTCCATCGAGTCGAGAACTTGCGCTTCCATGTCGCGCTCTTCCAGTCCTCCGCAACGCTGAATCAAACGATCTGCGAGCGTTGATTTGCCGTGATCGATGTGGGCAATGATTGAAAAGTTTCTGATGTTGTTCATCAACGGGAGCACTTAAGTGATTGAATTCAAAGGGAGAGCGCCAAGAAAAAAGGGCGCGTCATTCGCTGACGCGCCCAGAACCAACAAGCAATGGCAACTGCATAAGTTGGGAGTTCATTGTAGGCAAAAACCCCGAATTGCACAGCGGTCAAAACACAACCGAGGCCTCGTTGCGGGTTCGCAACATGAATTTATCCACAACTTATTAACATTTTGACAGAGTGGGTTTGGGACAACTTGTGGGTGATCTGTGGAGCACCTGTGGAGTCGGTCAACCAATCCCGTATCGTGGAGTTTTTGGCTTGCGATATATCGCAAAAACGCATTCAGCCTCCTGATTCTATACAAAAAGGGCTTGAACAGATTACTTAAGTTAGCAAGCGCCAACTTAAAAACTATTTTGCAGGGGCGCAAAAATATTTTTAAATCCCCCTAGATTCCCGACTTCCACAAAGGGCTTTAACGCGCAGGACGTATGACGGTGTATTGCGCCCATTCGCCTCGACGAATCAGCAAACTCACGGGTTTGTTGTGATCGAGCTTCGCAGTGAGCGCTTCGAGCGTTTGCACATTGAGCGTTTCGATGTTGGCTAAAGCCAAAATCACATCGCCTTCTTGAATGCCAGCACGCGAAGCAGGTTCAGCCACGGCGTCGACACGCACACCACCACGCAGTTTGAGCTCTTTCTTCTGCGCATCACTCAACTCGCTCACCGTCAGGCCCAACACTTTGGTGACCGTACCTGCTTGCGGCTTTTCTGCCGAAGCTTTTTTGACAGGCTTATCTGCTTCAAACTCACCCACGGTGATGTGCATGTCTTTCATGCTGCCGCGACGCCACACCTGAATGGCGCTGCGTGTGCCGGGCTTGGTGTTGCCCACCATGCGCGGCAAGTCACTGGATTTATCGATGGCCTTACCTTCAAACTTTAAGATGATGTCGCCCGGCTCTAACCCGGCCTTCTCAGCAGGTGAGCCCTGCTCTACCCCGCGCACCAGAGCACCTTGCGCTTTAGATAAGCCCAAAGACTCAGCCACTTCTTTGCTCACTTGATCAATCTGCACACCCAAACGACCACGCTGCACTTTGCCTATGGCGCGCAGTTGCTCGCTCACGCGCACGGCTTCATCAATCGGGATGGCAAACGAGATGCCCATAAACCCACCCGAGCGCGAATAGATTTGGCTGTTGATACCCACCACCTCGCCACGCATGTTGATGAGCGGACCGCCTGAGTTGCCAGGGTTGATGGCCACATCGGTTTGAATAAAGGGCAAGTAGTCGCCCGTGTCGCGCTGCTTGGCACTCACGATGCCTGCAGTGACCGAGTTATCCAGACCAAACGGCGAACCAATCGCCATGACCCACTCACCCACCTTCAGACGGCTCACATCGCCAATCTTGACTGCGGGTAGACCTGTGGCTTCAATCTTCACCACAGCCACATCGGTGCGCTTGTCTGAGCCCACGATGCGGGCTTTGAATTCGCGCTTGTCGGGCAAGGTGACCAGCACTTGGTCCGCACCGTCCACCACGTGCGCATTGGTCATCACAAAGCCATCGGCTGACAAGATGAAGCCCGAGCCCACGCCTTTAGGCTGAGCCTCTTCTGGCTGACTACGGCGTTGCTGACGTGGCGCATTGGGGTTATTTGGAATGGGCATCGGCACACCAAAGAAGCGGCGGAAAAACTCTTGCATCTCTGCATCGGGCTCGTTGCCTTGTGCATCACGCACCGCCGCTTTTTCGAGCGTGCGGATGTTCACCACCGACGGCCCCACTTGCTCCACCAACTCCGTGAAATCTGGCAAACCTTTCACCACTTGCGCAGCAGCCGGCTGAACCAATGCCACTTGTAGGCCAGTGGCCCACAACGAGGCACACAACAAGCCAAGAGAAACCGAACGTTTGAATGTCAATGGACGTGCCATAGTTGCTTCCTTCATCACCTGTTCATTCGCTGATACACAGCGCGTCTTAAATCTTGCCACCGCTCGCTTGAGGCTTGCGAGCCCAGCCACAGCCACTGAGGTGTGGCCTGCAGTGTGTCAGATGTGGGCAGCCACCGCAAAAGCAAGGCTTTTTGTACATCGAACGCCACATGCACTTCGCCTAAAGCATCCTCAACACCTGAACCTTGGTCGTGTAAGCACCAGACCTGGCCATCCCATGTCAGGGTGCCAACATGCCCCAGCGCTTTCCAACCCAGCCATGCACCCAATGCCGCTGCGCTCAAGGCTGCAAACCACGCAACACTCAAGCCTTGGTTCAATGCCCCAGCCAAGAGCACCGCTGACGTCACGCATATAAAGCCAAGGTAAAGCCAGCGCTGAAAAGCACAACGCCCCACCGGATACGAAACCGATGGGGCGTTGTGCATGGCGAAGGCCTTAGACGCGTTTGAAAACTAACGCGCCGTTGGTGCCGCCGAAGCCGAAGTTGTTTTTGAGGGCCACATCGATCTTCATGTCGCGCGCGGTGTTGGCGCAGTAGTCCAAGTCACACTCAGGGTCTTGGTTGAAGATGTTGATGGTGGGAGGGCTCTTTTGGTTGTGGATAGCCAACACTGTGAACACACTCTCAATGCCACCAGCGCCGCCCAACAAGTGGCCGGTCATGGACTTGGTGGAGTTCACCACGGTCTTCTTCGCGTGATCGCCCAAAGCCGCTTTGATGGCATTGGTTTCGTTCACGTCACCCAGCGGTGTGGATGTGCCGTGTGCGTTGAGGTAGTCAACTTGGTCAGGATTCACGCCCGCATTGCGCAAAGCGCTGAGCATGGCACGACGTGGGCCGTCCATATTGGGGGCTGTCATGTGGCCAGCGTCTGCGCTCAAGCCATAGCCGCCCAACTCTGCGTAAATTTTTGCACCACGCTTTTTAGCGTGTTCGTACTCTTCAAGCACGAGCACACCTGCACCTTCGCCCAATACAAAACCGTCGCGGTCTTTGTCCCATGGGCGAGAGGCTGTGGCTGGATCGTCGTTGCGTGTCGACAGTGCGCGCATGGAGGCAAAACCACCCACACCCAAAGGCGACATGCAGCACTCAGAGCCGCCAGCAATCATCACGTCGGCATCGCCGTACTCAATGTGACGACCGGCTTCGCCGATGCTGTGCAGGCCTGTGGTACAGGCTGTGACCACGGCCAAGTTAGGGCCCTTGAAGCCGTAACGCATGGACACGTGACCAGAAATCATGTTGATGATGGACGCTGGCACGAAGAATGGGGAAATGCGACGCGCACCTTTGTTCAGGTATTCGCTGTGCATGTCTTCAATCAGCGGCAAGCCGCCAATGCCAGAGCCAATCACGACACCAATGCGCGTCGCTTCTTCTTCGCTCAAAGCTTCGCCGGTGGCGAGACCTGAGTCTTGAACCGCTTGCACCGCCGCAGCAATGCCGTAATGAATGAACTTGTCCATCGCACGCGCCTCTTTCGGGGCGATGTATTGGTCAAGGTCTAAATCTTTCACTTCACCAGCGAAGTGGCAATTGATGCCAGACGCGTCGAAACGCGTGATGTTGGCAATGCCAGATTTACCAGCTAAAAGATTGGCCCAAGCGTCAGCCACCGTGTTACCCACGGGGCTGATACAACCTAGGCCGGTCACGACGACGCGACGACGGCTCATGCGGTGTTTCCTAGTAGTTAGGCTTTTTTGTGGGCCAACGCGTAGTCAATCGCGTTTTGCACGGTGTTGATTTTTTCAGCGTCTTCGTCTGGGATCTCGATGCCAAACTCGTCTTCCAACGCCATCACCAATTCCACTGTGTCCAAGGAGTCAGCGCCCAAATCGGCCACGAAGGCTTTCTCGTTGGTAACTTGAGACTCTTCAACGCCGAGTTGTTCAGCAATGATTTTTTTGACACGTGTTTCGATATCGCTCATGGATTCCCTCTAAGGGTTGTGAATAAGACCGTGATTTTAACCGGACGGACCAACCGTATGAATTCTGTTTGGATTCTTTTCTCGTTCAAGGCATCAAGCCATGAACATGCCACCATTGACATGCAACTCTTGGCCCGTCACATAACTGGCGTTTGCGCCAGCCAAATAGGCCACTGCGTGTGCAATGTCAGCAGGTTTGCCAAGGTGACCCAGCGGGATTTGGCCCAGCAAGGCTTTTTGTTGCTCTTCGGGCAATGAGGCTGTCATGTCGGTTTCGATGAAGCCCGGTGCTACACAGTTGACCGTGATGCCACGGCTGCCCAACTCGCGAGCCAGCGCTCGGGTCATGCCAGCCACACCGGCCTTGGCCGCTGCGTAGTTGGCTTGCCCTGGGTTGCCCGATGCACCCACCACGCTGGTGATGCTGATGATGCGGCCATAGCGTTGCTTCATCATGGGGCGAATCACGGCGCGTGACACGCGGAACACGGCTTTAAGGTTGGTGTCGAGCACTGCGTCCCAATCGTCATCCTTCATGCGCATGGCCAAGGTGTCGCGGGTGATGCCGGCGTTGTTCACCAACACGTGCAAAGCGCCGTGGTCTTTGGTGATTTGGTCGATCAAGGCTTCGACTGCTGCGCCGTCGTTCACATTGAGGTTCACACCGCGGCAGCCTGCATGGGCCGACAACGCTTGAGAAATTTTGGCTGCACCATCATCAGACGTGGCGGTACCGATGACCAAATAGCCTTGCTGGGCCAACTCTTGGGCAATCGATGCGCCGATACCGCGCGAAGCGCCGGTTACCAAGGCAATGTGTTGTTTGTTGTCGCTCATGTTCTTCTCTTTGAGTTAAGCCAACGCTGTTTTAACTTCAGCCAACGAAGCTGGGTCAAACAAAGGCAAGCCTGTTAAATCTGCATCGATGCGTTTGACCATGCCAGCCAAGACTTTGCCTGGGCCGCACTCGACCAAGGTGGTCACGCCGCGTGCCTTGATGGCGGACACACACTCGACCCAACGCACGGGGCCGAAGGCTTGGCGGTACAACGCGTCGCGGATGCGGTCGGCATCGGTTTCCACCGTCACGTCGATGTTGTTCACCACGGGGATTTGCGCTGCGGCAAAGCTGGTGGCTGCCAATTTTTCTTTCAAGCGATCAGCCGCAGGTTTCATCAAGCTCGAGTGGAAAGGCGCAGACACGGGCAAAGGCAGTGCGCGCTTGGCACCGTTGGCTTTGAGCACTTCGCAGGCTTTTTCAACCGCCGCTTTGCTGCCAGCAATCACGGTTTGACCAGGGTCATTGAAATTCACGGCTTCCACCACTTCGACAGAGCCTGCGCCAAATGTGGCTTGCGCCTCGGCACAGCCTGCAATCACTTTGTCGGCAGGCAAGCCAAGAATAGCGGCCATGGCACCTGTGCCCACGGGCACCGCTTCTTGCATGGCTTGTGCGCGAAAGCGCACAAGCGGTGCAGCTTGCGCCAGCGTCAACACACCAGAAGCTACCAAGGCGGAGTATTCACCCAAAGAGTGACCAGCGACCACAGATGGCACAGCGCCTCCTTCAGCCAACCAAGCGCGATAAGCCGCCACAGCAGACACCAACATCACGGGTTGCGTGTTGGTGGTCAAGCCCAAAGCTTCTTTCGGGCCTTCGTGGATGAGCTTGCCAATGTCTTCGCCCATCGCGTCAGACGCTTCGGCCAAGGTTTGCGCCACCACGGGGTTATCCCCCCAAGCGTCGAGCATGCCAACCGATTGAGAACCCTGACCTGGAAATACAAAAGCAAATGAAGTCATAACGTATTTAGAAGTTTGTCACCGCAAGCCTTGCGCAGGCTTACAGCTTGACGAGAACAGCACCCCAAGTGAAGCCACCACCCACGCCTTCGAGCATGAGGTTTTGACCTTTTTTCACTTGGCCTGAGCGCACGGCTTTATCCAATGCCAAAGGAATCGACGCCGCAGACGTGTTGCCGTGGTCTTGCACGGTCAACACCACTTTCTCCATCGGGAGTTTGAGCTTTTTGGCGGTGCTTTGGATGATGCGGATATTGGCTTGATGAGGAATCAACCAATCAATGTCGCTATCTTGCAGGCCCGCTTTGTCGAGCACGTTGCGTGCAGCGCCTTCGAGCAAGCCCACGGCCAACTTGAACACAGCTTGACCATCCATTTGCAGCATGGGCGTACCCAAGATTTCGCCGTTTTTCACATGGCCAGGCACGCACAAGATGCCCACATGCTTGCCGTCAGCATGGATGTCAGTCGCCAAAATGCCGGGCGCTTCAGACGCCTCGAGCACCACAGCGCCCGCGCCATCGCCAAACAACACACAGGTCGTGCGGTCTTGGAAATTGAGCAAACGCGAAAAAAGTTCAGAGCCCACCACCAACGCACGCTTGGCGTTGCCCGCGCGAATCATGGCGTCCGCCACGGTCAGCGCATAAATAAAGCCGCTACACACCGCTTGCACGTCAAACGCGGGAGCGCCAGCAATACCGGCGGCATCTTCGTCCAACTGGGCCAACTTGTGTTGCAAGATGGCAGCGGTGGATGGGAACACCATATCGGGCGTTGAAGTGGCCACGATGATGAGGTCAATATCTTGGGGGCGACGACCGGCGGCGTCTAAAGCCTGCTTGCAAGCCTCGAAAGCCAAGTCACTGCTGCTGACTTCGGGGCCAGCAAAGTGGCGAGCGCGGATGCCTGTGCGCTCAACAATCCATTCGTCAGAGCTTTCCACACCTTGTGTGGCCAGCTCCGCGACCAAGTCTGCGTTGGTCAACCGGCGGGGAGGAAGAAAACTACCAGTGCCAGTGATGCGGGAGAAAAGGGTCATTAATCAGGAGGCTCAGGCCGAGGCGTCTGATTGTCCTAGGGCTAACAAAGGAGCCGCATGGGCAATGCGAGAACGCACACGTTCGAGCAAGTTATGGTGGGCTGCATCATACGCGCGGTTCAAAGCAGTACCAAAGGCCACATCATCCGCCGAACCGTGGCTCTTGAAAACGATGCCATTCAAGCCCAACAGTGCCGCGCCGTTGTAACGGCGGTGGTCGACGCGATCTTTGAAGTCCGAAAGCACAGGATAGGCAAAGATGGCGGCAATTTTTGTAAAGATGTTGTGCGTAAACGAGTTTTTTAGCGTTTCACTGATCTTGTGAGCCAACCCTTCGCTGGCTTTCAAGGCCACATTACCCACAAAGCCATCACACACGATCAAGTTGACCGTGCCTTGATAAATGTCGGTGCCTTCCACATTGCCGTAGAAGTTCAAATCTCCTGAATTGGCTGCAGTTCGCAACAATTCGCCTGTTTTTTTGATGACTTCGTTGCCTTTGATATCTTCTTCGCCGATGTTCAACAAGCCCACCGTAGGGCTTTCGATGTTATCGAGCACCGACACCAAGGCCGAACCCATGACGGCAAATTGAAGCAAGTGATGCGGCGTGCAATCGACATTGGCCCCCAAATCGAGCATGGTCGTTCCGCCGCCTTTGAAGTCGGGCATACGACCAGCAATGGCGGGACGGTCAATGCCATCGATGGTTTTGAGTAGATAGCGTGCGATCGCCATCAATGCACCCGTGTTACCAGCAGATACCACCGCTTGAGCTGCGCCACTCTTGACTTGCGCAATCGCCACACGCATGGACGAATCTTTTTTGCGACGCAAGGCAACTTCAATCGGGTCATCCATGGCCACCACTTCGGAAGCCGCGACCACTTGCGCGCGCGGGTGCGAGAACGACGACAACGCATCAGGCAAACCGACCAGCAAGAGCTTGGCGTCTGGGTGCGTGTCTAAGAAACGGCGACAAGCCACCAGCGTGACACGCGGGCCATGGTCGCCACCCATGCAATCAACAGCCAGAGTGGTCATGCAGGTTTCTTCTCGTCAAAAAAACAAAAGCCCGAGGCGCCTAAAAGAGCCACGGGCCAATGAGGTATGAAGTAATTAGGCTTCAGACTTGGTCTTCAACACTTTGCGACCACGGTAGAAACCGGTGGGGCTGATGTGATGACGCAAGTGAACTTCACCAGTCGTTGGCTCGACGGCTGTACCGGGAGCTGTCAACGCTGTGTGCGAATTGTGCATGCCGCGCTTGGAAGGAGATTTTTTGTTTTGCTGAACAGCCATGATTGGCTCCTGAAACTAAATATGGGTTAACCGTTGGGCCACAAACCAACTCAGGGTCAGCGTGACACGAAGCCTAAGATTATAGCCCAACTCCTTTGGTCTTAGTGCTTCCGCGTTTTGAGCGACGCCAACACCGCAAACGGGTTGGGTTTGGCCTCAGCCAAGATAGCCTCTTCTTCCTTCGAAGTTGGCGCCTGCTCACTCAGACACGTCGGGTGCATGGGGACCAGCGGCAAAGCCATCAGCAACTCATCTTCCATCAGCGCGAGCACATCGAATTGATCTTCTAACACCAACAAGTCTTCGTCTGACTCGTCATCTTCAGCCAAAGCCGTGGCCTCGTCCGCCACGAAACGGAAATCTTGTTCAATCAATAACTCCACCGGCACAGGGTGTAAACAGCGTTGACAGGTCAGCGGCACGGTAGCCTTGGATTCAAGGTGCAACCAGACAGCGTCTTTGCCGCTCTGGTCTGGCTCAATCGCGCCTTGAACTGACCAAACCACATGCCCCGTCAACTCGCCCACACAGTCTGCGGCCAAGCGCTCAAGCTCAACAACGGGGGTTTCGCCCTCTAGATGCATTTGCGCTTTGGCAAAGGCTTTGACATCAAGGCTGCGGAGGTTCTTTGGTTTTTGCATGGCGGCAGTGTAAGAGAATCCACCCATGTCCGAAGCCAACCACGTCACCTCACGCCCACTCATTTTGGGCTCCACCTCCAAATACCGCCGCGAACTGCTGCAACGCCTGCGTGTGCCGTTTGACGTGGTCAGCCCCGAAGTGGACGAAACCCCACACCCCAACGAAGCCCCGCGCGACTTGGCCATGCGCCTCGCCTTGGCCAAAGCGCAAGCCGTGGCGACCCAGCACCCCAACGCCGTGGTGATCGGCTCAGACCAAGTGGCTGATTTGAATGGCGAGCCACTGGGCAAACCCGGCACCCACGAACGCGCCGTGCTGCAACTGCAAAAAATGCGCGGCCAAACCGTGGTGTTTCAAACTGCCGTGTCGGTGGTCTGCCAAGCCAGCGGCTTTGCAGACACCGAACTCGCGCAAATCAAAGTGCGCTTTCGCGACTTGAGCGATGCCGAAATCGAAGCCTACCTGCGCGCCGAAGAGCCGTATGACTGCGCGGGCAGCGCCAAAAGCGAAGGCCTAGGCATTGCCCTGCTCGACGCCATCGACAACGACGACCCCACTGCGCTCATCGGCCTGCCCATGATTCGCACCGCCCGCTTGCTACGCGCCGCTGGCGTTGACTTGTTGGGAGCCTTGCAAAAATGACCGCCAACAAAGGCACCCTCTACCTCGTCCCCACCCCGCTGGACTTTGGCTGCAACACCCAAGCCCCCATCACCGATGTGCTGCCGCAAGAAACCTTGCGTGTAGCCGCGGGCGTGACGCACTGGATTACCGAAAATGCCAAAAGCACCCGCGCGTTTTTGAAACGCGTGGACGCGCATGTGCCACTGACCCAAACGATTCAAGAAAACACCATCACCGAACTGCCGCGTGAAGTTCACAAAAAAGGCGACCACACCAGTGGTTTTGATGCCAAGCCCCTGCTCAAAGCCGCGCTGGCGGGCCACGATGTTGGCTTGGTCAGCGAAGCCGGCATGCCTGCGGTGGCCGACCCAGGCTCGTCCGTAGTGCGCGCTGCACACGAGCTGGGCATTCGCGTGGTGCCTTTGGTCGGCCCCGTGTCGTTGCTGTTGGCCTTGGCTGCCAGCGGCTTGAACGGCCAAAACTTTGCATTCGTCGGCTACTTGCCGCAAGACGGCGCGGCACGCACGCAGCGCTTGCGCGAACTGGAAAACCTCGCTGCCAAACACGGGCAAACCCAACTGTTCATTGAAACGCCTTACCGCAACCAAGCCCTGTGGGATGCGCTGGTGAATGGCTTGCAAGGCAACACCCGCTTGGCCCGCGCCAGCGGTTTGACGATGGCCACCATGCAAGTGCACTGCAAAACCGTGCAAGCGTGGCGCAGTGCGGGTAAGGTCCAAATTTCGGGTGAGCCAACGGTGTTTTTGATCGGCAAATAAACCTTGGCAGCTAATGAGGCCCCATAGAAAAAGGCTCCTTTCGGAGCCTTTTTCTTAGCGCGGTTGCGAACTCAGCCGCTCAACGCACCACCGGCATGGTCTGCAGCGCACGCACCGCACCTTCGCCCATCGCCGCACCAAAGCGCTTAGCCAAGCGCTCGGCCACGTTTTCGTGGCGGGTGTAGTCAATCACGTCTTCGGCTTTCACGATTTCGCGGGCCACGTAGTCGAGGTTGCCCAAGCCGTCGGCCAAACCAAGTTCCACCGCTTGCTCACCGCTCCAGAACAAACCGCTGAACAACTCAGGCGTTTCTTTCAAACGCTTGCCGCGGCCATCACGCACCACTTGGATGAATTGCTTGTGAATTTGGTCCAACAAGGTTTGCGCATGGGCGCGTTGCGGTTTGGTTTGGGGGCTGAACGGGTCTAAGAAACCTTTGTTCACACCGGCCGTCATCAAACGGCGCTCCACGCCCAGCTTGTCCATCAAGCCAGTGAAGCCAAAACCGTCCATCAGCACGCCAATGCTGCCCACAATGCTGGCTTTGTCCACGTAAATTTCGTCAGCGGCCACAGCGATGTAATACGCCGCTGAAGCGCACGACTCTTCCACCACGGCGTATACCGGCTTCTTGTGCTTTTCTTTCAAGCGGCGAATTTCGTCGTTGATGATGCCCGCTTGCACAGGGCTGCCACCAGGGGAGTTGATTTGCAACACCACCGCTTGCGAGCCTTCGTCTTCAAACGCCGCGCGCAAGGCGGTCACCACCCATTCGGCGCTGGCATCGGCCCCATCGGCGATTTCGCCTTTGATGGCGACCACCGCTGTGTGTGGTTGGCTCGGGCCATTGCCACCGACGCCGCCTTTGTGCGTGCCCGTCCACAGCAAGGCCACGACCAGCGCCAACCATGCAAAGCGGAAAAAAATGCGCCAGCGGCGGCTGGCACGTTGCTCGGCCAGCGTGGCAAACGCCAAGCGCTCCAAGGTATCGCGCTCCCACACGGTTTTGTGGCTGGGTTTTTCAGGAATTTCGTGCTGTTCTGACATGTCCGTAGATTTTCGTAAATTAATCTAAAAATTCAAAAGGTTTCAAGTTGTACGCAGTATGCCAGTGGACAACGCCATCTGCCTCAGACAACTCAATTTTGATCAAGCCACCTCGGCAAGGCCCACCGACACACTCACCCGTGTCGGGCGCGTACTCGGCACCGTGTGTGGCGCACAACAGCCAGCGGCCTGAGGCATCAAAAAACTGGTCGGGCCGAAAGTCCATCTCCATCGCCACATGGGTGCAGCGGTTGAGGTAGGCGTGGGGCTGGCTTTCAAAACGAATGGCAAACGCGCGGCAGGTTTGGCCGGCGTAGACCACATCAAACGGCACAGCGCGGCCACCTTCGGCCAAATCGGCGCTGTTGCACAAAGGGATGATTTGCGAGGCAAAACCAGTCATGGCGCTCAAGCGTTGGCCAACAACCAGTCGTGCAACTCTTGCACCGAGTGCGCGACAAAACGTGGATTCAAAGGTTCAAACTGGCCGTGGTCGTGTGCGCCGTAGCTCACCCCCACACTGGCGCAGCCTGCGTTCACAGCCATTTGCAAGTCATGGGTGGTGTCACCAATCATCAAGGTACGCTCGGGCTCCACACCAAACTCGCGCATCAGCTCGTGCAGCATGCGGGGGTGAGGCTTGCCTGCCGTTTCGTCAGCCGTGCGCGAGCCGTCAAACACACCTTTGAGTTCGGCGGTGTGCAAGGCATCGTCCAAGCCACGGCGGCTTTTGCCTGTGGCCACGGCCAACCAATGGTGGCGTTCGCGCAAGGCGGCCAGCAAGGGCAACACGCCCTCAAACAAACTGATGTCGTTGGCGTGCTTCATGTAATGGAAGCGGTAGCGCTCGCCCAACAGCGGGTATTTGTCAGCAGGCACATCGGGTGCTGCATGGGCCAGCGCAGGCATAAGAGCCATGCCAATCACATAAGACGCGGCTTCTTGGGTGGGCTTGATGCCGCCCACATCAACCACCGCGTCTTGAATGCAGCGGGTGATGATTTGCGTGGAGTCAAACAGCGTGCCATCCCAATCGAAGGCGATCAAATCAAACTGGCGTGGGCTCGTGGTCATACGTCGAGGTGCGGTTGGATGATGGGCGGCTGAATGCCGTCGACAAAGTTTTTCAGCTCAGGCGGCAACGGCGCTTGCAGGCTGACGGGGCGATGGCTTTGCGGATGCTGGAACTTGAGCTGCCACGCGTGCAAGAACATGCGCTTGAGGCCCATCTTTTGCAGCAGCTTGTTGTGCTCGAAGTCGCCGTATTTGTCGTCACCCGCAATCGGGTGGCCTTGGCTGGCCAAGTGCACGCGAATTTGGTGGGTGCGGCCCGTTTTGATGGTCACCTCCAGCAAGGTGTAAGGTCCCACGGTGCGCGCCACACGCACCAGCGTGATGGAGCGCATGCCGTTTGGGTCGTCCTTGCCCACTACCTTGACACGGCGTTCGCCCTCGCCCACGCCATTGGGCACGGTGTATTTCATCAAGGGCGAATCAATCACCTTTTTGTTCGACGGCCACAGGCCCAACACCAAAGCCAAATAGGTCTTACCCGTTTCGCGGTCGCGGAACTGGTCTTGCAGGTTTTTGAGGGCGCTGCGCTTTTTGGCCACCAGCAACACGCCCGAGGTTTCGCGGTCTAGGCGGTGCACCAGCTCCAAGTTGGCCAAGGCGGGGCGGGCGCGGCGCAGTTGTTCGATCACGCCAAAGCTCACGCCACTGCCGCCGTGCACGGCCACGCCTGCGGGTTTGTCGATGGCCATCATGGCCTCGTCTTCCATCAGGACGGGAAATTCACGGGCTGGGGCGGGCGCATCGGCCTTGGCCTGCACTTGGGCGGACACACGCACGGGCGGCAGGCGCACCAAATCGCCCGCCTCCACACGTTGCTCGGCCGAGGCGCGGCCTTTGTTCACCCGCACTTCGCCCGAGCGAATGATGCGGTAGACGTGGGTTTTCGGCACGCCCTTCAAGTGGCGCATGAGAAAGTTATCGAGGCGTTGACCCGCCGAGTCTTCGTCGACTGTGAGGGTTTGGACCGAGGGGGCGGGGGTGGGGTTTGAAACCCCTATAATGTGATTCACCAGCGTTTTGCTCTAAGTGCTTGATTTAACACAGATTAGACCATGTACTGACGAACGCGGTAAGGTCGATGCCCCTTTTGTGCCCGCGACGCAGACCCAGTACCCAAG
>Ga0213920_1000823_pt1 | contig 19880 bp, 23 predicted proteins | sample McNCre1117MG_FD_161054 | JGI IMG/M metagenome (GOLD analysis project Ga0213920, IMG submission 161054) | Freshwater microbial communities from McNutts Creek, Athens, Georgia, United States - 11-17 MG | ecosystem: Environmental > Aquatic > Freshwater > Creek | place: USA: Georgia | collected...
AACCAGTCTTATGGTCGTGGCCAGGAAGTGGTCAAACCATCGCCATCCATTCCAGACGAAATGAAGTTCGACTCGAATGGCGCTTTGATGAACTCTTAAGACCTAAGTTTGAGCCCGCATGACAGACATCTACCAAAGCCCCGGTGACCGGTTGCGATTTGAAATACTCCTGAAGTCATTGACCGAAGGCAGTATCAATCTCGCCGTGTTGAGCGATCACGACATGGTGCTCGACTACTACGGCAGCTTGTTTGAAGAGCGTCTGCGTGCCAAGGGTGAGAGCCATATCGAATGGTGTAGCTCAACCAATTCAGAAAAATTGGTTCAAAAGTTTAACGAAATCTTGTCTGAAATCACGCTGGACCAAGCGTTGGAAAAAGACAAAAAACACGCCCCCCGTCGTTTCTTGGTGTTCCGAGATTCCATCTTGATGCAAGACTTTGAGTTGCAACTGCTGGCTCGTTTGGTCAATGGTTTTCCAGCTGGCAATATCAGCATTATTTTGTTGATCAACAGTGCGGGTAACTTCAAAAGCAAGATCGAAGCTTTTGGCAAAAACTTGTTGCAATGGCAAGTTGAAACGGAAGCGGGTGAGCCGAAAAACAAATTAACCGATTGGGTTGCCACTGAGCCTGAGCTCAAGTCCGAGCCAAAATTCATCGAGCCAGCCTTCTTGCCCGAGCCGCCCACGCTGAGCGACGAAGTGAGCCCTGTGTCTAAGCTGCTCAATATTCCGGTCAAAACAGCTTGGCGCGTGCCAGGGTTTGGCAAAAAGCCAGAGCCTCAGTTGGATGCCGAGCCTTTACCCGCCTTTGTGCCAGTGTCTGCAGCAGCGCCTGCGGTCCCAACACCACCCGTCGTACCACCCGTCACACCTGCCGCATCATTGCCAATGTCTGGCACCTCGCGTGAGCCTACATTGAGCACCCCGGCATCAGTGTCGTTGGCTGCGCCAGCCTCCACGGATGCCGATGTGTTCAAGCGACCCGAGCGTAAATCCCGCGCAGGCTGGGTCTTGTTGGCTTTGCTCATGTCGATTGGCGCGTTTGGCGTGATGTACCAAGATTTGGTTCTACAAGAGACCGAGTTATTGAAAAAATATTTGCTGCGGGGCACGCCCGCTGTCGCCGCGCCCGATGAGGCTGCAAGTACTGCTGCGGATGCAGCCAGTACTGAGGCTTTGGCTGCTGCAGAGTTGGCCGCCTCGATGGCCGATGAGGCCGCACGGGTTGCCAGCGAGGCTGAAACGGTGGCTTCAGCTGCGAGTGCGACTGCCGTCGCTTTCGTGGCGTCTGAACCGGCTGCGGCGGCTTCGGCTGAAGCAGCGTTCATTAAGAAAGCAAGCGACAAAGAGCCTAGGTCAGCAACCAAGGTTGATACAAAAGTAGATGCAAAAACTGACGTTAAAAGTAACACCAAACCAGAAGCCAGTTCAGACGATGCTTGGGTGAACGATTTACCCGCCAATGGCTATGTGGTGCAGTTGGCTGCAATGGACACGCAAGAAGAAATGCGTAGCTTCCAGCGTAGCAATGCTGCCTATGCGAAGACGCGCATTTTGCGTACGCGTCACAAAGACACTGGTAAACGCTATTTCATTTTGGTGGCTGGCCCTTTTGAGGCGAAGCCGCAAGCCGATGCCTTCATGCAATCCAGTCCCTTGCTGGCCAAAGGTTGGTTGCGCAACACCAAGTCCATGAAAACCCAATTTACGAAGTCCTGATGCGCCTGCTAGGAACGAGCTTATGAGCCAAGAACACGAAAAAAACAGCATTGACGACTCTGTGTCCGACGCCATTCGACCTTTAGAGTCGCCGTTTGAGCGTGGTTATCAGCCCGAAACTCTGCCCAAAATCTCGATCCCTGATTTGCCACAGGACGCACAAGGCTTGACCGCTGAAGCCCTGGCGCAAGTGCCCACCCTTACAGAATCCTTGGATGATGCACCTGGCCAAGCGCTGTTAGAAGCGTCAGCGGTGACCTCAAATACGCCTGTTTTGACCACGGCGGAAGCGGTTCAGCTCGCTGAACCTATTCAAGACGCACCAGTTGAAGCCGATACATGGGTTGAAGAGCTACACGTCCGCATGGGCAAGCTCACTGGCGACATACACACACTCAATGCCCGCTTGGATCGGCTTGAGGAACGAAACAAGACAAAGGTTTGAACATGGCGGATGAAGAACAAATAAAGACAGAACCCGCAGCTGTGGCGGCACCCACAGTTGCGCCTGCAGAAGCCATCGTGGATGTCGATGCGACCGCAGACCGTCTGACAGAAATTGCCTCTCAATCGCTTGATACCAACGAGGTGGCCCGTCAGATTGAAGAACTCACTTCGGTGGTACTCGATTCGGCTGAGGTGTCGACACGTTCAGCATCGATTGCTGCCGATGTCAGCGCCACCATGCGCGCCGTGGTTTCTAAGATTCAAGAGAACAACCGCCGCAACGTGATGCATTCACGCATCATGCTGGGGGCTTTTTGCGCCTGCTTGTTGGTTGCTATGGGTATCTTCTTTGCGATTACTTTGAAGATGACCAAGTCCATCAAAGAACTCGACACCATGGTCTACGCCATGGCCAAGCGTGTGATTGAGGTCGATGCCAGCTTGACGGCGATCGGTAAAACCAACTCTGACTTTTCTGAAATTACGGAAAAGCAAGAGGAAGTCATCACCACCCAAACCCAAGTGGCTAAGCGTTTGGAAGAGATTGGCAAGAGCATGGCCGCTATGCCGACCGTTGTAGCTGTTGAGGCCAACAAGTCCAGCGATCTCAAATTCAAAGACATGCAAAAACAGCTCTCTGGTTTAGAGGGCAAGCTGCAATCGTTCGACAATAAATTACAGGTCGTGGCCGAAAAAGCCTCTGCGAAAGTGACGGCAGCGCCTGCAGCTTCTCAAGGCCCAAGCACGCAAGTGTTGTTGGCCGAGATTCAAAAAATCAAATCTGACTTGAATGCGGCTGTGCAAGTGCGCGAACGCGCGCAAACTGCTGCGGAAGCAGCCGCGCTCAAAACCGTTGAGAAAACCGTCGAAAAAGCATCTGTTGCTGCCGGTGATGCACAAAAAGCTGCTGACAAAGCTGCGCAATCCGCCAAGGCTGCTGCTGATGCGCAAAAAGCGGCAGCTGCTTCTGAGAAGGCATCTGCTGCTGAGCGTTTGGCGCAGCAAAAAGCTGCGGCTGAACGTGCTGTGGCGATGCGTATGCAGCCTGAGCGTGTGGAGAAATCGGCAGACCAAATCGCTGCTGAACGTGCGGCTGCTGAAAAAGCTGCTGCTGCTCGTGCCGCTAAAGCTGCTGCGGACAAAGCCGCTGCAGAAAAGGCTGCTGCCGCTGAGCGTGCTGCAGAAAAAGCCCGTCTTGCCGCTGCTACGCCAGCACCTGTCGTGGTTAGGGAAAAGCCAATTCAGTACCCACGCGTACCTGATTAATCAGCCTCTGTTGTTGGATAGAAAAGACGGCCCACAGGGCCGTCTTTTTCTTTGTGTGCGTGATCTCAAACAGATTTCATGGCGAAGCTATTCGCATTTGTGAGTGGCCAGTCATTGAATACGGCGGGTAAGGTGCTCGCATCGCTTTTCAACAAAGCACCTGTTTCCAAGGTGTCTAACAAATCAGACAAGTGCAAAGTTTGTGTTTCTGTCACGCGACGCATGATGTGTCGGGGCGTGAAGTCATGGGGTGTTTGTAAGCCTGAGGCTTGCATCAACTCCTGCAAGGCTTCCAGCGTGTGTGTGTGGAAGTTGTGCACGCGTTCGGCTTTGCTAGGCACCACCAACGCCATTTGACGCTTGGGGTCTTGGGTCGTGACGCCAGTGGGGCAGTTGCCGCTGTGGCAAGTTTGAGCTTGGATGCAACCCAGCGCAAACATAAAGCCGCGTGCGCTATTGCACCAATCAGCGCCTAAAGCCAAGGCACGTGCCATATCAAAGGCGCTCACAATTTTGCCGCTGGCACCCACGCGAATCGCATCGCGCAAGCCTGCGCCTACCAAGGTGTTGTGAACCAAACGCAAGGCTTCTTGCAGGGGCATGCCCATGTGGTCCGAAAACTCCAGCGGTGCTGCGCCTGTTCCGCCTTCGGCGCCATCAACCACCACGAAGTCAGGCTGAATGCCTGTTTCAAGCATGGCTTTGACGATGGCGAACCACTCCCATGGATGTCCAATGCACAGCTTGATGCCCACAGGCTTGCCTTCGCTGAGGGTGCGCAGCTGTTGCACAAAGTGCATGAGCTCTATTGGGGTTGAGAAGCTACTGTGCGTGGCTGGCGAGACGCAGTCTTGGCCCACCATCACGCCGCGTGCTTCCGCAATTTCTTCTGTCACCTTGGGGCCGGGTAGTACGCCGCCGTGGCCAGGCTTGGCTCCTTGGCTGAGCTTAATCTCGACCATCTTGACTTGGGGCGAGCGCACGTTCTCGACAAATTTTTCAGGGTTGAAGTGACCTTGCTCATCGCGGCAGCCGAAGTAGCCAGAGCCAATTTCCCAAATCAAATCACCGCCGTGGACGCGGTGGTGGCGTGAAATTGAGCCTTCGCCTGTGTCGTGCGCAAAGCCGCCCATCTTGGCACCCAAGTTCAACGCCAGTACGGCGTTGGCGCTGAGCGCACCAAAACTCATGGCGGAGATGTTGAAGAGGCTGATGTCGTAGGGCTGTGTGCAGTCTTTGCCGCCTACTTTCACGCGAAAGTCGTGATTCGCCAATCTAGAGGGCGCAAGGGAGTGGTTGATCCACTCATAACCAACGGCGCGCACATCAAGTTGGGTGCCGAAGGGACGCTTGTCGGAAGCGCCTTTGGCGCGTGAATACACCAAAGTGCGTTGCGCGCGAGAGAAGGGGGAGGCTTCTGTTTCGGACTCTAAAAAGTATTGACGAATTTCAGGCCGGATGGTTTCCAGCATGAAGCGCAAATGCCCAATGATCGGATAGTTGCGCAAAATCGCGTGGTGCGCTTGCTGCAAGTCGTACAGGCCAATCACGCTAAGAAGAAGGAACAGGGTCGGCCACCAACCACTCAAGCCCATCACCCCAGCACCGATCAGCGAGAAGATCAGCAAGACCACCGAAGCCATGAACGCTGTGTAGCGCACTGGATAAATCTGATTGAGTTTTTCCAGCATGCGCGGCGCTCCTTAGGCTAAATGGGTTTTATCGTTTGTTCGTCAGTTTGGCTGCGAGTTTGGTTTGTGCCAACGCCGAGACTTCGGCGCGCAAGCGTGCAGAAGAAAGTTGTTGGTCTGCCGCGTGTTGCACATCGGCGAGGTGCGAAAGAATGGTGCCGCGCAAGTCAAGCAAGTCTTGGTCTAGTTTTTGTAAGCGCTCTTGCAGTTCGCGTTGCAAGGCCATGCGTTGCGTGAGCAAATTGACTTCTGCTGCAATGGTGCGCCAAGTTTGGGTCAACTCGTCGCTCGGCGGCACGCGCAGTTGCTCAAACAACTCGTTAATGAGCGGATCAAACATGGGCGACGTATGACTCGATGTGCCCGATGCATCCGGCGTTTCGGTCAACGTGGGTACGTTGTCAGGCACTGGCGCCTGGTATTGAGGTTGTGGCTGTTGCGGTGCGGGTTGCGCGGCGGCTGCCGGCTGCTGCGTGTGGGACTGCAAGATCGCATTAACTTGCCCCCACCCATCTTCAGGTGTGTATTGCTTGAGTCCTTTGAAGGACAGAAATTGCGGTTCGGAACTCATTTGTTCATGACACCCATGGACATGCGTTTGAGGAACTGGGGTATACCCATCGATGCAATGTGTGTGTTCTGTGGCGCGCCAGTATGTGGTGCTGACTTCGTTGCCATGTCTTCAGGACGAACTTTTTGCAAGCGGTGGCGACCCAAGATGGAGTACTGAGTAGACAGCGTACTCGAAGTCGCCAAAAAATTGTTGCGTTTCACACCAACTGATGCAACGTTCGGCATACCTGCAGAGCGCAAGACAGCTGTGTTGACACGCGTGTTGTTGGCGGTTTGGCGCATGCCTTGTGCAGATTGGCGCATTTCGCGTGCGGCACAGACCGACTTGCCAAATTCGTTGAACGAAGCGCCACAAGCGTCTTGCAAATCCATCAGGTAACCACGTTCAAACATTTCGCGAGCCGATTGCGCTTCCAATACAGGGGGAGCGAGCATGAAGCTGACGGGGAAGCGCTGCTTAGAGAACACATCGCTGTGAAGCTGTTCGGGCTGAACTCGGGTTGGACAAACCAATAAAGTGGGAGGTGTGTGGATGGCAGAGTCAAACACCCAGCGGTGGCGGCTCAAGAAGCCAGCAGTTGCCGCCAATTCAATTTCTGATACGGAGGTTGGCACGATGACCAAGTCGTATTCAAACATCAATTCACCTGCGATGGAGTCGGTCCATGTCAGGTCGCAAATGACGACATCGGTGCTGCTGGCTGCCCGGCGCAGGTGCAGACGCGCATCCAAGATCGGGCGGTTGCCGCCTTGGTCTAGGGGTAAGACATGGTGTTGAACCACCACGCCAATGTTGGGCGCACGTGTGAGCCAGGTGCTGGAGGAACCGTGGGTGTCAAAGTCGATCAATGTCACAGTTTGGCCTTGGCGGCGCAAATAGGCAGCCAAGTTGGCAGATACGGTGCTTTTACCGACGCCGCCTTTTTGACTGGTGACCAAAATTTTGAATGTTGACATCTTCTTATCCTCCGAGCGGTCCCATGCAGGACGCCATTTATTGTTTTCAAACTGCCGAAATTTCTAACGGGGAATCGAATTTACATGCGTGTCGAAGGTTGGGTCAATCGGCCAGTTGGCGCGTAGATAGTCGATAAAAGCGTTTTGGATCTAATTTTGAATACTTTTAAATACATCCAATAGGTGAGTAGAATTAAAATTAAGAAAATTACCTATGTTGTTGATTTTTAAAAGAATTTATAAATGTGTCAAAAAAAACAACACTTTAGGTGAAAACGCCATCCGCTAAAATTAAGCGGTCCATTTTTAACGAATCAAAACTCATGTCCAAACGTTTCATTGCTCTCTTGTCTATCGCATCGGTTGCGTTGTTGTCTGCTTGCAGCTCAACCAAACTCGACAACGTGTCTGATGCCAAAGCATCTTCTTCGGTTGCTTCTGTTGTTGCAGACCACTTGAATCCCAACAGCTTGATCTCTAAAGAGCGCAGCGTGTACTTTGACTTCGACAAGTTCGACATCAAAGCAGACCAAGCTGCTGTGGTTGAGCGTCAAGGTAAATACTTGGCTGCTAACGGTGCTTTGAAAATCCGTGCTGAAGGCAATGCTGACGAACGTGGTGGTCGCGAGTACAACTTGGCTTTGGGCCAAAAGCGTGCTGAAGCTGTGGTGCGTGGTCTCAAGGCTTATGGCGTGAAAGACGGTCAAGTTGAGCCTGTGAGCTTTGGCAGCGAGAAGCCACAAGCGGCTGGTCATGACGAAGCTGCTTGGGCGCAAAACCGCCGCGTTGACTTGGCTTACCCCACTAAGTAATTTTGGGATTCATCGCTGCGGTTCATGCAACTTAACAGCGAAGTCATCACAACACCACCGCGGGCCTCGGCCACGGTGGTGTTGTTACGTGATGACTCTCAAAAAGGCTTGCAAGTCTTTTTGCTGCGCCGCCACACCGCCTCGGCTGTGTTGGGCGGCGCTTATGTTTTTCCGGGTGGCAAATTAGACGAGGCCGATTGCGCGCCTGATTTGCACGCCCACCTAGATGCAGCGCCGCAGCTATTGCACAGCGCTTTGGGAGAGGCAGAACTTTCCGTTCACACAGCCGCTGGTTTGTATGTATCGGCTGTGCGCGAGGTGCTGGAGGAGTGTGGTGTTTTATACGCCCGTTTTGAGGCCAGCCTGCATGGCGATGAGGCTTTGGCGCATGACGCAACGCACCGTCAACAATGGCAGCAACAGTTGCATGGTGGCCAAGCGTTTGCCGAGGTGTTGCAAACAGCGGGCTTGCGTGTGGATACCCAGCATTTGGCGCCGTGGTCGCGTTGGATTACGCCGCTTCAACCATCGGTCACTAACAAGCGTTTTGACACGCGCTTCTTTGTCGCGGTGTTGCCTGAGGGGCAATCCCCCATTCATGACAACATCGAAGCCATCGACAGCGTGTGGCTTAGCCCGCTGGATGCTTTGACCCGTTACTGGGCGGGTGACTTGCCGCTAGCGCCACCACAAATCATGACCCTGGTGTCTTTGCTGCCGCACAGCAGCGCAGCCAGTGTGTTGCACATGGCGAAACAGCACACACCACCGTTGGTCTTGCCTGAAACGTTTGACGACGCAGGCGTGCGCACCCTGTGCTATCCAGGCGACTTGCGCCATTCAATGGCGCAGCGTGCCATGCGAGGACCGACGCGTTTACGTTTTATCGCAGGCCGTTTTGAGCCTGTCGGTGGTTTTAAGGAATTTTTATGAGCGCGATTTCAGCCTTTGATTTACAAGGCAAAAAGGGTTTGGTCCTTGGCCTCGCCAACGAGCACAGCATTGCGTGGGGGTGTTCGCGTCAAGCGCAGGCGCTGGGTGCCGAGGTGGTTGCCTCGTGTTTGAACGACAAAGCACGCCCATTTGTTGAGCCACTCACGCAGTCCTTGGGCATGGATCTGCAAACTTGCAACATCGAAACACCCGAAGACATGGAAAAATTGGTGGCCTATGCCGTGTCCAAACTGGGACGCCTCGACTTTGTGATTCACTCCATCGCTTGGGCACCGTTGCAAGATTTGCACGGCCGCGTGATTGACAGTTCAAGTACTGGCTTTGCGCGGGCCATGGAGGTGTCATGCCATTCATTTGCCACACTCGCCAAACTGTGCGCACCGCACATGAACCAGGGCGGCAGTATGGTCACCATGACTTATCTCGGCGCTGAAGAAGCCGTGCCGCACTATGGACTGATGGGGCCTGTTAAAGCGGCGCTTGAATCGTTGGTTCGCTATATGGCTTTGGAGCTTGGACCGCAAGGTATTCGCGTGTACGCGGTGTCGCCTGGTCCTATCCTCACACGTGCGGCCTCTGGTATCGAAGCATTTGATGCGCTCATGCAAAACAACATCGCCAAATCGCCGCTGGGTCGTTTGGTGACCTTAGAGGAAATCGCCAACCTCAGCACTTTCTTATGTACCGATGCCGCCAGCGGCATGACGGGTCAAACCATTTATGTAGATGCGGGTAGTCACGCCGTGAACTGAAGAACACCATGAACGACATCACCGAAACCACCAACGACCCCACGAACGAGTGGCTGGAAAACTACCCCTACGAGGACATCGTCGTGGGGCAAACCGCACGCTCGGTACGCACGTTGACCGTAGCAGACATTCAAGCTTTTGCGGCAGTCTCTGGCGACACGAACCCAGCGCATCTTGATGCGACATATGCCAATGCCACGTTGTTTCATGGCGTGATTGGTCACGGCATGTGGGGCGGCGCGCTGATTAGCAGTTTGTTGGGCACGGTGTTCCCTGGCCCTGGCACGATTTACCTTGAACAAAACCTGCATTTCAGTCGCCCCGTACGCGTAGGCGACACGCTCAATGTGACAGTCATATGCACCGTCAAACACGATGACAAAAAAACCATCGACCTCGATTGTTTGTTGGTGAATCAAAAAGGCGAGCGTGTGCTCTACGGCGTGGCCAAAGTGATGGCACCGACTGAGAAGCTGCGTATGCCACGTATCCCTGCTGCACACATCAGCCTGTTTGATCCGGAACAACGCCATGCCAATTTGCTGGCGATGGGGGCACACCTAGAGCCGGTGCGTTGTGGTGTGGTGCATCCGTGTGATGCAGATTCTCTACAAGGTGCGATGGATGCGCACCACGCGGGATTGATCGAAGCGGTATTGATTGCGCCGGAAAAAAAACTACGCGCTGTGGCTGCCGACGCAGGCATTGATTTGACGGGCATCGAAGTGATCGATGTGGCCCACAGTCACGAAGCTGCCCAAGTGGGTGCACAAATGGCTGCAGACAAAAAGCTCGAAGCTTTGATGAAGGGCTGTTTGCACACCGATGAGTTGATTCATGCGGTGGTGAGTGAAAAGGGCTTGCGTACGGGGCGACGCATGTCGCATGTGTTTCGCTTTGAAGCGCCCATGTACCCTAAGCCTTTGTACATCACGGATGCTGCGTTGAACATCGCGCCGACCTTGTGCGAAAAAGCAGACATCGTGCAAAACGCTATTTTGTTTGCGCAAATCATGGGCGTAGCCGTGCCCAAGGTGGCCATTTTGTCGGCGGTGGAAACTGTCAACGCCAACATCCCCTCCACGATAGACGCTGCGGCTTTGTGCAAGATGGCGGACCGCGGGCAAATCAAAGGCGGCTTACTCGATGGACCTTTGGCTTTTGACAACGCGGTGTCTACTCACGCAGCTGAGATCAAACACATTGCATCGGCGGTCGCAGGCCAAGCCGACATTTTGGTTGCCCCTGATTTAGAGTCAGGCAACATGATGGCGAAGCAACTTGAATACTTGGCGGGTGCTTCAGGTTCTGGTGTGGTGCTGGGCGCGCGCGTGCCCATTGCGTTGACCAGCCGCGCTGACAGCGCCACCACGCGAAGTGCTTCGGCCTTGTTGGCTAAGCTGATTGCACATCACTACCGTACACATCCCGCATGAGCATCCTTTCCGTTAACGCGGGCTCGTCTAGCCTCAAGTTCGCGCTGTACCCGATTCAAGGGGCTGGTATTGGTGAAGCTGAAGTCACGGGCAGCATTGAAGGTTTAGAACCTTCTGGCCAGCCGAGCATCAGCTTTTGCGTCACGGGGCAAAGTAAAGAGTCAGCAGATGTGGCTGTAAATTCTTCACAAGATGTGTTCGATGCCGCGCTCAATACTCTCAAAGATTTATTGGCTTTGCGTTTTGCACATTTGCGTGTGCAAGCCATCTCGCATCGCGTGGTGCATGGCGGTGCATTCTTTTCTAGCAGCGTGTGCGTCACATCCGAAGTGCAGGTGCAACTTGCGACCCTCAATGCATTGGCCCCTTTGCATCAGCCGCACAACCTAGCGGGTATTCGTGCGTTTGCAGAGTCGTTCCCCAACGTGCTACAGGTGGCATGTTTCGACACGGCATTTCACCGGACCTTGTCACCTTTAGAAACCACCTTCGCCATTGACCGCCAGCTCACGCAGCAAGGCGTGCGGCGCTATGGTTTTCATGGCTTGTCGTACCAATACGTGAGCCAAGTGCTGCAACGCGGTGTGCCTCGCTCTGCGGGACGCACGGTGATGGCCCATCTGGGCAACGGTGCTAGTGTGTGCGCGACTACCAACCACCAAAGCCGCGCGACCACCATGGGCTTCTCTGCCTTAGATGGTTTGATGATGGGTACGCGTAGCGGCGCGCTTGACCCAGGCGTGTTGCTTTATTTGATGGAGCAGGGCTGGGGCCATGACCAAATTCAAAATCTGCTTTACAAAAAAAGTGGCTTGCTTGGCGTGTCGGGCGAAAGCGCGGACATGCGTACCCTGCGGGCTTCGGGCACCGATGCTGCATGCTTTGCCACCGACTTATTTGCACATCGCGTGGTACGCGAAGTCGGTGCCTTGAGCGCCTGCATTGGTGGCTTGGATGTGCTGGCTTTTACGGGGGGCATTGGTGAGCATGATGCAGTGCTGCGCCAGCAGGTGTGCGATGCTTTGACTTACCTGGGCGTTTACATCGACGCAGAACGTAACGCAAAGGCCCTAGGCAATAGCGTCAGTGCCATTCACACAGACAATAGTGCTATTGAAGTTTGGGTTGTTCCTACAGACGAAGGCCGCGTGGCCGCACAAGACGCACTCGCGTTTTTATAAAAATATAGAAAGAACTCTGCGTGAATATCAAAGACGCGATGAGCTGTTTCACCACCGGCGTGACCGTGGTGACTGCTCACACCCAAGGCCAAGACTGGGGCATGACGTGCAACTCGTTCAACACGGTTTCTCTGGATCCTGCGATGGTGTTGTGGAGCGTGCGCAAATCATCAGCCAGCCATGCTGCGTTTGTCAATGCTGGTGGCTATATGGTCAACGTACTGGGTGCACAGCAAAAAGAGTTGGCACTTAAATTTGCACAAGGCACGCAGCAGGAACGCTTTGCCGAACAAACCTTGGTGCGCGGCATCAACCAACACGCACGTTTAGAAGGTGTGATTGCTTGGTTTGATTGCCGTTTGGCGCAAGTGGTGTCGGCGGGTGACCACGATATTTTGATTGGTCAAGTGCTCGACTTTGGCTTGCAAGCAGGACACGGCTTGGCCTATGCACAACGTAGCTTTGGTGTCTTAGCGCCTTTTGATGAATGAACTATTCTGTTGACGATCGTCAATCATTTCTGCAATGTCGCTTGAATTTGAAAACAATACTCATAAAGTGAATCCTCATTTACAGGAGTTCAAGATGAAGAATGTTTATCTGCGCTTTTTAGCGCTTTCAAATGCGATCAACGGTGCCTCTACGCAACTGTCTAAGGTTGACCAAACGGCCAAACAATTGCTCCAGGTCATTGCTTTGCGCCATGAACAAGGCAAAGCCATGACGGTGTCTGAAGCTATGGAAATGGCTTCTATTGCAAGCCCAGCAACCATCCATCGCAAGCTCGATGATTTGCGCGAGTCTGGACTGATTGAGCAAACGTTTGTAGGTAAAAATCGCCGTACAAAGTACCTCGTGCCAACCAAAGTTGCTGACAAGTACTTCACAAATCTTGGTGAGATGATGAAGCAGACCCTTACGTCTGCTTAAACCTTTGAAGATGAGGGCATGCCCTCAGCAACGGATCGGGACACCAGTTTTTATTTAATAACTTAAGCTATTTTTGTGAGTCGTTTTTCACACCACTGTGCACAGGCATGAATCTCGTTAACTTCTGGGAAATGGTCCATACGTGTTAGTTTTCGCAAAAATGGATGGACTAAAAAATATTGATGGCCACATCGAAAGCCTGTTAACGAATTCTGAGATGGCATAACGAATTGGCAATGATGGCAAATGTGATCGGAGTTACTCACCGCTTCAGTTTTGTTCATTTTCTCTCCTCAATAAACTGATATCAGCGCGCAGTTTATAAATTGAAAGAGGTTTTTTTCTTAACATTTGTCAATGCTTGACTAGTCTTTTAAGAATTAAAAGTTTTAAGATTTTTTGCTAAAAATCAAAAACAAGACTGGCTAAAGCACTTGGATATTCATAGCATGACGCCAGTGAAAGAGGTGGTGTTTATGAAAAATCCAATTGGCCATAGCGGTGTTGAAATACAAGAAGTGATTGGTAGCTCACTGGCTGCGGCTGCCGACTTTAGGCGTGGCGACTTTATTCGAGCAGTTGATGGTCAAGTGGTATACGTACAAGCCGACGTGTTCGTGTTGCTTGAAAAAGCAGTCCGAAAAGGTAGTGCTGAAGTTTCTGTTATTCGAGGTGATGCGCTGTTAAATATCACGCTGCCAATGTTTTAGTCACAGCTTGCTTCTATTTAGCGTTGGCTAACTTTTTGGCACTTGTATCGTGAATCTTCAAGGTGATTTTATGAACTACAAGAATTTTTATAAGGCTAGCGAGAGCTCTTGCAAGGACTTAGCTGCACTTGATTTAGTTTGTAAAAGACTCGTGTCTATGGGCGTTGAGTTGGATAGCCTAAAACTTGTTACATCTTCTTTGTATGAAAGCATTCTCAAGAATGAGACACGAAATTTCAGATATGTATCAGAAACCTTAGACGAAATAATTGCGACAGCTGAATTAATCAGGCTTAGTAGCGCAGCTCTTTTGGCTGCAAGTCCTCTTACACAGAACTATCCAGAACTTGCTGCATTAATTGCAGAGGCAGAACCAAAATTAGAGCAGGCCATTGAGCGATGTTTGCTGTTGGAAATAAATACACGTAAACGGTATGAAAGTGAGTAAATTAAGTCAAGCTGTTTTGACGAACTGTTTCTCACACCAATGCTCACAGGCATGGATTGCGCTTACTTCTGGAAAATGGTCCATGCGTGTCACTTTACGCAAAAACGGCATAACTAAGAAATATTGATGCCCACATCGAAGGCCTGTGGAGGATGTCTCTGAAGGCATGACAAATTCACAACTAATGCAGCTAGCACATAGATGGTGTTCTGACTGAGATCTGTGTGTCTTGCTTACCAAATAAACCCCACGTTTTGACGCTTCAGTGTTATCCATATTCGTTCCTCGGCTATTTCAATAGTTGTTTTTAGTCTATGAATAAGATGCGCGGGTATCTATGACATTTGTCAACGCCTGACGTTTTTGTCTTAGGGCCTAAATGCTTATTTAATATCCCTTATTAGTTTCAATATGAAAAATATCTTTATTAATACATACTAAGTTGGTGTGCGAATTACGTTGTCTTTTACGCGCATTGATGTAGCATGAAACTATTGTTTTTTATGTTCATATGTTTGAGTTTTCTGAAAAGTACAAGTTTGCTGTCTTCTTAAAGGAGTTCAGAACGCTCACGACCTCTCACTTGCCAATTGGGCATTCATTCATTCCCTTTGACATCTTGATTTCGGTCTATGTTGCTTGGCTTGGTAAAGAGAGCTTGCCCGTCAAAACACTTTTTGCTAATTTGCCTTATAGCGATATGGGGATCAGATATCACTTCAATAAATTAGTAAAAAATCATTGGATATTGTTGAACAATGATCCTAAGGACTTGAGAGTCAAAGTGTGTACGCCTTCGACCAAATTATTGGCAAAGATGGATTCAATATTTGGTGACTTCAAGCGCTTGGTCATTTCGGTGAACCACTGATCATTTGCAAACGAATGCCATCCTCCTCAATGAGTACGTATCTCAAGTTTCTTTCGCTTGCTCATGCAATTGATAGTTCACATGTTCAGGTTTCTAAATTGGACGAAACAGCCAAGCAACTGCTTCAAGTTATTGCCTTACGCCATACACAAGGCAATGCAATGACGGTGACAAATGCGATGGCGTTGAGTTCAATTGCAAGTCAAGCAACTCTCCATCGCAAGTTAGATGATCTACGCGAGGTTGGACTGATTGAACAAATTTTTGAAGGTAAAAATCGCCGTACCAAGTACCTAGTACCCACAAAGGTTGCTGACAAATATTTTGCTGAGTTGGGTGGCGTGATGAGGCAATTACTCGTACCCGGTTGATGACGACGGTGCATCACATAGACGTGCCGCTACTTGCTGGACCCCTCAGTACTACAGACGCGTCAGAAGCCTCGAAAATTAGTTTACAATCTCGCGCAGAGATCAGGTGGTATAGCTCAGTTGGTTAGAGCGCAGCATTCATAATGCTGATGTCGCAGGTTCAAATCCCGCTACCACCACCAAGTAAAAAGCCCGTCGTTTTTAACGGCGGGCTTTTTCATTTTCAGGACCTCATCAGGCACAAAAATTTATGAATATGAATCACTAAGGTCTCAAAAGCGACACGCAACGTTTTGAAGCATGTGGCGTATGGTCTTGAAGTGAAGTTATCGAAAGATTATTTTTACCAAACATCTTTCTCGTGTGCTTTTTTATTGGTTCGTAAAAACTGCTGGGCGTTTGTTCACAAACGCCTCCATGCCTTCTTTTTGATCAGCTGTGGCAAACAAAGCGTGGAACATGCGGCGTTCAAACATCACGCCATCTGCCAATGTGCCTTCAAACGCGCGGTTGACCGATTCTTTGGCTGCCATCGCGGCGATTTGCGAGTAGCCGCAAATCATCAAGGCGGCGCCCAAAGTTTCTTCCATCAACTTGTCCAGCGACACCACGCGGCTGACCAAGCCAGCACGCTCGGCTTCCACTGCATCCATCATGCGGCCTGTTAAAGCGAGGTCCATGGCTTTTGCCTTACCTACGGCGCGTGGCAAACGTTGTGTGCCGCCCGCTCCTGGGATGACGCCCAGTTTGATTTCAGGTTGGCCAAACTTGGCGTTGTCAGCGGCGATGATGAAATCACACATCATGGCCAGCTCGCAGCCGCCGCCCAAGGCAAAGCCGCTGACCGCTGCAATGACTGGCTTGCGAATGCTGCGGATGGTTTCCCAGTCGCGGGTGATGTAGTCGTTCTTGTACACATCAGCAAAGCTGTAGGTTGCCATCGCGCCAATGTCAGCGCCTGCGGCAAAGGCTTTTTCGCTGCCAGTGATGACCATGCAGCCAATGGCTTCGTTGGCATCAAAGGCTTTGAGGGCTTGGCCCAGTTCAATCATCAAACCCGCATTCAGTGCATTGAGCTGCTTGGGACGGTTGAGGGTGATCACGCCCACTTTGTCGGCTTCGGTGTGGACGGTGATGAATTCGTAGCTCATGTGAATGCTCCCAAAAGTGAAAGGAATTGGTTTAACCAGATCAGTTGAACTATAGGCCTAGCCAGTGGCTGACCAATTTGGCGTTGTCAATCGCGAGACGCCAAGTGCGATTGGTTTTGACATCTGGCAAGACGAGGGGTAGACGAAGCAGTTGACGGTCACGACTGATGAGGGCCGTTACTTTCTTGGTGTTGCCTGTGTAGAGCAGCAAGTCGTCTAGTTTTTTCAAGCGCCAAGCAGATGGCGCCTTGCCGACTATTTCTATGCCCAGCCACTCGTCGCCCGGAGCAAAGCCGGCGCGTTGTGCAACGCTGGCGTTGAGCACAGTTTTAATTTGTACGCTGTGGTCTTCACCAACGCGTAAGCCCAAACATTGGGCGAGCTGGGCTGGGTCTTGGTGCACTTTCACACCGTGCGAGCTCAGCAGTTTTTCTAGTGGCAGGTCGCGTGTGCCGTGCACCCACGCTTTGAACTCTGTTATCCATGAGCGGCCTGTGAGTGCCTTGAGTACTGCCAATACATCCGCTTCCTGCATGGGGCCCGTATTGGGGCCTGTGCAGCAACGCGCCCACAACGCACGCATCACATCGTCCAGCGACAAGCTGTGATTTTTCACGCCGTGTTGGCGCAGTGTGAGGTCGAGGCACAAGGCCACCAGTGCGCCCTTGGTGTAGTAGCTCACCGTGAGGTTTGGGCTATTGGCATCTTGGCGGTAGTACTTGGTCCACGCCTCAAAGCTCGACTGCGCCACGCTGTGCACTTTGCGACCCGGCGTTTGCAGCACTTGGTTGATGGTTTTGTTCAGCAGCTTCAGGTATTGCGCATCATCAATCAGCCCTGCACGACGCAGCAGCAAATCGTCGTAGTAGCTGGTGAAGCCTTCAAAAAACCACAGCAGCTCGGTGTAGTTTTCTTGCGTGTAGTCGTAACGCGCAAACTCTGCGGGGCGCAAGCGTTTCACATTCCATGTGTGGAAATACTCGTGGCTGATGAGGCCCAAGAGCGTGGTGTAGCCCTCGCTTTGCTGGGGCATGTCCAGTCGCGGCAAGTCAGCGCGGTTGCAAATGAGTGCGGTGGAGTTGCGGTGCTCTAAACCGCCATAGCCATCTGCTACGGCGTTGAGCATGAACACATAGCGCTTGTGCGGCGTGGCCGAGCGCTTGTTGCCGTGCCAAAAGCGAATGGTAGTTTCGCAAATCTTTTGGCTGTCACGCAGCAAGCGTTCACCGTCAAATGCGGGCGTGGCGCCTGCCACCACAAAGCGGTGTTCAATGCCGCAGGCTTTGAAGCTGCCGCTCCAAAACGTACCCATCTCTACAGGGCAGTCCACCAGCTCGTCGTAGTTGGCGGCTACATATGTGCCAAATCCCTGACGGTCAATTTTGACGGGTGTGAGGCCTGTGGCCACCTGCCATGCATGTGCATGGCTTGCCTTGAATGAATTGGCCACCAGTTCTAGATGGTGCGCAACATCTGATTGACCTTCGACTTGCAAACACAAGCTCGTGCCGTTGAAGAAGCCGCGCTGTGCGTCCAGCCAAGCTGTACGTACCGAGTCGTCATGTGCGTGGACTTGGTAGTGCAGGGTGATTGGGGTGTTGGCTTCGCAATCCAGCGCCCATGTCGCTTTGTCGAGCTGCTGCACGGCGACAGCACGTTTGCCTTGGTGCGCGCGGATGCCTGTGATTTGTTTGGCAAATTCACGCACCATGTAGCTGCCTGCAATCCACACCGGTAGCGATACGCGCTGGCCTGCGGCTGGGTAGGCGATGGTCAGCGTCACGCCATACAAGTGCGCGTGGAGGTCGGCGGCTTCGATGCGGTAATGCATGGCGTTAAGTGGCTGCAGCACCCAGCAAGCAAGCCAAGGTGGAGACCACAGTCAAGCGAAAACGCAAAGTCATCCAATCACGCAATCCTGCTTCCGGCCATGTGCGGCGATCTACCAGGTAGCAGGCCACCAAGAGCAGTGCTAACAGCGGCAAACCTGCGAACGCAGGCATGATGACTGCAACCCATGCCACCAAAGATGGGATGACACCCCACACCATGTGAAATTTGCGTTGCGGTGCGTTGTGACGCAAACCAATGCCCCAGTGGATGCCCCCTAAAAATGCGGTGATGGTCGCACCATAGGCGCTGAGTGCAATCGCCACAAAAGGATGTGCTTCGGGCGTCACGATCCACATGAACAGGGCTAGCACCACAAACGGAATCAAGCCCGCGTAGGCCAAGCGTTCAATGAACTGACCAATGTTGCTGTCGGGGGTGATGGGGGTATGAACCATGATGATTGACTCGCTTACTTTGTGGCGTCAGCCAACAGCTTTTCGATTTGTGCGTTGTTGATCGCGCCTGGCACGCGTGTGCCATCTTGCGCCACCAGCGTGGGCGTGCCTGTGATTTTGTATTTACGACCGAAGTCCAAATTGCGGTCGACAGCTGCTGTGTTGCATTGTGCGGCAGCTGGCGTCACGTCTTTTTGCATCATGTTGGTCCACGCTGCAGCTGGGTCTTTGGCGCACCACACGTTGTGTGATTTCTCAACCGAGCTGGGGCCAAGAACGGGCATCAAAAACAGATACACCGTCACATTGTACACCTTGGCCAAGTCGCGTTCGAAGCGTTTGCAGTAGCCGCAGTTGGGGTCTTCAAACACAGCGAGTTTGCGTTTCCCGTTGCCGTGCGTGATGGTGATTGCATCTTTGAACGGCAGACTTTGGAAGTCAATCGCGCTCAGTTTGGCTTCGCGCTCTTCAGTCAGGTTGCGTTTGCTTTTGGTGTCGATCAAGTTGCCTTGAATCAGAAAATTGCCTGCTGCATCGCTGTAGTAAATCTCGTTGGTGCTCAGGCGCAACTCGTAAATGCCCGCCAAAGGCGTAGGCGTGATTTCTTCAATCTTGGGAATTTGCGGAATGCGTTCGCTCAGGTTCTTGCGAATGGTGGCTTCGTGGCCTTGCGCTATGGCGCTAGAAAAGCTCAGCATTAATAAGGCTGTGGCGACGAGTGAGCGGAGTGTGTGTGGCATGTTTGGGTTCGTTCAAAAATGTGTGTGGGCTCAATAGGTGGTGAGTTGATGTTTAGCCCATCGCCTGCTGCATGGCCCAAGCTTTGATGGCGGCGAGGCTGTTGAACCCATTCATGCCCCAGTTGCGCAGTGCTTGCACGCTGATGTTGGGGTGTGCGAACAAGCGTTGCAACCCATCACACGCCAGCCATGTGGGCACCATGTCTGCTTTGCGAGCGCGTTCGTAGCGACGCATGAAATATCGGTCGCCCACGCTGCGCCAATAGTCTTTGGCTTCGCGGGCTTTCAGCACATGGGCTAGCTCGGCCACATCGGCCAAGCCGAGGTTGAGCCCTAAGCCAGCGAGGGGGTGAATGTTGTGTGCTGCATCGCCCGCCAACGCCCAAGCACTGCCGTTGGCAAAGTTGCCGGTCCAGCGGTCGGCGCAGGCCAGTTGCAGTGGCCACATGGCGCGTTCGCTGGTCAACTCAATTTGGCCGAGTAGGCCGTTGCTGGCGTGTTCTAGTTCAACGCCAAACGCTTCGGCGCCCAAGGCCGGCATGTCTTTGGCGCGTTCGGGTGGGAGTGACCACACCAAGC
>Ga0213920_1000824_pt1 | contig 19820 bp, 39 predicted proteins | sample McNCre1117MG_FD_161054 | JGI IMG/M metagenome (GOLD analysis project Ga0213920, IMG submission 161054) | Freshwater microbial communities from McNutts Creek, Athens, Georgia, United States - 11-17 MG | ecosystem: Environmental > Aquatic > Freshwater > Creek | place: USA: Georgia | collected...
ACGAGTAGCGGGGTCTCGGGATGCCGGGAGTTCGCATCGCGCGGGCCAGTCATTCCAGCGACGGGGCGGGCCGATCCTCCACCGTCGAGATCCGGGGCAGAGCCTCCGGAGAGGAGAGCGAGATGGCCCCTGTTGCCGGGCGCCGCACCCGTCCAGCCCGGCAGGAGCTGCCCGAACCTGATTTTGAGGAGATCAACCGCCTTGAACGCGAAGCGATCGAGCGCGGCGAGATCCTCATTACCTGAAACCCCAACCCAAAAAAAGAGACATGAACCAAGACACCACCACCAGCGATAGGAGGGCCGAATAATGGCTCCGGACCTCATCAACAGCCTCGACGCCCGGGAGCTCGTCTCCCTGGGCCGAAAGATCCGCGAGTATCAAGAGGCCAAGGGACTCTCCGACAGCGCCATGCTGCGGAAGTTCTCGGGCCTTGGGAGCACCAAGACCTACGGGCGGGTCGTCAACAACGACCTGGCCGAACTTGACCTGGAGCGACAGCTCCAGAATTACCGCTCCGTCTGGGCGCTCATCGAGAGCCTCGGCGATGACGAGCAAAAGACCGAGGAACTCTACGACGACCTCACGCCCGTGGTACATCTGCGCCGCGCGGTGCTGGAGGCCATGAAGGTGACGGGCAATAACCGCCTCATCCTCATGGAGGGCGACACCGGCACGGGAAAGACGAGTGCCCGGAAGCTCCTCATCGAGAAATACGGCCAGAGGCTCCTCTGGGTCGAGGCGACCGAGGTCTGGAGGGATAACCCCGGGGCGCTGCTCTCGGCGATCCTCCTGGCACTCGGCAAAAAGGACATTCCGCTCAATGCCAACGACCGCCTCTACCGGGTGGTCGACCACCTGAAGGAAACTCGCATCTGCCTCATTCTCGATGAGGGTCACCACCTCGGGCCCCGTTGCCTCAACACGCTCAAGACGCTGGTCAATCAGACCCCCGGAGAGTTCGTCATCCTCGCGATGCCTACACTCTGGAAGCGCCTGGAGCGCGACGCCTACGAGGAGGTTCGGCAGCTCGTGGGGAACCGCCTCGCCGAGCGCATCAAGCTCGACGGTCTGAGGGAAACCGACGTGGCCAAGTTCATCACCCGTCGCGTCGAGGACGCCGATCCGGCCCTGACCAAGCAGGTCATCCGCCTGATCCTCGACCGGGCCACCCGGTACGGGAACATGGCCTTTGTCCGCGATGTCGTGGAGCGCGTGGTGACCCTCAGCGAGGGAACCAGCGGCCCGAGCATGGAGACCTGGACCAGCGCGATCGCCCAGGAGGTGCAAAGCCGATGAAAGGGCTCATCTCCTACCGCAAAGCACGGAACATCGCGCTGGTGGCGTGCCGGGACTTCGGCATCCCGGCCACCCGTGTTTCCAAGGCCTTTCTAATCGAACTGGAGGGACGTGTTTGCACCTTCATCCGTCAGAGAGCCATTGAAAGCGTGGCCGATACCCGCAAAACCGTGGGACTCGACCGCGTCGAGCGACCGACAGTGGTTTGGAAGGAGGACGCATGAGCACCCGTCGCACAGGAGGCCGAATGGCCCGCATGGATGGGAAGCTCATCTATATCCCCGTGGAGGGGCCTCACCTGACCCAGATCCGCCGGCGCCGGACCAATACCGGCGTGCCGGGGGTCTGCTTCTCCAGCGCCCAACGTGGGCCGGGACATCGTCGCTACGATTACTTCTTTGCCCGAGTCGGGGGCAACCGTTCCGTCCGATTCAATATCCAGACTCTCGGCAGGGAGGAGGCCTGGAGACGGGCCGTCCGGGCGCGTGCCGAGTACGAGACCGCAGTCATGACCGCGAACGAGGCCATTGTACTCGCTCGCTCCCGCTCGGCTCGCCCTTCGGGTTCTCCTTCGGAGACTACAACTCGCCCTACCAAGGACTCGTTTCTCGCCGCGTGGGAGGGGAGGGCCGCATGAAGGAAGAGTCACTCGTCATCATGTTCCACGTGACATTGAGGACCGTCACGGCCCGATCCGCAGGCTACAAGGCAACCTCCTCGCGGGGCTATTACGAAGCAGCAATCAGCCTCATTGAGAAGATCTACGGCTACACGCCGCAGGATCTCAAGGTCCAACATATGGACACAGGCACGATCGTTCAGGTCGCTACGTGGACTGAACCCTCCAAGGAAAAGGAGGTCGCATGAAGCCAATCAAGACGCTCCTCGATGTTTTGACGCGCCGCCGCGTTCACCAGCGCACCCTGATCAAAAGCTGCTGCCGCACCGCTGCAATGCTTGGGTGGGATGATTATTCCCCGCTTCTCGGCGGGGTGACGCTCATGGCCGCCGCCAGAAACCTGAATCGCTTCATGATGGAGCGACTGAAGACGGTTCTGGCCGTTCGCACCATCAATTCCAAGGGAAAGGAGGTCGCATGAAGGCATGGAGGAGATGCACATCCTGTGCGGGAACGGGGATCTATGTCTGGACGGATCTCTCGGGTCTCGCCCGTGGCGGCACCTGCGAAAAGTGCCACGGCACCGGCGCGGAAAGGATCATCAAGGAAAAGAAGGGGACCAAGAAACCATGAAGCCGACCGCTCACACCGGGACTTCATCCCCTCTTCCCTGCTCCGTCTGCCGGACAGGCATGGCGGAGATCCGCAGCGACATGGGACCGGTCTGCCGCGACTGCAAGGCGCATCTGGTTCATGCCGAGAACGCCCTCTCCCATGCCGGAATCCCTCCTCAATCACCCAACCCTAACCAACCCAAAAACCCATGAGCAAAACCCGCATTAAGAAACCTGCCCTTCCTGCTGCCGTCTCCCGTGAGGAGGCCGAGCGCCTGGTCGGCGAGATCACCGAGCTGACGATCAAGCGCAACGCGCTCGTCGCCGACATGGACGCGGCCGTCACGGCCGCCCGTGCCCGCTACGAGGTCACCCTTGCCAACACGGAGGCCCGGATCGACACGCTCACCGACTCGGTGCGCGATTGGGCCAATGCCAACCCCGAGGAGTTCGGCAAGAAGAAGTCACTGGAGATGACCCACGGCACCATCGGGTTCCGTACCGGCATGCCAAAGCTCAAGACGCTCTCCGGGTGGACGTTTGCCAGGGTGCTGGTGGCTCTGCAGGGCTTCTCCTGGGGAAGCGCCTTCACCCGCATCAAGGTCGAAGTCGACAAGGAGGCCCTGATTTCCTCTTACGCCTCGGAGAATATCTCCGCCGCCGAACTCCGAGAGATCGGCGTCCGCGTCGATCAGGAGGAGAGCTTCTTCGTCGACCCCTCCGTCACTGAGGTCGAAAACCGCATCGTCTCCTGAGATGGACACCATGATCTTTCTCACGGGGTGCATGCTCCTGATGGCATTCACGGCGTTCTCGGCCGGCTGGGTAGCTCGGTCGATCCTGCGCCCGCGTAATCGCCGCGTCGGTCACGCCACCCTCGTCCCCCGGATCTGATCCCCATGGACTCCACCGACCGGTCCTGCGCCTGGCATCCGCTCACCCGCGAGCAGAAGGCGAGACTCTCGATCCTGGCTCGCGCGGCCTTCGCGAAGTCGGGATCGGGCGATGCCAACGTCTGGCGGCGAGAGGTGGCGATCCGAGCCTGCGGTCGGAGGATCAGCGAGGCGGTCCAGCGGGATTACCTGACGCTGAAGGCTACCTTCCAGGATCTGGCCGGAGAGAGCGGGCGGGCACTGGAGACACTGCTGCGCTCCGAGAGCGAGCCGCAACGGGTCGCCCTGTACCGCCTGACGCAGGAATGCGGCAAGAGAGGCCTCCAGCTTGCCTATCCGGAGGCGATCTGCCGCCGCCAATACCACTGCGGGCTTTCCCAGGCATCACCCAAGCAGCTTTGGAATCTCCTCTACACCGTGCGCAACCGCAGGGAGGTCAAAAAGCATGAAGGTGTGAAGGTGCAAAAGTCCCGGCCCACAGCCGAGTGCCCCTTCTAACACCTTCCCATCTTGTACTTTCCCACCAACTCCCAGCTCCCAGCTCCCAACTCCATGGATCCCGTCGATTATCGCACCGCCACGTGGAAAGACATCCAGGACCGCCTCATCGGCCTGCGTCATCGCTGTTGGCAGGCATGGCTCCAGCACGGCCCCGGCACCACCCGCGAGGTGGCGGCACGCGCCGAGATCGACCTGCTGACCTTCCGGCCCCGTTCCACCGAGCTCTACCAGCTGGGATTCCTGGCCATCGCCGTTGACAGGGAAGGCCATGAGGGCATCTACCGCGCCCGCTCCATGACGGAAGCCGCCGAGAACTACCTCCGCCTTGCCTCCGAAGCACGCAATCCCCAGCTCGACCTCTCCTTTTGATTTTCCACCTCTCCCTAACTCCCAGCGCCTAACTCCCAGCTCCTAGAGACCTCATGACCACGACTGCCCGCACCATGCCCTGCAAACAACACCCTACCGGCCGCACCATTGAGGTAGCTCCGGAGCGATCGATCGTTGCCGCGCCAGACGACACCGAGATGCCGAAAGTCGGCATCGTCAGCTGGCAGAAAATCGGCCCGAACGAATACCGGCCCGTCGTGAGGATCCATGAACGCTGGATCCGCCTCACGACCGATACCCCTGAAAAACTTGGCATGGGCATCAATTATCGCACCCTCTCCCGTCTGATTACCGCGGGATTCATCGACTCCCGCCGGCCCTCGCCGAGCTGCACCCTGTTCAGCCTCGAAAGCTGGGAAAGCCATATCGAGGCCTGCGCGGATCCGGAGTTCTGGGAGCGCTGCGACGAACCCGGCACCAAACGCACCAACCGCGAGAGGTATCTCTCGGCCATTTGACCACACCCTCAACCCTTCCCGTTTAATGCCAAAAATCTACGGCACCCTCCCCGTGACACCGACAACCCCTCATTCCGCCGTTCCAGGTATCGGCGAAGCTCGGCGGGAAACGCCCTCCGAGCCCTCCACACCCCCGAAAACGCTCCGGGATGACTTCGCCATGGCGATCATCCAGGGAATGATTGCCAGCCCAAGGGTGTTCCGGGTTGGCGGAGCAGGCTCTCCGGAAGCCGACTCCATGAAGGTCATCGTTGATATCGCTTACCTCGGAGCCGACCTGATGCTCGAAAGGAGGCTCGCGTGAAAGTCACCAGCGATCTTGTGGCAATCTTTCATGGTGCGCTCTACCGCGCCTGCCGTCTCCCGGCGCTCCGTCCTTCCATGAGTGACGAGAGGCTCTGGTGGGACTTCCTGATCGAGATGGCTCCCTTGGAAGAAGCCGGAGGGCCGATCACCATGGAGGACATCTCCGGAGCGGTCCGTCTCATGAAACGCCAGAATGAGTCCGGCAAGAGTAACTGGTCACTCCGACCCTCCCGGATCCTCAACGATCCCGCCGCCTTCCGTGACATGGTGCTGATGCACCGCGCCGAGCGCTCGCAGCAAGAGGCCCGCAAGCGCCCAGCAGCGCCGCCACCTGCACCGGTCATCCCAGAAGAACCCTCTGTTTCCCCGGAGGAGTTTTCCCAGGGCCTGTCTGCCGTGCGCCAACAACTCCGAGGAGGTGCAGCATGAAATTCCTCACGGATCCCAGGTTTCTGAATTACGTCCTGCTCGTGCTCTACACTGCCAACTGCATCAGGCAGACCTGCGGTGGGTATTGGAAGGACGGGCTCTATTGGCTCGGGGCCTTGATCATCACGACGGCCGTCACCCTCAAGCACTCATGAAATCTCCACACTATCACCCGATCGTTCCCCTGCTGCTGACCGCGCTGCCGTGGATCGTCCTCGTGTGTGTCATGCATTATTTCAAATGAGCTCCCTCACCGATCTCGATCCCATGCCCTTCGGCGTTCACAAGGGCAAGCCGATGCAGGAAGTCCCCGCAAGCTACCTTGCGTGGCTCAAGGACCAGAACTGCCAACACCCCGGCGTGCGCGGCTACATCGACGACTCCTGGAGCGCGATTCTCTCCGAACTCCCCGACCGATTTGAAGGAGGTGCCCGATGAGTTGCATTCTAGACGCTGTTTGCCCGAAGTGCGGGGAACTGTATCCGAGTAAAGAATACGACATTCTTGAATGCCCAAAGTGTGGGATTGAGGGATCGGAGTTTTGCTGCAATTCCGGGGGCAAAAACTGCCTCTGCAACGATTGCGACGAACAGGAGGCGTACGAATGAGCACCGATCCCATGCCCTTCGGCGTTCACAAGGGCAAGCCGATGCAGGAAGTCCCCGCAAGCTACCTTGCGTGGCTCAAGGACCAGAACTGCCAACACCCCGGCGTGCGCGGGTACATCGACGACTCCTGGAGCGCGATTCTCTCCGAACTCCCTGACCGACTTGAAGGAGGTGGCCGATGAAAGTGTCAGCTAAGGAACCCGCCAAAAGGACGGTTCATGTATGCCTGTCTAAAGCTGAAATGATCGTGTTGGCCAATTATCACCTTCGCCAAATGAAAGGCATCCCCAAGCGCTTATTAGCTGCGAAAGGAACACAATTTGTGACTCCATCTGCCGCAAAAATCATTGTGGAAATAGCACGTGAACAAGTTGAAGCTCACAATACTCGCGCCCGATATCTCATTGAACGTCTGAAAGCTGCTCAAGGAGGGGTGTCATGAAAACCCCTCGTTCCGTCTATATCTACCGACCAAGCCACGGTGCAGGCGCAGCACTGATCCGTCTGGATAGAAAGCCAACCTCAAGGGCGTCGGTCTATAAGGTCTTTCCAGCATCCCGCTCAGACGACTATATCGCAGGGTTTTGTGATGCTGCGGGGCTGCAGCTGGTCAAAAACCCGGAAGGAGGTCCCCGATGAGCGCTCAGCAATGCACTCACTGCAGGGATGAAAGGCACCCTTACGCCGATCCCATTGACAACTACGTTTGCGAACTCTGCCGTGTCCGCGAGGAACTGAACCGCGTGAAGAAGGAAAACGCCACGTTCCGTGCCCTGCTCAACAAGGCCCTGACCGAAAATGGGATTTCCGTGGCCGACATCTACGCCGCGTGCAACCCGGAACAGGAGGTCTCATGAGCACTGATCCTTGTCTCGACGCGGCAATCGCCCATGTGCGCCGCTCTCCGATTCGCAGACTTTGGTCTTGGTATAAGAGAGTGACCGGCTACGAGGCGGCCGTTTTCCCGGATGGCCCTCGGTACCAATCGACGGTGTACCCCCCGGAGAAGCGTTGCCATTGCGGCCTCTGTGAACCGAGGAAGCTCCCACGCTCATGAACGCGACCGAGGAGCGCATCATTGACCGCTATGAGGACGAGCGTCCGATGGGAGTGGTCGGATATTACGATCACGCTCTGGGCCGCTTCGTCGTCGCCGGGCGTCTGATGGGCCGAACGGTAAAGCTCGCTGACCGCCAGGGGCGGGTGCGCCTGGCGTGTGGCATGTATCCGGAAGAGCCTAAATCAGAAACAGGCCCCGAATTGATTTAACGCGATCCCTTAATTCATGAGTGACTTTCTTTTCGAGCCAGTGCCCCACCAGGAGGCCGTGGACTTCATTTCCGGAAAAACGCTGGTCTCCCGCGAGGTCTTTGCGGAACTCCTGCCGGAACTTCGCGCCCGGGCTTTCACGATCGCCGGGGTGACCTCCTTCGATGTCCTGCAACGGGTACGCGAGGAACTGGCGACCCTGCCTGCCGGGGGAGACTGGGAGAAGGTGAAGCGGACGGTCGTCGAGGAGATCCATCCCTACCTCGCTGATCCGGAAGATCCCGAGAATACCGAGGCCTCGGAGCGTCGGGCCGAGACGCTTTTGCGCACGCATGGATTCCAAGCATACAGTGCGGCCAGCTATCGCGTCATGGATCGCCAGCGCGACGTGTTCCCATACTGGCAGTATCATTCGATGGGTGATGGTCATGTGCGCCCCTCCCATGGTGCTCTCAATCGTCTCGTGCTTCCGGCCAATAGTCCCTTCTGGAAAGGGCATTTCCCTCCGTGGGAATGGGGATGCCGTTGTCAGGTCATCCCTCTCATGCAGGAGGAGGTGGACGCCATGAAGGAGCAGGAGGCCGATCAACCGGTCGAGAAGCGCGAGGTGATCGAGGGCGTCCCGCTGCGCCAACTGGAGGATCACAACCGCCTGACCCGGGGGCCGGATCAGGTCTGGGATGTGCGCACCCCGGCCCAGAAAGGCGACCACAAGGGCCTGCGATGGGATCCCGATGACCTGCGCATCACCCCGCAGATGCTGGAAGGGCGCTACGACCCCGTCGTCTGGGCAACTTTCGAGAAATGGGCGCGGGGGACGGCTCTCGGAGGCACTTCCAAGCTCACCGTCTGGGAGTGGATGAGCGGGAAAGCCGTCGTCGGTCCCGAGGCCCCGGTGGCACTGCCTCCGAAGCACACGGAAACGATCGGCGAGATCTGGCATCGTCTCGGACTCGGGAAGAAAGTCACCTGGGAGGAATCCGATGTGCACTCCATCAAGAGTGCTCTGGTCAAAGCTGACCCGATTAACCCGGCGACAAAGCTCCTGTCGGTTTTCGGCAACGGACTCCTGAAAAAAGGGGTGGGCTCGGAGTCTTGGGTAAAATCGCAATTTGCTGAGATCCTTTCTTTCCTCCCAAAGGTAGTCGCGGAAGCCCTCCCTCCTCTCCGTATCGAAATCAGCAACACCATCGGGGGAGGTTTTGGTGATTATGATCCGCAGGCCAAGGTCGTGCGGGTTGCCCGGAAAGCCTGCCTCGCCTCAGTCGGCGGTGAGGGCCAGTTCCATGAAACCCTCTGGCATGAGATCATGCATTGGATCCACATGCATGGCCCGGAATCCTACCGGAAAGCGATCGCCGAGCATTTTGCCGAGCGAACCAAGGGCCAGCGCATCGGGAGACTGCCGGGGTATGCCTCGCAGGGAAAAGAAGATCACTGGTACGATGTCTATGCCGGGAGAGTCTATGGAGGAAATCTCGACACCCCGAGCGGGAGCGGAATCGAGGTTCCCACCAAGTATTTCCAGCTTTTGAATAATCCCGGTAAGATGTTGAGAGAACGTCACCCGCTCAAAGTCAACTCAGCCTACCTTGATGAGACGCTGCGCATCGTGTTATCTATCTTCACAGGGGAGCATCTCGCATGAAAACCATCACCGCCATTTACAAAATCAACGGTGAGGAAATCGGATCCCTCACCGGAAAATTCCGACAGTTTCCAGGGGAAGGACCTTTGACCTGGGCTAACGCCGCGGAACTGGAACGCCGGTTGAAACTCCCGCTGCTGATGATTGGAGACGCAATGAATTTTCATCAAATGGTCGAGCATGTTGGAAAATTGCTTGGAGCCGAAACCTCAGTTAAAGAATCCGGCTCTTGGGAAGTGATCCCTCAGGATGACCTGATCGAGGCCAGGAACTGATACCATGAAATTTGATCCCGATCTCGTCAGAGAATTGCTGTTGAAAGTAGAGGCCATTCCCGCTGGAGAGATGCGAGTGAATGATTATTTTTTAATCGAGGGGAAACCCCCAAAAGAGATTCTCCGTCATCTGCAGATTCTGATCGATGCAGGCTTCATCCAGGGATCCGCGCTCGTCTGTATGGATGGACAGATTGCTGATGTGCGTGCTGATGACCTCACCTATCAAGGCCATCAGTTCCTTGAGGCAGCCAGGAGCGAAACCGCATGGAAAAAGGTCAAAGGAATCCTGCGTGAAAAAGGAGCCGGCCTGACCATATCGGTTATCCAGGAAACCCTTGTGAAGATTGCGACGTCTGCGATCGGAGGATAACCCATGAGCATTTTTCAGCGGACCACTTGCCCTACGTGCGGTTTCCCGACAGGGATCATCGGCAGTATCATTACTGAAGATGGACCGCATCACGCGGTGCAGTTTTCATCTCCTTGCTCCTGCCACCGTCCGGAAGCGCGCCGCTATTTCCCCGACGATCCCGCGTTTCTTGCCCTGAAAGATTTCATCAGGAACTGCGGAGAGGATCCCGATCGATACAGCGATGATCAGATTTATGATGCCTTTGTGTGGAGCGCCCAAAAGCGCCCCCTCAATTCACCGGATGATCTTGCTCAGTGCATGAAAGTCTGTGGAACAGCTCATGTGGTTGCGTTGATCGATTTCCCCGAAGAGATCAAGCGCAACCTGATGATCCCATAACTCATGAATGCACAACCCAACTCAGATGGGCTCGGTAGTTCCGATACCATGTATTTTGATCAAATGCTCCAATTAGGAGAAGTTGAGGTTTTTGGAATTAAGGCGTGGATTGATAAGACAAACACAACGGACAATTTTTCGTCAGCAGGGAAGCGAGGTTCGATTGAATATGTGTTTATGAAATCAGGGCCGCGTCCCCCTGATTTTAAAGTGCGGATCGAAGGTTATTCTTTCGTGAATGTGACCAAGAAATTCGTCTAACCCCGTGAGTGTCCAGATCCAGATTGCTCGCGACACGGTCAGTCCCGACCTGGCCAAGAAGTTTCGTGCCATGGAGGATCCCCGCCCCCACCTTGAGGCGATGGGATTGGCCCTCGTCTCACTGACCAAGAGGGCTTTCACCGACAGTTCCCTGAGGCCCAGCACTTGGGCAACCAAGAAGGACGGCACCCCGGCATCCCTCCGCAAGACCGGCATGCTCTGGCAATCGATCCGGATCACGGCACTGAATGCCTCCAGTGTGACAGTGGGGAGCGATCGAGCCTACGCGGCAGCACATCAGCTCGGCAGTAAGAAACGCGGGATCCCCGCGCGACCTTTCTTTCCCTTCACCGCTTCGGGTGAGCCGACCCTACGGGCCAAAGAAGCAGTAGAAATGGCGCTGCGGGCTTCGTTTGGGAAAGCGATGGGACACTAGGGATTTTTCAGGTCTCAAGTTTCATCCCCCATCCCTTTCCTCCTCCCTTCCGGCCCTTTTCGGCATCGCTGACATCGGTGCCACCGTCCCGTGAGCGGATGGCTTGCATGATTCAGTGTGCGCGGCGTGCTTACCGCCGCATCCAAGATCCCCGGTGACCTTTTCGCCCTCGGCGCCCTCGGCTCCGGAGTTCAGGTTCCCCAGATCGAGGATCCCGCCAAGCTTCCTGACCGCCTCGTTGTGTTCCCCTGGGGGGAGCACAAGACGGCCAAGGGGATGTTCAGGGTCGGCGAAGTGACCCTTTCGTCGCTGCCTGCCAATCAGAAGCTGACCAATTTCGATCGCGTCGTCCTCGACTTCGATCACAACACGGTTCCCGGTTCCGCTAGCTACAAGGGTGAGCCTGCCCTCATTGCCGCGACGGCGCGGGTCGCCTGCCATGCCGGTGAGGGGATCGTCTACGAGGACATTCAGTGGACCGAGGAGGGGAAGCGCTTCATCGGCGGCGGGCACTACCGCGATCTCTCCCCGACCGTGAAGCGCGATGCTTCCGGGAATGTCATCTGGCTCCACTCGGCGGCCGCTTGCCGCGTCGGCGTCGTCCCCGACCTGATCCTTTTTTCAGCTTCTACCGAAGAACCCAACAACCCCAACCCAAAAAACAACCCCGCCATGGATATCGAAAAACTGAAAGCCATCGTCTGCGCCCTCCTCGGACTTGATCCCGAAAAAGCCACCGACGAGGAAATCGAAGCTGCCGCCAAGAAGGCCAGCGAGAAGGAAGCCAAGGAAGCCGCTGCCGCCACGGGTTCCGGAGAGAACAAATCCAAGGGAACCGAGGAGCTCTCCGACAAGGTCGACAAGCTCTCCGCCACCGTCAACGCCTTCATCTCTGCCAGCCAAAAGGGTGAGCGCGAGCGTCTCCTGGAGCGTGCCACCCGCGAGGGGAAGGTCGTTCCCAAGGCAATCTCCGCCCTGCCCGTCGAGACCCTCAGCGCTCTGATTGATGAGCTGCCTGTCACGGTTCCTGTCGAGAAGAGGACGGTCGCCGGTGTCGATGCGCTGAGCGCCTCAACCGTTTCGTTGAACAACGCCCAGGACGAGGTCAATCGCGCCCTTGGTATCTCGAAGGACACTTTCGAGAAGCACAACAAATAATCACCAGCAATCCAACCCCAACCACCGACTACCATGTCCGTCACCACTCCCGTCAATACTCCGGAACGCTCCGGTCAGTTCCTTGAGAACCTGCCCGTCGAGGCCTCCACGATCCTCTTTGCAGGGTCGCTGGCTGCCGCCAACGCCGGCGGTAATCTCGTCCCCGCTTCCGACACAGCAAACCTCAAGGTTCTCGGGCGTGTCGAAGCCGGATCACTTGAGAGCGTGTTTGACAACTCTCAGGGTGCGGCAGGCGACAAAACGGCCACCGTCAAGCGCGGCGTCTTTGTCCTGTCCAACTCGGTCGCCAATCCCGTCACCAAATCCCTGATCGGGAATCCTGTTTACGTCGAGGACGCGGCCACCGTCGCCAGCGAGGGCAGTCATTCGGTCGTTGCCGGCATCTTCCTCGGCTTCGCGGACGGCGACACCACCCAGGTCATCGTCGACACCACCCGGGCCTAATCACACCTCACCTCAGCCAAACCTCCAAAACCTAAACCACCATGCAAATCAACCAATCCACGCTCGCGGCCCTGTTCAAGGGCTACCGCACCCTCTTCCTGGAAGCGTTCCAGGGAGCGGCCACCATGTGGGAGCAAATCGCCTTGCGCACCCCCTCCACGGCGGCAGAGGAGATCTACCACTGGCTCGGCTCCGTGCCCGGCATGAGGGAACTGATCGGCGACGTCGCCGTTCAGAACCTTTCGGCCAGCAACTACTCGATCCGCAACAAGGAGTTCGAGAGCACTGTCGCCGTGAAGGAGGCCGATATTGAGCGCGATTCCTATGGGATCTACAACCCGCTCATGGAAGCCATGGGCCTGGCGGCCCGTCAGCACCAGGATCAGCTGACTGCGGCTCTCCTGACTTCGGGATTCGGCACCAAGGACTACACCGGGAAGAACTTCTTCGACGTGAACAAGCCCCACGAGCCGCAGAACTCAAAGAGCCGTACCTTCAGCAATAAGCTGAGTGCTCCGCTCTCCCCGGAAAGCTTCAGTCAGGCCCGCGCCATGATCAAAGGCATGACCAATGCTCAGGGCCGTCCCATGGGACTTGGACTCAAACTCGTCCTCATCGTGCCACCGGCCCTTGAGACCATCGGTCGCCAGATCCTTCAGGCTGACTTTATCCAACAGACTGCTCAGAACGGCAGTTCGATTGCTGCCTCGGCGGTGACCAACGTCAACAAAGGCACTGCCGAGCTCATCGTGTGGCCTCAGCTTGCCGGCAACGACACTCAGTGGTTCCTGCTTGAAGCTGCCTTCCCGGTTCGTCCGCTCATCCTTCAGGTGGAAAAGGAGCCGACCTTCCAGTCACTCACCAACCCCGATAGCGATCACGTCTTCAAGAAGCACGAGTATCTCTATCAGGCCTATGGCCGCTACAACGGCGGCTACGGTCTCCCCCAGCTGGCGGTCGGATCGACCGGGCAGGACTAAGGGTTTCCCACTCTGCCTTCCCCGGAAACGGGGAGGGTAGCAGGGAGATTCTAAAAAGCGATGTACACCACTCTTGATCAAGTCCAGGCCCTCATTCCGGGGGAGTTCCTGACCCAGTCGCTCGATGATAACGGCGACGGGGTGATCGATGCCTGGGATTCGGTCAGTGCCGCGGTGGACACGCGGATCAATGGCATCCTCGGTACCAGGTATGCCGTGCCGTTCTCGCCCGTTCCTCCCGTGGTTGCCGATGCAGCCCTCATGCTCGCGTGCGAGATGTGCTACGGTCGGCGCGGGGTGTCGGCAAAGGAGAACCCCTTCGCCGCCCAGGCCGAACAGACTCGCAAACTCCTCGCCGAGATCGCCGCGGGCGACATGGCCCTCTTCCCTGGGGTGAATCGTCAGGAGCCCAGTGTGAGCATCATCACCGAGCCCTCCGGGGTTTTCAGCAAGAGGGGGGCTATCTGATGCACACGCACTCCCCTGCCGAGCTTCTCCTGGCGCTTGAGGCCGACATCACGCTGTGGGCCAGTTCGCAGACCGCCATGGTCTCGATCGCGTCGGATCCCTTTGAAGTGTACGAGATTCTTGCCGAGGGTCCCGCCCGTGTTCGCGTGATCCTCCATTGGGCAGGAGATGTCGACGACAGTGGCGAGAAGTTCGATCTCGGAATTGTCAAAAACAGGATCGAGGTGATCCTTTCCCATAACCGAGGGCTTCAGGTTCGCCCGGGTGACAACCTGCTGCGAGGCTCCGGCACGCGCCCGGCGCTTGTGGCTTTGCTTGCGTCGCTGCGGTCGCAAATACGCAGTCTCGTTGCTCCTGCGGATGGTGCCTCCACGCGGATATTCGAGTACCGCGGATGCGAGCCGGTCGTTACCCCGGAGGGTATGCGTCTGGATGCCTACCGCATGCACTTCGAGATTTGGAGCTCCCTGCCGGATGAAGCGCCACGCGTGGCCGTTTTACCCCAACTTTCCTGACGCGCATCACTTCCCCGTAACAAACCATAACCCCACCCATCATGTTCCTCATCCTCCTCAGTGCTCTTGCCGCCAGCGTCTCGCTGAACGTCCTGTTCCTCTTGAAATCATTGACCAAGCAACGTGTCTGTACCGATGCATCCATCTTGAGGTCTCGCCTGACCGAAATCCGGTCAACTCTCGGACTGGCCGCAACCTCAGTTCACACGGACGTCCTTTCCGCCATCAAGAAGCTTCAGGGGAAATCCTGATCACCTCCAACCCTCAACTCCTAAACCACCACCACCATGTCTGAACAAACCAATATCACCATCAAGGGGGACAACACGATCGTCTGGGGAACCGATGGGCAATTTTCCCTCGGCTATGTGCAGTCCGTCAAAGACCTGGAAACCGGCGACGAAGCCACGGTCGATGACGGAAACGGCAATGCCGTCTCGCTCATTCTCTTCAATGCACGCCATGAACTCGAAGCCGAGATCGTCGTGAAAAGTGGCGACACTCTTCCTCGACGCGGCGATGACATCACGATTGCCGGTCAGGCAGGGACATGCCTCGACATCGACAAGCAATGGCAGAACAAGCAGGCGATGAAGGCCACGATCAAGGCCAAGAAACTCGCCTTCAATACCTAATCGCCATGGCTAAAAAGACGAAACAACCGACTCTCCGTTCCACGTCCTTCACCCCTGAGGAGGTGGAGCGGATGGCTCGCGCGGACGACATGGCGGCGAGGGAATCGTCCGGTTCCCCCATAGCGGCCTTTATTGCCCCTAGGGTTGAGTTTTGCGGCCGAGTCCTTCATGAGCCTACCTTGGAAACCTTGATCGCCTTGGAGGCGGTTAAAAGCCCGTTCCTGGGCTCCGGAGAGGCCTCCCTGATCAGTATTGCCGAGGCCCTGCTCATTCTTTCCACGGATCCGGAGCAATTGCAGGATCTCGTGTCCGACAGGCAATCGTTTGACCACAAGGTCAGGGCCTACGCCCGAACCATTCCTCTCAGCCAGATCAAGAGTGGTGGTGATCTCCTGACTCAGGTCCTCACCAGCGCGTGGTCCACGGCAATGGCGTCGGAATCTGCTGAAGACGGAAAAAAAAAGACCCCCTAGGCTGGCATCTGACCTACCTGGATTGCCTGTGCCATGAATACGGATGGACTGCCGACTATGTTCGCAAAAAACTCCACCTGCGTTTGGGGTTGGCACTCTATGCGTCCGTTTCGCGCCGGCGTGGCCGATCCCTTTCCGGCCCGGATTACCAGGAGCAACGTATGTTGCATTATTTTGAGGAAATGACCTGATGAGCGCCTCTCTTGCCTATAAAGCCGATCTGGTAAACTCTCCCTTCCTCCGGGGTGTGCGCGAGATGAAGCAGGCACTGGGCTCCATCTCTGAAGGCCTCGGTCCTGTGACGGAAGCCTTGAAGGGTTTTGGAATCGGCTTTGGTGCGTTCAAATCCATCGGCGCAGTCGTTGAGGGCATCAATAAAGTCCTGGAATCGGGCAAAGAACTCGGAGCCATCTCCAGGGAAACCGGGGAATCCGTGGCAACCATTGTGGCCCTGCGAAAGGCCTACAAAGAAGTCGGCATGGATTCAGGATCGCTCACGGCAAATCTGGCGATGCTTCAGAATGCGCTGGGGGGCGTGAATGAGATGGGCGAGCCGACCAAGCATATTTTCGATCAACTGGGCCTTTCTATCGAAAAGCTCAAGGGACAGAGCGCCGTGGATCAGCTTCACTCGATCGCGGATGCCGTTTCCAAACTGAAAACCCAGAGCGACAAGATGGCTGCGGTCCGGGGAATTTTCGGGCGTGCGGGTGCACCCATGCTGAATTTGTTAAATGATCCTTCTGTCATTTCCGATGCGCAGAAAAAAACGTCGAAATCCGGCGCTTTCAGAGAAGCTCACACGACTCAGTTTACGGAGATGGTCAATTCGATCGAACAGGCGGCAGCAAAAATCGATCAGATTTTCCTCGGGATGACCCCCGCTGTCGTGGAGGCCACCAAACCGTTCTTTGACATGCTCGGGAAGCTCGACACGCTCGATGTCGGCCAGTCGATCGGGCAGGGGCTAAAGCTGCCCCTGCAGATACTGTCGTCGATCGCGATTATCCTGACCAATGTCTTTCAGGATCTTTACAACTCAGGTGCGCTGTTGATTGATGCGCTCAAAGCTGGCTTTGCGGCGGTGATTGTCACCGTCGGCATGCTGGCGCCTCAGATCATGCAGATGATCGACGGTCTCAAAAGCGGGTTTCTCGGCCTGTGTGAGGTGATCGGAGGAAGCCTGATCGAGGCTTTTGCCAAGCCGATTGCGTATCTGAAAGCCGGGCTCAAATGGGCCTTCGATCAGGCGGTCGCCGGGCTCTCGAATATCCCTGGTCTCAATAAACTGCTCCATATCGAAGGCCATCAGGCCAAATCGTTTGACGACTACCTCAAGGAGGACGACGGATCAGCGACCGCAAAAGCCGGAACCGATCTGAAGGCCAAAGGACGAGAGGATCTTTCCCAGTCGGTGAAGAGTTTTCAGACACTGGATTTCTCAGGTGTCGGGGATGGGATCAAGGCGGCTCTCGGAGAGGTCTGGAATGGCTTCAAAAAGGATGCTTCCACGGACATTGATGCCATGGAGAAGGGCAATAAGAACACCTGGGAGGCCCTAGTCAAAACTTGGAATCCCGAACCTATTGCTGAAAAGAAAAAGGAAGAAAAGGGGGAGGAGGGACTGAAGACTAGTCAGGTCGCTGCCAAGGAAAAGATCAGCGATAATTACTCCAGGATCGGTCTTTTTGTGGGAGGTAATAACCCCGCGATGAGTGAGGCAAAGAAAACCAATTCATTGATCGGTTCCCTGATCAATGCGACGAAAGAAGGAAATAATCGACTGGTCTCAGCGATCGCAGATCGACTGATCGACCGTGTCGCCGTCTGGAATTAAATGAGACGCGCCATTCCCGTTTCCAAGGCGCTCCCGCGTGAGTTGCCGTTCTCGGATCATGGCAGGATCGGGATCGGGTTCGACGTGGCCACAACCGACAAGGGGACGAGCAACCCTTCCTCAGTCTCCGTGGTGGAGAAGGTCGGTCTCGATTTCTGGACACGCCTCATCGTTCGTTGGAAGACCGCAGATCCAGAGGTAGCTCGCGCCGTCGTCGGAGGCGTCCTCGATCTCCTCCCGCGGCGCCCCGTAGCCCTCGCCGTCGACGCCACCAATGAGAAGTTCTTTGCCGCCGATCTGAAGACCAAACTGCAAGACCAAGTCGAAGTTCTCCTGGTCGTCTCGTCGGAAGGAACGGAGTACCTGGGAGAAAAGATGTCGTTCAAAGCATATCTGGGGAATCTCCTGCTCAATACGTTCGAGGAAGGAACTCTGAGGCTCCCCAATGACCCTTTTGTCTCGAAGGATTTCCGATTGGTGAAGCGTTCCCGCGGAAGCTTTGAAACCGAGACCGATGAGAACGGGAATCACGGGGATACGTTCGACTCCACAAAACTGGCTTTGCATGCCCTGACTTCTTCCAGTGGTCCTGTCCAAGCGGAGGCAGCACGTGTCGGATCCTCTCTGGGCCGCGTGGCCGGGACCGTGGGGCGCGTCCTTCGCAACCCTTTTGCAGCCAGATTTGAAAAAGGAGACCGACAGCTATGCTAACCATCACCGAAAATGCCAAACAGAAGCTGCGTGATTTCTTCGCGCGGCTCATTCCCACCAGCCGCACCACGGTCATGAACCCATGGGGGGAACAGGCCACGATGACGGAACGGATCACCGTGGACCGTGTTCACGAGATCATCGAAAGTGCCAAGGCTGGAGATCCACGTGATCTCTTCGCCCTCTACCGCGACATCATTATCTCGGATAACCACCTTCAAAGTGAGTTCTCCAAGCGCAAGCTTGCCGTCGTAGGCGACACGCTCTCCGTCCAACCTAGGGACAAGGGCAATCCCGACGATCTCGTCGCTGCCCAGGCCGTCAGGAATATGATCGATAACCTGACGGTTTCCGACCCGTCCGTCGTCGAGAACTGCAGCTGGATTGAGGCCTGCGCTCATCTGATGGAGTCGACCCTTTTCCCGGTTGCTCTCGTCGAGAAGGTCTTTCGTCCTTCCAGGGTTCCAGGTTTGCGATATGAGCTCGCCGAACTCATCGCCGTCCCCCATCAACTCCTCACCTATGTTTCCAATCAGCAGGATGCCACCGGACGGCTGAAGGTTCGAGAGACGAACCAATTAGGCTATCCCACCGGAAGCACCAATGACGTGGATGGAAACCGCTACATCGTCCACCGCGCCCATCTTCTTTCCACCCACGATCTCTGGGGAGGACCGATGCGCTCGATCCTATTCTGGTGGCTCCTCGGCAACATGGACCGAGAGTGGTGGGCTCGCTTCCTGGAACGCTATGGCTCCCCGTTCATCGTCGGTAAATATCGGCAGGGGGACGATGCCAGCCGATCCATCATGGAGCGGGCATTCTCCTATGCCGTAAAGATCGGTGGTCTCGTCATCTCCAAAGACTCGGAAGTAGAACTCATGCAGGCAGCGTCGACGAGCAGTGCCGAGTCGTATGAAAAGTTCATCCGCCTCTGTAATGAGGAAAAGAGTAAGCTCGTCATTGGCCAAGTTCTTACCACGGAATCCCGTTCCACGGGGCTAGGCAGCGGACTTGCCAATCAGCACGGAAAAGTGCGCGATGACATCCGGCAGTTCGATTCTGGGAAAATAGCCGAGACGCTGGAAAACCAACTTTGTGCCCAATTCCTCTCTATCAACGGACTCGTCGGACGAGTGAAACTAGTCTGGGGAGCCGTCTCCGAGGATGAGAAGAAAGCTCTCGGAGAACTGCTTACCAATCTGAAGACAGCCGGCCTAGAACCTGCCGATGAGGCAATTGAGGAACTGGGTGAGCAGATCGGGTTCCCTATCCAGCGCTGTGCCCCACCCCAGGCCATGGCTCTCCACGCCCTGGCCGCAAATGGTGCTCTTGCCGATGATCTCATCGACCGAGTGGCGGAAGCGGGCAGCGCGAAGCTTGCGCGGACCTTCCGCGGATCCCTCGCGCCGGTCAGGAAAATCATCCTCCTCAGTCAATCCCCGGAGGATCTTGAGAAAAACCTCCGGGTTTTCTATTCCGACTGGCAGCCCGATCGGGTCGCCGAGGTCATCGATCAAGCCCTGATCGCCTACGCAGCCAACGGCGCCACCAAATAAATCGGTCTTTAGCGAAAGGCCCCCTGATCATTCGGGGGGCCTTTTTCATTCTTCACCCTTTCGACACACCCTTTTCGTTGACCCTTTTCAAACTTTTCGCATCAGTCAAATCGGATTTAGCACACTCGGTCGCGTTGAAATTTCATAACTCGTTGATCTCTGGTCAGATCCAACCAAATCCAACCAGATCGCTCTATTTCAAACTTATCGCTGGGTCTCACTACGGTCGCCGTAGAATTACTACGGCTTCCCTTGGCCG
>Ga0213920_1000826_pt1 | contig 19802 bp, 16 predicted proteins | sample McNCre1117MG_FD_161054 | JGI IMG/M metagenome (GOLD analysis project Ga0213920, IMG submission 161054) | Freshwater microbial communities from McNutts Creek, Athens, Georgia, United States - 11-17 MG | ecosystem: Environmental > Aquatic > Freshwater > Creek | place: USA: Georgia | collected...
CACGCGGTGCATCACCACGCCGGCTACAACGAACAACACAGACACACCAATGGCAATCCATGCCTCCGGGTTATTCCACATCATCGCCCCTTAGGCAGACAAAGCATGCGCCACTGTGACCAATTGTTCCAGCTTGGCCTTGGCCGCACCAGAAGCCAACACCTCACGCGCACGCGCAATGCCCGTCTCGATGCTGTCCACCACATTGGCCGCATACAAAGCCACGCCTGCATTGAGCACCACGATGTCGCGTGCAGGACCGGCTTGGTTGTCTAACACTCCTAACAACATGGTGCGCGATTGCTCGGGCGTCTCCACACGCAAAGCGCGGTTGCTACTCATGGCAAAGCCAAAGTCTTCGGGATGAATTTCGTACTCGCGCACTTGACCGTCTTTGAGCTCGCCCACCAAGGTGGATGCACCCAAGGACACCTCATCCAAACCATCGCGACCATAGACCACCAACGCATGCTCAGCACCCAAACGCTCTAAGGCACGTACTTGAATGCCCACCAAGTCGGGGTGAAACACGCCCATCAAAATATTGGGCGCACTGGCCGGATTAGTCAAAGGGCCAAGAATGTTGAAGATGGTACGCACACCCAGTTCTTTGCGAACGGGGGCCACGTTTTTCATCGCGGGATGATGGTTGGGTGCAAACATGAAACCAATGCCCACATCGGCAATGCACTTGGCAATTTGCGCTGGAGGCAAGTTGATGTTGACGCCTAAGCTCTCCAGTACATCGGCGCTGCCGCTTTTGCTGCTCACACTGCGGCCGCCGTGTTTGCTGACCTTGCCACCGGCAGCGGCCACCACAAACATTGAACAAGTCGAAATGTTGAAGGTATGCGAGCCATCGCCGCCTGTGCCCACGATGTCCACCATGTGTGTGCGGTCGGGCACGTCTACCTTGGTGCAGAACTCGCGCATCACTTGCGCCGCAGCGGTGATTTCGCCAATGGTTTCTTTCTTCACGCGCAATGCCGTGACGAGCGCAGCGGTCATGACCGGCGACATCTCGCCCGACATGATGAGACGCATGATGTGCAGCATCTCGTCGTGAAAGATCTCACGATGCTCGATCACGCGCTGCAACGCTTCTTGTGGCGTGATGGCATGAATAGTGGTTGTCATAGCCGACCCTTACAGAAAGTTTTTCAGCATGGCATGGCCATGCTCGGTGAGGATGGATTCAGGATGAAACTGCACACCTTGAATATCCAACTCGGTGTGACGCACACCCATGATTTCACCGTCATCGGTCCACGCCGTCACCTTGAGGCAGGACGGGCAAGACGCACGCTCAATCGCGAGCGAGTGGTAACGATTGACCGTGAACTTCTCGGGCAAGCCAGCAAACACACCCTCTTGCGTGGTTGTGATGATGCTGGTTTTGCCATGCATCAACTGTTGCGCGCGAATGATCTTTCCACCAAACGCCGCACCAATGCTTTGATGCCCCAAACACACACCCAAAATAGGCAACTTGCCAGCGAAGTGTTGAATGGCCGCCACCGAAATACCCGCCTCAGCAGGTGAGCAAGGGCCGGGTGAAATCACCAAGCGGTCTGGCTTGCGTGCGGCAATGCCTTCGAGCGTGATTTCGTCGTTGCGAAACACCTCGACGTCTGCGCCCAACTCACCAAAGTATTGAACGATGTTGAAGGTGAAGCTGTCGTAGTTGTCCACCATGAGGAGTTTGAGTTTTTTCATTCCAAGCCCTCCTCAACCAACTCGCTGGCACGCAACAAGGCGCGCGCTTTGTGTTCTGTTTCTCTCCACTCCAACTCGGGCACCGAGTCAGCCACCACACCTGCGGCGGCTTGCACATAGAGCGTGTCGTTTTTGATGATGCCCGTGCGAATGGCAATCGCCACGTCCATGTCACCCGCAAAGCTGAGGTAGCCGCATGCACCGCCGTACAAGCCACGCTTGGTGGGCTCGAGCTGGTCAATCAATTCCATCGCATGCACTTTGGGCGCGCCCGTCAGCGTACCCGCGGGGAACGTCGCCTTGAGCACATCCATGCTGGTGAGCGGTTGGCCGTCTGCACCGTCGAGCAACAAGCCCTCCACGTTGCTCACGATGTGCATCACATGGCTGTAACGCTCCACAACAAAAGCCTCGGTCACTTTGACGCTGCCAGTTTTGGCAATACGACCGATGTCGTTGCGTGCGAGGTCAATCAACATCACATGCTCGGCACGCTCTTTGGGGTCGTTGATCAGCTCCACTTCAGCCGCCTTGTCCGCCTCAGGCGTCGCGCCGCGTGGGCGCGTACCAGCCAAAGGACGGATGGTGACTTTTTGCCCTTCGGGCGTGGACTCTTGGCGTACCAAAATCTCGGGCGATGCACCCACCACGTAGGCGTCGCCGAGGTTGTAGTAATACATGTACGGACTGGGGTTCAACGAACGCAACGCGCGGTACAGCGACAGCGGACTGGCCGTGAACTTCTTGTGAATACGTTGACCCACCTGCACTTGCATGAAGTCGCCCGCTGCAATCAAGTCTTTGGCACGCAACACAGCAGCCAAGTAATCGTCTTTCGCAAAGCTGCGCTCAGCAGAATGGCTGGCACATGGCGCAATGGATGGCGCTTGTGCGGGCTCTTTCAAGCGAAGCTTGAGCTCTGCCAATCGCGCATGGGCTTTAGCGTAAGCATCAGCTTGCGTAGGGTCTGCGTAAACGATGAGCGAGAGCTTGCCCGAAAGGTTGTCAATCACCGCCAACTCTTCGGTTTGCAGCAGCAAGATGTCGGGCATGCCTAGGTCATCGGGTGGGCATGAGTGGACCAGTTTCTTTTCGATGTGGCGCACCGTGTCGTAACCAAAGTAGCCAGCCAAGCCACCGCAGAAACGAGGCAAGCCTTGGCGCAACGCCACTTTGAAACGTTTTTGATAGTCGGCCACAAAGTCAAGCGGGTTGCCTGCGTGGGTTTCGACCACCACACCATCGGTCAGCACTTCGGTCTTGGCAGCTTCGCCAAAACCGCTGGCACGCAGCAACGTGCGCGCAGGCAAACCAATAAAGCTGTAACGCCCAAAGCGCTCGCCCCCCACCACAGACTCCAGCAAAAAACTGCGCTCGCCCTTGTTTTGCACATGGGCCAGCTTGAGGTACAGCGAGAGCGGGGTTTCTAGGTCGGCAAAGGCCTCAGCCACCAACGGGATGCGGTTGTAGCCCTCTTGGGCCAATTGTTTGAATTCGGTTTCGGTCATCGTGAGCCTCCACAGCTCAGCCCCATTCGCGTTGGGGCGTTCATTCGGACAAGTGCTGAACAGCTAGAGTGTTTCAGCGCGGGCACGGCACAGTGAACCTGAGCGTGCTTTTAGACAAGCGCAAACGACGGCGTACGCCAGGGCCAAGCTCCCCGGTCGTGACAACCTGTGACAGTGCTGCGGTGAATGAACATGGATGCAGTTTAGCAAAGGCTCAAATGCGCCGCGCCAACGCCTGGGGAATATGGGTCAAAGCATCCACGTGACCATCCGCATCCACCCCATCCACGGGCTCGCCGTGGTTGTAGCCATAGCGCACAAGCACCACGGGACAGCCTGCAGCTCGTGCTGCTTTGGCGTCATTGCTTGAGTCACCCACCATCAAGGCCCGGGCAGGGCTCACACCCAAGGCTTCGCAGGTTTTAAAGATCGGCAGCGGATCAGGCTTTTTGCGCTCAAAGCTGTCGCCACCAAATACTTGGGCAAAGAACCCATCCAATCCTTTGGCTTGCAGCAAAGGCTTGGCAAACGACAACGGCTTATTGGTCAAACAGGCCAGCTTCAAACCCGCATCGCACATCTGCTGCAAACCTTCCACCACGCCCGGATACACCGTTGCAAACTCACCATTGATGGCAAGGTAGTGATGCTGGTAACGCTGCCAAGCAGGGTCATACAAGTGCTCAACGCTACGCGCATCACACACATTGGCAAGCCCTTTCACTTCAGGCAAAGCGAGTTGATGCATCAGCACCGAGCGAATCAAATGCTCCGAGCCTTTACCCACCGTGCGCTCAACCAAGGCCGGCGTGACGGGTGGCAGGTCTAAGTCAGCGAGCATGCGATTCAGCGCGACTTCGAAATCACCTAATGTGTGAAGCATGGTGCCATCTAAATCGACGATGGCGGCTTGCAATTGGAATGGATGGGTATACATAAATTTGTAGCGTAATTTTAGGCTGTGCGCTTGTTGAAATAAGCCCCGCTGAAGCCGCTTACATCTAGATATGCCTTGAAAATAGAAGCTTCTTCATGACGCGCGCCAACTTCTCACCCGCACCACTTCACATGCGCTTTAAGGTCCATCATCACACGCTCGGCTTGGTCCTCGGTCTTATCGGCGGAGGCCTATGTCCGACTGTTGGCTTAGCAGCCTCTTACGAGTTGCGCATCTATGCTGACGACAACCCACGAAAAGATGAGGCGGAAGTTGAGCTGATCATGAGCGTTGCCAAGCCAAAGCCCACAGTCGACGGCCCAAGCGGGCGCGTCGTTCAAACGCTGATTGAGTACGGGTATGGCTTGGGCAATGGCTGGGCGATAGGCCTAGAACTTCCGACATCGCATACCCAGGGACACAACAAAACTGAGGGCCTCAAAGCTGAAGTGCAATACGTTGCAAATCACAACCAAACACAGGGTTGGTACTGGGGCGTGCGCGGTGACTTTGGCTACACATCAACGCCTTATGAAACTCAAGGCAGCAACAGCATTGGCATCAACCCCATCTTGGGTTATCGATGGTCCACATGGCATCTCGTGGTGAACCCCTCCATCGAAATACCTATGAGCGGCCACAGCACTCAAACGCAGTTCCAGCCTTCGGCAAAGATCGCCAAGTGGGTCACGGGCACAGGGCAGTTGGGATTGGAGTATTTCAGCAGCTGGGGGGCCATCTCATCCACGCAACCGCAAAACCAGCGCGATGAAACACTTTACTTGGCATGGGACGAGAAGCTCACAAGCAGCCGGTTGAACGTGGGTCTAGGAAAGCCATTAAATCCAAACGGCGGCAGCGTCGATCGGTGGGTCGTCAAAGTTGGCATCAACTTTGATTTGGACTAACCGATCCGTGAGATCTTTCGAGCAGCCTCAAGGCGCCGCTAAAGTTAATCCATGAGATTGAAAAATCTTTAGCAATTCACCGCTCTGACGCAACGAAACCAAAGCATCATCAAGCGCTGTTGCCAATTCTTTGTTATCGGCCTTCACAGCCATGCCTAACGGCCAGCCCGCAGGCATCACGCCTGGCAGCGGCATGGTCGACAAAGTCCAATCACCCTTACTTTGGCTCGCATGAATTGCGGCTTCTGCTTGGGCTCGACTGACATAAGCCGCATCGGCTTGACCCGACAGCACCATCTTTGCGGCGTCCACACCATCTTTATATATAGACACCTTTTCACGAAGCAGGCCACCACGGTATCCCATCAATGCGCTGGCGGCACCACTCCCCTTCTCCACTGCTATCGTTTTGCCAATCAAATCATCTGGCGTTTCTGCATTGGCGATTTTTGACTTGCTGTGCAAGACAACCAAATGTTCGCGCACGTATGCGCCAAAAATCAACGCTTGCTTGTTTTCATTCATCAAGTAACGATCCACAGGAACATGAATCATCATGTCAGCGGGTCCATAGCCCAAGTAATGGCCTTTCCAAACCATATTCCGCAAATCATCATTCATGTTCTCACCCGCATCAAATGGCAGCAGTGCGAGTTGCAAATTCAATTTGGCGGCCAAGGCTTTGGCTAAAGAAACATCCACGCCTTGAACATCAGAATTTGGACCATCTGAATAAGGCGCATTGTCTTTGTAGACCGCCACTTTCAAGGTGCCTCTAGCTTTGATCTTTTCCATCGCACTTTTTTCTTGCGCCAGTGCAAGACCAGGCACACCCAAGAGCAAAGGAGCGATGGCAAGAATTTTGCGCCGTGACAAACATGAGCTAAAGCTTTGAGATGATGACTTCACAACGAACTCCTTAACGCTCACGGCGCGTTTCGAGATAGGTCTTAATTGACCAAATGGCTTCTTGTGACAAAACACCTTCAAACGGCGGCATGTAAACGCGACCATCGCGCGCGCGCCCTCGACGCACCGTGGCAACAAAATACTCGTTGATCTCTTGGTAGCACGCGTTCTTTTTGGCTTCATCAGCAAGCTCAGAACAATCATTGTCTAGTTTGCGCAAATCAGGCGAGATGCCACCTGAGATGGCCTCAAGTCCATGACAACGCGCGCAATTTTGGTTGTATGCAGATGTGCCAATTCGCAACGCTTCTTTGTTCGCGGGGCCTGTCGAAAAAGGATTCGAGTCCAGCCACTTGGGTCCGAGTTGCGGCAATGTTGAAGTGTCCACCGATTGCGGAACAACATCACCATGCGCGAAGCTCTGCTGCGAAGCGAAAGCCAAAGCGAAAGTGAGTAACGCCCCAAGCAGTGGGCGAATCGTTTTTTTACCGATGTATGGCATAGCGTGCATAACCTCTGTTCAGATTTTTAAATGAAGACAACTCTGATCTAGCAATTTACAAGCCATAAATTTGGCGCAACTTGTGTCCCAAATTGGTACAGTTTTTTCTTGTCGCTACTAGGGAAACAACTATCACAAAAGTATGTTGCAAGAACGGAAAATATTTGTAACCAAAATTTAACCACCGTAAGCCAAACCCTACGAATTTCCATGATGAATTCAAGTCAACCATCGAACCGTGGCGTGATGAATGCTTACTCTCAAGGTGCGGCATACAACAGTCCAGAACAGTCGGCCATCATTGCCTCATCACATGAACGTTCACGTGGGTTTGGTCTTGCTTCTTTTCAAACGCCCGACTACAGCGGCGCATCAAATCAGACGGTGCGTGCGCTGTTAGAAGAAAACCATTTTCTGTACCAGCATGCTGCGCCTGTGATGGAAACGCTGTACGAACAAATTGCCAACACACACAGCATGGTGCTTTTGACAACACGAACCGGCACGATCTTGCACTCCTTAGGTGACACAGACTTTTTAGAAAAAGCATCGCAAATTGCATTAGCGCCAGGCGTTGACTGGTCGGAAAAAAGCAAAGGGACCAACGCCATCGGCACCGCCTTGGTAGAGGGGCAAGCGCTCGTTGTACATGGCAATCAACATTATTTGCAAGCCAACCAATTTCTCACTTGCTCTTGCACGCCGATCTTGGACCCACATGGGGATGTCATTGGCGCGCTTGATGTCACAGGTGATTACCGCAGCTACCACCAGCACACGATGGCCTTGGCACGTATGTCGGCACAAATGATTGAGAACCACATGTTCGCGGACGTGTTCCCTACCGAGGTTCGCATTCACTTCCACGCAAGACCTGAATTCATTGGCACCATCGTGGAAGGAATTGCTGTGTTCACCATCGATGGGCGGTTTTTATCTGCCAATCGAAGCGCACAGTTTCAATTTGGCATGTCAATCAACGCCTTGCGTGCGCACACATTTTCATCGCTGTTTGGTGTTGGTATTTCTCAATTTTTTGACCATGCACGTGCAGCCGATGGCAACCATTTCAGACTTTGTTTGCACGATGGCGTGAGCGTTTGTTGTAAGAGCGAATTGAAATTCACAAACGCAGCGTCACACTCGAGCCATTCACAAAGCAAGCAAAGTGCGCCAACTGCAACCTACAAAAAGAGAAAAGAGGAAAAGCTACCACTCTCTAGTCTGCGCTATCTTGATACAGGCGACCCTCAAGTCTCCTCTGTGATTCAGAAGCTACGCATCATTCAAGGCCGAGACATTCCCATCATGATCTTGGGAGAGACAGGAACAGGCAAAGACCTGCTCGCTCAAGCCATTCACAATGATTCGACGCGAAGTGATAAAAACTTCGTTTCCGTCAATTGCGCCTCCATCCCTGAAACACTCATTGAGTCAGAGCTCTTTGGCTACGACGAAGGTGCGTTTACTGGCGCTAAACGTAAAGGATCAACGGGGAAAATCATGTCCGCCAACGGGGGAACGCTTTTCCTCGACGAGATTGGCGACATGCCACTCCATCTACAGGCCCGCTTGTTACGCGTTCTTCAAGAACGCAAAGTCAATCCACTCGGGTCAGGCCGCGAGGTTGAAGTAGATGTCACCGTCATCTGCGCCACCAACAAGAACCTCAAAGAAATGATTGCCAATGGCACATTCAGAGAAGACTTGTACTACCGACTCAATGGCTTAGTGGTCAGGCTTCCCGCGCTACGCGAACGCAAAGATCTAGAAGTAGTTGCAAAGAAAATTCTTGCCAGTGTTTGCCCTGCAGAGAAACAAATTGGGATTTCGCAAGAGGTCATGGACGTGTTTCACCGCTACACATGGCCGGGCAACTTCAGGCAACTCTTCAACCTGCTGCGAACAGCCGTTGTCATGGCAGAGTGCGCTGGTGATGTTCAACTTTGCCATTTACCTGATGACTTCTTGACTGAGATTCAACACACGCCATTTATCGAGAAAATAAGACTGGCAGAGCCCATGCCATCAGGCGATGTACAAGCACACACGGGGTTTGAGTCGCGCTCAAATGAAGGGTTTAACTTAGAGAACGTAGCCATTGATGCAATCACGCAAGCCCTGCGTACATCCAACGGCAACGTATCTGCAGCTGCGAAGCTCTTAGGCGTTTCAAGAAACACCATCTACAGAAAAAAACACTTGCTACCAAACGAAGTTTGGAATTAAGCCATCAACGCTTGTTGAGATGCTGCGAGGCCTCCTCAATCGCCAATTCGTCTAACTCTTCTTGCGTAAAAACGCGTGAACGGGTGTGAAAAGCTTTACCTTCTGGGCCTTCTAACGAGAAGGTTCCGCCGTGACCTTCGATCACATCAATAATCAACTGCGTGTGCTTCCAATACTCATATTGGTTACGACCGATGTAAAACTCACAGCCGCCAATTTGTCCTAAAAATACATCCCCCGCCCCCATAGTGATCTCACCTGGCAGATAGCAGTTGGCTGCACTGTTGTCACAACAACCACCAGACTGGTGAAACATCAGGGTTCCATGCTTTTGCTTCAAATACTCAACCAGCTCTAGCGCCGCTGGCGTTGCCACAACTTTGTCAACCATCTTGTACTCCTAGACAAAAAAGCGCGTGGCAATTGCTCACCACGCGCGCTTGAGAACGTTAACTCACTGGCTTAGAAGAAGCCCAACTTGCTCTCGCTGTAGCTGACCAGCAAGTTCTTAGTTTGTTGGTAGTGATCGAGCATGACCTTGTGGGTTTCGCGGCCGATACCAGACTCTTTATAACCACCGAAGGCAGCGTGTGCGGGGTAGGCGTGGTAACAGTTGGTCCACACGCGACCCGCTTTGATGGCACGACCCATGCGATAGGCAACGTTGCCGTTACGGCTCCACACACCAGCACCCAAACCATAAAGTGTGTCGTTGGCGATTTCCAAAGCTTCTGCTTCGTCCTTGAAGGTAGTCACAGCCAACACAGGGCCAAAGATCTCTTCTTGGAAAATGCGCATTTTGTTGTGGCCCTTAAACAAGGTGGGCTGCACGTAGTAGCCACCTTCGAGGTCGCCGCCCAAGTGCGCTTGCGCACCACCGGCCAATACTTCAGCCCCTTCTTGTTTGCCCAAGTCGAGGTAAGACAAGATCTTGGTCAACTGCTCTTTGGAAGCTTGCGCACCCATCATGCTGTCAGTGTCGAGTGGGTTCATGTGTTTGATCGCAGCGACGCGCTTCAATACACGCTCCATGAACTTGTCGTAAATGCTTTCTTGGATCAAAGCACGTGATGGGCATGTGCATACCTCACCTTGATTGAACGCGAACAACACCATACCTTCAATGGCCTTATCCAAAAAACCGTCGTCTTTGTCCATCACGTCAGCAAAGAAGATGTTGGGCGACTTACCACCCAATTCGAGCGTGGCAGGAATCAGGTTGTTGGCAGCAGCTTGAGCAATCACGCGGCCAGTGGTGGTCGAGCCTGTGAACGCGATCTTGGCAATTCGTGTGCTGGTGGCCAAAGGCATGCCAGCTTCGCGGCCATATCCGTTGACGATATTCAACACGCCCGGTGGCAGCAAATCGGCAATCAGCTCAGCCATCACCAAAATAGAGATAGGGGTGGACTCAGCTGGCTTGAGCACCACGCAGTTACCTGCACCGATGGCGGGCGCCAGTTTCCATGCGGCCATCAAAATTGGAAAATTCCAAGGAATGATTTGCCCCACCACCCCCAATGGTTCGTGGTAATGGTACGCAACGGTGTTTTCATCGATGTCAGACAACGCGCCTTCTTGCGAACGTAAGCAGCCTGCGAAATAGCGGAAGTGGTCCACAGTGAGCGGAATGTCAGCATTCAACGTTTCGCGAATGGCTTTACCGTTGTCGACGGTTTCAGCGTAGGCCAACATTTCCAAATTGGCTTCAATGCGATCAGCGATTTTTAACAAAATATTGGCGCGCTCAGTGGGCGATGTTTTGCCCCACGCGTCAGCGGCTTTATGCGCAGCATCCAAAGCCAATTCAACATCTTCTGCACCTGAACGTGCTGCTTTGGTGTAGACCTTGCCAGTGATGGGCGTGATCACATCAAAGTATTGACCTTTCACTGGCGCAACAAATTTGCCACCAATAAAGTTGTCGTAATGAGCCTTGTACTGAACTTTTGCGCCAGCGGCGCCTGGGTTTGCGTAAATCATGTCATCTCCATTATTTGAACTATCAAGAATTCCCAATCGGGTATCTTTGCCATTGCAAGTCCTGTACCAAGTTAACGCCATCGGCGTTTTAATTTCTCATTTGCATTCGTCTCGATGTGCCACATGCATGCGTCACAGAACGTAGCAACTGTGTCTATATGGAGCACTCACTATTGAATCGTCAAAACCCAACGCGCCAAAAAGTTAATGTCTTCATTGCTCATGTTGCCGTGAGCGGGCATAGGAATGCGCCCCCACTTGCCCTGTGAACCGTTGCGAATCGATTGCGCGAGTGACGCAGCAGCATCTTTGTCATCCCTGTACTTAGCTGCCACCTTTGAATAGGCGGGGCCCACAATTTTTTCATCTAAGGCATGACAGCTCAGGCAGCCATTACTCTTGGCCATCTCCATAGCCGCTGCAGATTCTTTTGCGCTCATTGCAGGCGCGGCCCATGCGGCTTGCGCACAAACCCACGTCAGCATAAATACGAATGTAATTTTTCTCATGATGTTCACCTTGATTTAAAAAGGGGCTTCGGAGGGCTTGCGCCTTCAGAAGCCCCTTCTAGGATCAGCCAATTGATTTATGACTTAGGCAGTTTGAAAGTCCAAACAGAGCCACCTTGTTCGAGGAAGTTGACCTTCTTGGCCACTTCGCCGCCCCACAGAGGAACAGCGCCACCCCAACCAGACACAACGCTCACGTATTGGTCTGTGCCATCACTCCATGTGATGGGAGGAGCCACCACGCCAGAGCCAGTTTGGAATTGCCACAACACTTTGCCTGTCTTGGCATCAGCAGCCTTGAGGTAGCCCTCAGGCGTACCCCAGAACACCAAGTCGCCTGCGGTTGTCAAAACACCACCCCACAAAGGCGCGTTGTTTTTAACTTCCCAAGCCACTTTGCCAGTCTTTGGATCAATGGCGCGCAAGGAACCAATGTGATCTTCAAACAATGGACGCATCGTGAAACCAGCGCCTAAGTAAGCCGCGCCTTTTTTGTAGCTGATAGGCTCGTTCCAAATGTCCATGCCCCATTCGTTGGTAGGCACGTAGAACAATTGCGACTTGGGGCTGTAGGCCATCGGCATTTGGTTCTTGCCACCCAAGAAGCCAGGGGCTGCAAAGACAGATGAACCTTTCTTGCCATCGGCACTTGCCGTTGGATCGCCTGGGCGATTCGCTGGGTCAAACACGGGGCGACCTGTCTTCAAATCGATACTAGAAGCCCATGTGGTTTTCTTCACGAATGGGAAAGCGTTGATGAGCTTACCGGTCTTGGCATCATTCACGTAGAAGAAGCCGTTACGGTCAGCCTTGCCACCGACGCGCTTGCCGTCCATGTCGAATGTGACGAACTCGTTCACACCGTCAAAGTCCCAAGCATCGTTAGGCGTGTTTTGGTAGCTCCATGCAATCTTGCCGGTCTTGACATCAATCGCCACAGTGGACGATGAATACAAGTTGTCGCCCTTACGCACGTGGCTGTTCCATGGGCCGGGGTTGCCTGTACCGAAGTAAGCCAAGCCCGTGGTTGCGTCATAAGAGCCACCCAACCAAGTGGATGCGCCACCGGTCTTCCATGTCTCGCCTGGCCATGTGGCGTTGGTGGTACCACTGATGCCGTTTTCTTTGCCGTCTTTGTAGCCCATGTGGCCTTCGACAGTGGGACGTGACCACACCAATTTGCCAGTCTTAGGATCGCGTGCATCCACACGACCCACCACACCAAATTCGCCGCCTGACACACCGGTCAACAGCAAGCCATCAGCGATCAAAGGTGCAGCGGTGTAGCTGTAACCCGCGGTGTAGTCGTCAATCTTCTCGCGCCACACCACTTTGCCAGTGTTCTGATCCAATGCAACCAATTGCGCATCCAAGGTGCCAAAGATCACCAAGTTGTCATACAAAGCAGCACCACGGTTCACCACATCACAGCAAGGCATGATGCCTTCTGGCAGACGGTGCTCGTATTTCCAAATCTTCTCGCCCGTCTTCACGTCAATCGCGAAAATGCGTGAATAGGAAGCGGTCACAAACATCTTGCCTTTGTAGACCAGTGGCTGAGATTCTTGACCACGTTGTTTTTCACCACCGAATGACATCGACCATGCTGGCGTGAGCTTGCCCACGTTTTTGGTGTTGATGGTGGTCAATGGCGAGAAGCGTTGACCTTGTGTGCCCATGCCCCAGCTCAGAACTGAATCTGTGTCTGTCGCATCTTTGGCGATCATGCTGTCCGTGACTTGTGCTGATACATGTGCCGTAGCAGCCATGATGAGCAGGCTTAGAATTTTTCTTTTCACAGCGGTCTCCCGTGTTTATTAGTTAAAAAATGACAAACGACAACAGCGTCGATTGATCTTTGCAGGACTGCTCACTTCAGCAGATCGCATCGTCCATCTTTCATATTTAGCAATACACATGCCAAATAATCGTTAAGCGCTGAAGAGAAAACCCACTTAGTTTTTAAGTGAAATTGAGGGTTTACCTTTAGCTAATTCATGACTCATGTCACAGCCATGTGACAGTGTTATTTTTTGGAACACTCCACTGTCACACTGTGAACAAAAAATGGCCGAGGCACCCTTGCCATCGGCCATCAACAAACCTTGAATACTTAAGAAAGCCGCTTTATCAGAAGAAGAAGATGCCGCCGACAGCGATGCTGTTTTGCTTCGCTTCTGCGCCACCAAAACTCTTAGATGTTGTATTGCCAATCTCTCCAACAACAGTGAAGCTCGGTGTCAAGTTGTAATAAGCCGCGGCTGTCGTGTTTTGGTTTGAACGCACATTCGTTGCTGTTAACAAATTCGCCGAGTTGGTGCTCTTGCCTACACCTAACCCCAGCTTCAACTTGCTGTTAGCTTTGTATGTGGCTTGCAAAAATGAGTTTGTACCTTTCACATCACCTTGGTCACCATCCGCCAAGATACCAATGCCATTTCCAGTTTGATAGTTAGCCACAAAACCAAAAGGACCGGCCGCGATAGAGCCACCGACCTCTGAAGCATTCATGCGGAACGTGCTGAAGTCTTGTGACTTGTTCGCAACCCATGCTTTAAAGCCTTGTCCCGCATAGGTTGCACGCGCTTGCACCGCCGGGCCGGTGCTTGCTGGTGCGCTTGTTGATGCATCCACAGGATTCATTAATCCCAGGTCAATATTCATACCACCGCCAAAAGTTGGCGTGGTGTAAACCATCTGTCCATAAGTACCTGCATACGTATAACCAGAGCCGATGTGACCTAATGACACACGACCATTCTGAGTTGCTTGTGTCGCCGTACCCACACCCAACAAAGTCATATCATTTAAGACGGTATGCAAGCCAAACAAACCATAGTCACGGCCCATTTTGACCGTACCCATGTCTTTATTACCCACAGACACATAGGCATTGCGTACGTCCACGGCGCTATTTTGAGCAATCGCACTGTTAGTGGCAACAGCCACGCCCATGCCGACAACAGCAGCAATGTCATAGCCCCCCTCACTGGTTTTGGCACCCACATTTAACATTGAAGGCAACAAACCATTACCAATCGTCGTGCTTCTTGATTTTCCGTTACAAGCCAACACCTTATCGCCCAGCGCCGTGCCGGTTACCGTGTCACCTTTACAAGTCGTACCGGTGTAGAAAGCATTGGCGTTACCGCCAATCGTTAGGTCCCAGTTGCCAGCTTTAAAGTCAACAGCATAAGCAGCTGGAAGTGTTGCAACAGCAGCCGCAACAGCGAGAAGTTTCTTTTTCATATGTGAGTCTCCAAGTTTTGAAATCATTCGAGGGATATTTGCCGATGTGTTCGACAAGAAACTCATTCGCAACTCTTATGCCCACTTGAAAACTCATGCAGATTTACACCACTGCTCCATATCAGCACAACAAACAGAACGAGCCACGTTTCAAAAAGCAACACACGGTACTTACGCTGTGACTTGACGTGACAGATCAGGCGTAGCTTTCCATCGCCCATCTTTATGAACGACCAATGCCTCTACATGCAATGCACGCGCCAAGTGCAGGGCCCTGGTATAGCCCCCAACAAATAAGACTTTGGTCAATGCATCTGCTTGCGTGCATGTCTTAGCCACGACGGTGACGCTAGAAATATCACTTGGTGAATAACCAGTTTCAGGATCCAAAATATGGTGATGCGCGCGGTCATCACTGAATGTGCATTGATCGTCAGCGGATGTCGCCACGCACAAGCCATTCATGCGCAGTCGTGCAACAAAGTGATCAGCTTTGTGCGTATCTGCAATACCCAAGGTCCAATGCCTTCCCCCTTCGGCTTGACCAAGTGAAGACCATTCGCCGGTATTGATCAACGCATGGGCGATGCCTGAGCGTTTCAACTGCTCACGCACCAAGTCCGATGCGTAGCCTTGTGCGATGCCATTAAGCGTGATGCACATGGCAGGTTTCGCAAACTCAACGTGCGCTGGGCTGACATGCATGTGCTGCCACCCCACTAACTGACGCGTCGCTTGAATCTGGGCGGCAGTTGGCAAACGCCCTTGCTTTTGCGCATCCGCATACAAGACCCACAGCGGCTGCACCGTGACATCAAATGCGCCGTGACTTTGCGATGCAATGCGTTGGCTCATTTCTAAAACTCGCCACAAATCTGGCGGCGGATTGCGCAACACGCCATCGCGGTTGAGTTGCTGAATCGCACTCGCCGTTCTAAACAAACTCATCTGGTCTTCAACACGCGCAACCACACGGCGTGCCTCGGCCAATGCGACATTCAGTCTGGCCTCATCATCGTGCGCAGCCCGGATAGACAGGGTGGTGCCCAAACCTGTAAATGTCGTGTTCTGCCAGTGCAAACGCGATGCGGCTTTCAAGGGCATGTGCGCGAGCAGGCCCAGTCCCAAACCGGTTTGAATCAATGCTCTGCGTTTCATGGCTTGACCTCTGCAATGGGAATCATGCGCACACTTGGCGTCTGTCGTTGCTCTAGGATGCGCGGCACGCACAATGCATCGCTTTCATAGATAACGACGCAATCCATGCATTGGAAACACTCGTCGTAATCCACAGCACCTTGCTTATCAATGGCTTGGTAGGCGCAATCACTGCGACAGCGTTGGCAAGGTTGGCCGCATTCACTGCGCCTCACGATCCAATCGAAGCGTCGCAACTTGCCTAATACGCCCATACCTGCACCCAAGGGGCACAAGTAGCGGCAATAGCCTTTGTAAAAAAACGAACTCACAAGCACAAGTGCCACGGCCCAAAGCACAAAGGGCCAAGCGCGTACAAAATTCAAGGTGATGCTGGTTTTGAAGGGTTCGACCTCAACCAAGCGATCTGTCCAAGTGACAGACAAACAAGCGCAGACAAGCAAGCATGCCAGTACAACATATTTCAATTTTTTCAGGCGATCATCCCAGCGTTGAGGCACGCGAATCCACTTCACACCCAGCCGCTGGGTCAATTGACTCACCAACTCTTGCAAGGCGCCAAACGGACACAGCCAACCGCAAAATGTGCCTCGCCCCCAAACAAAGAAAGTCAGCGCCACAAATGCCCATAGGATGACCGTCATCGGGTCATACATAAAGAAAGCCAAACTGCGACCAGCCAGCAAGGCTTGGACCCCCGCGGTGAGGTTGACGATCGACAGCTGGCCTTGCGCATACCAGCCGATGAAACACAAGGTGAACAACAAATAGCCCTGTCTAAATCTAGCCATGTGATGCGCGTGCAACATCAACCATGGCGGCTCGCGCAAGGCCCAAACCAACGCGCCAAGTGCGACCACAAGCACCGCCAACTCAACCCACCGATCTAGCCAAATGCTGTGCCATGTTTTTTGGTCTGAACTCGCCAACGCCACATAGTCTTCAGGCAATTGCGACGTGATGGTGAAGCTCTTGCGCACCATCTCTGGATAAACAATGCCCTTGCTGCGCGTGATGTGCAATTCGTAATCCAAAGGCTGAGCGGGATCTAAGCCAGCAGGCGCAATCACACGCACAGCCAGCCACTGCGCATCCGCCAACTCGGGCGGCAGATTCAACACAGCATCCAAATCCATGTCGCGAATTTCAATGGGGAGTTTTTGCTGGTTCAACGAAACTCGGTCGGGCACAGTGCCACGCACAAAGTCTTCGCCCATCAAAGGGTATCGCCCCTTGGCAAGGATGAGCAAAGCATGGTCGCCAGGGTCAAGACGCTGCTGCAAATAGGCCCACTTGTCGGGGGTCAGCAGGTTTTTGCCCACCGTGGGCACATTCAGATTCGCAACATAAAGATCTGTGAATGTGTCACTGGGCGCTTGCAAAGCCTGCGCATCCACACCTTCGCCTGCGGTGTCTTTGAAGGCTTGTTCTATGTCACTGTTTTTCAGCGATGATTTGCGAACCAAACCTGCCTTGAGCAAGCCGACCCAGTCCATGGGCTTGAACACCTCAGGGCGAATTTTGGCCACAAGATCTGGGTCACGCCCCTCGCTATAGCCCAACTTGGCGCGTGCGACTTTGAGCGAAGCAGCCAGCAAGGTTTGGTTCAAGATTCGCACAGACGCTGTGGCTTTGGACACGCCATCGATATAGACGTTTGCACCGCTCTCTTTGCCGCTCTTGCTTTGCCCCGTGCCGATTTTGATGCTCTGCTTGAGCGACAAATTTTTGTATTGGTCGACAAAAGCAAACAGCAGCTTTTCGCCCAAACCTTCTAAGAACACAGGCTCATGGTGCGACAACACACACACATCCATGAATCGCCCACTAGGGTCCAACGCAATCAACAAATTAAATGGTGTGCCAGAGAAGCCAGGAATAGCAGCAAAGTCTTGCGACTCAAAGGCATATGCCGCAATGGTGGTGGATGTGAGCTCTTGCCGGTAAATGGGCCATACAGGCAAGTCACGTTCTTTCTCGCCAACCATCAGTGGCGCAGGGAACGCTTGCGCCATGGCTTCACGGGTCATCACCCCTGCTTGCACGCTTGCGCACAAGAACCCAATGAGCGCAAAGGTGACTCTGACAAGAAGACGAACAACACCACGCGCCATAAGATGATGAGACCTCGATTGATAAGACATAAATTTTTTACCCAACAGGCCAAGCACGAAAAGTGCCATCCATTTGGAACACGCAGCGCATGGAATGAGTTTTGCTTCTCATGTTGTGACGAACGACCACCCAAAATTTCCGAACTATGAAAACCACCAGAACCTACCAAGCCATCAAACCTCACCATGCGTTTTCGATGAGCATGTGTTTGTGCCTCAGTGTTTTCCCTAGCTTCGGTGCATATGCGCAAAGTGCTGCCACGGACCTGAAAGAAGTCTTGGTGCAAAGTGGTCGCTTGGAACAAAAGCAGTTCGATGCACCGGCATCGATTTACACCATCGATTCAGACACGATCCGTAGCTCAGGCCCACAGGTGAACATCTCCGATGTACTCAACAAAGTTCCAGGCGTCGTGGCGTTGAATCGCAACAACTACGCACAGGATTTACAAATTTCTATCCGTGGTTTTGGTGCGCGATCTGCATTTGGCATTCGAGGCATTCGTCTCATCACCGATGGCATTCCGGGCACGATGCCTGATGGTCAAGGCCAGTCCTCTACCGTTAGCATGACCTCCACCAATCGCATGGAAGTACTCACAGGGCCATTGGCGCAGTTGTATGGCAACGCATCGGGGGGGGTGATTCAAACTTTCACACGCGAGGCGGGTGACAAACCAGAAGCACAGGTTGCGATGTATGCCGGATCTTTTGGCATGACGCGCACTGATTGGCAAATTAGTCAACGCAGTGGCAACGTAGGCATGGTCGCCGACTACAGCACCTTTGCCATCGAAGGCTATCGCGCTAACAGTGACACACGTCGACAACAACTCAACAGCGTCATCACAGTAGACGCCAAGCCAGACACGCGCATCAAGTTCATCATCAACGTGTTTGACATGCCGTATGCCAAAGATCCCTTAGGCTTAACAGCCAAACAACTAGCGACACCCGCCATCGCTGGCGATGGCGCAACTTTGGCACGAACCCGTAAAACAGTTAAGCAGGAACAAACAGGCGCCGTGCTAGAACATACCGTCGATAGCGAATTGAAATTTCAAGCGCGTGTCTATGGTGGTACGCGCACCAACATGCAATATCAAGCCTCTAGCGCATCGCCCCCGACCGCGGTGGGCACATGGACTGGACTTAACCGTCAATTCGAAGGCGCAGGTCTACAAGCAAGTGGTAAAGCACACGTCTTTGAAGGTCAAAAAATGAACTGGATCGTCGGTACAGATTTTGATCATGCGCAAGAACAACGCAAAGCAGGCGCCTCCACGGCTGGCGAGCAAACTGGCGCACTCACGCGCAACGAGCTTAACGAAGCACGCAATCAAGATTACTTTGCACAGGCAAACTGGTCGCTCGGTGAGCGTTATACATTGACGACAGGCGCACGTCAAAGCAATGTCACACTGAAAAGTCGTGACGACATACCTACCCCAATCAACGGATCTGGGAGCGTGGACTATTCAGCAACAAGTCCGGTTCTTGGGTTGACTTGGCATACACAAGACAACCTAAACATCTACGTCAACCAAGGCAAAGGCTTTGAAACACCCACGATGTCTGAAGTTGCCTATTCAGGCACTAATGCAGGCAACTTCACTGAGAAGTTCAATCCGACTTTGTTGGCGTCACGTAGCAAACATTTTGAAATTGGCACCAAGTGGTTGCCAATGTCTAGCGCTCGGATTGATGCGGCTTGGTTCCGAATCGATACCGAAAATGAAATTGTTTCAGCGTATTCAAATGCGGGAAAAACAGCTTATGCCAATGCAGCTCAAACCAAACGCGAAGGTTTTGAATTTGCTGTTCGCAATCAGCTCAACGCCCACTGGAGAAGCCAGGCATCAGCCACATTTATGAATGCCACCTATGAGGCCGGCACAGCCAGCTTCAGTCCACCAAATGGCAACAACCTACCAGCCATCCCTAAACGTCAACTGTTTACTTCACTTCAATGGTCTGAAAAAGGCTTTGCACAAGCAGGTCAAAAGCAATCATTGGGACTGGAGGGCGGTCTTGACCTCATCAGCCGCTCTAGCATGTGGGCCAATGATGCGAATTCCAG
>Ga0213920_1000827_pt1 | contig 19802 bp, 34 predicted proteins | sample McNCre1117MG_FD_161054 | JGI IMG/M metagenome (GOLD analysis project Ga0213920, IMG submission 161054) | Freshwater microbial communities from McNutts Creek, Athens, Georgia, United States - 11-17 MG | ecosystem: Environmental > Aquatic > Freshwater > Creek | place: USA: Georgia | collected...
AATATCAGGGGTTAGGGTTATTAAACCTTTGAATTAAAGTCTGGTACACTGTATTTCAAAAGCAAAGCCATTATATCATATCTTATTAAAAATAAAACATTGACTGCAAGATATACTTGCCTTTTCCCTGTGCTAGTTCTCTAATTTTTATCATGGCTTTTATCCTTGAAAATCAATTCAATTTCAGGAAACTTGGGATTTTTAGCATTTGGCACAATATCAAATTCAATTGGATGCTCATATTCAAGCCGTTCTAATTCATATTCTTGGCTTTTCAAAAAGTAATATTTAATAAACTTGTCATTTAAAACAAGCTTAAACCCTTCTTTTCCAGCTTTTGATGTGTGAGTCTTTAAATTACTACTTCTTACTTTATGTCTTTTAATTCCATTTTCTAGTCTGGTCGGTGCGTTATCTGCTGAAATTTCAACCTCTACAGTTTCGCCTTGCACATACTCCATTTCTTTTTTAGGTCGCTCCCATCCGCAGTTATCGCATGACATAAAAGGAAAAAACAAAATAGACCTACAATCAGGGCATGTTTTTTCTATTTTTTCCTCTTCTGTTTTTTCTTTCGGTGGGTTTTTAGGCTTTAAACTATCAACGCCGTTATAATACAAATCCACCCAATCATCATAAAATCGAAGAAAATTACCGCTGTGACAAATCCACAAAGCGAAAGACTTATCAGGATGTGAGCGCATAACACGCCCCATTTGTTGGACATGGCTTGAAAAGCTTTTGCTAAATGGTCTGACTGAAACGCCCACCAAAACATCAGGGCAGTCAAAACCCTTAGTTAGCACGTCGCAAGCAATTAACCCAATTATTGAGCTATCAACCTTATTAAACTCAGTTATAATTTTTTCTTTTTCTTTTTCTTTGTCTAAATAACTAATTGAAACAAAATTAAATCCTTCCCGCTGAAATTCATCGGCTAATTCCTGTCCGTGATTTACCCCTGCACTAAAAACAATCGTTTTAACTGGCTTTCCAAAAAACTCTGCGGTTCTTTTTTGCCATTCATTAACCACATCCCCTGTGATTTTCATTGCTCGTTCTTCTGCTTCCCCTTCGCTCCATTCGCCATAAATCTTTTTAGCTCCTGTCATATCTACTTCTTTTGCTGCAAATACTTTTAATGGGGCTAGTAATTTTTGCTCTACCAGCTCATTTGTAGTTACAAACGATGCCACGCTTTGATAGATTTCTGCTAATCCTTCTGTAAACGGTGATGCTGACAACCCGACAACATATCCACCAGACTTTTTTATTAAAGAAACAGTGGATTTTTTAACATTATGACATTCATCAAGAATCCATAACTTAACATTCTCTAATCCGCTTCGCTTTGCTAAAGTTTGCTCTGAAATAATCTGAATTAGTGCATTAGGATTGTATTTTTTATGCCCAGCCATTAACACACCATGCTCAATTCCGTATTTATCAAGCCGTGCACTTGTTTGATTAACTAATACACGCCTATCCATAAGCATTGCGCATTTATTGCTTTTTTTAGTAGCCAACAGCATTTTATAAAATGCCATTTCAGTTTTACCCGTGCCAGTCGGTGCGTATAAAATTTGCCACATGACTTTTTTTCTAAAGTTTTCGGCAACTTTATCAATTCCTATTTGCTGTTTACCCCTAAGTTGAATCATTTTTAAGCCTCAGTAAGCTTTTGTCAGTGTGAATGGATGCGGTAAGCTCTTACTGAAGGAGCTTGTCAGCTTGCATTGCCTATACCGCGATTGCATTATACATAAAATACCGTGTAAAAACTACAAAAAAAATGTATAATACCTAAAATTTTTTAACACATAGGCTTTTGCTATGACAAAACGCGAGCTAAAAGAGCATTTTGGCACTCTAAAAAATGCAATTAATGTATCAAATAAGTACAGAAATGAACCGGTTAATTTTCGCATTTTAGAAGGGATAAAAATGGATGAACACTTACCAGAAGAAAGGGCTGCTTTTTTTGTAATGGTTATGATGTACGAATCAATGCAGATTGATGCCTTGTCATTATTACCACCTAATAAAAAAGGCGGCTCACATGAATGACTCTCACGAAAGACTAGCCAACGCCGCCGAAAACGGAATTTTAGATGCCGTTCAAAAAATCCCAGAACTAAATCTACTTAGACATTTAGATGATGAACATATCTTAAAGAAAATCTCTCTCAGTATTGAAAAAACAAAGTTTATAGCTTATCCATCAAGCACAGCATTTATGATGATGCTATCAACTTTTAGCGGCTATGCTTGTCGTTCTTACAAAGTCGCTAGAGATTCTTACGATAAACGCGGCATTCCACTAGGTGTTTATGCAGTAGCAGAACAACCTAGTGGTAGTGGAAAAGATTTTCCAATGGGTTTAATAAATAACGTTTTTGATGACGCTTACTACAAAGTTAAAGAAGTCGCTAGATTGCGATTTAATGATGCTTTAGAAGCTAAAAAAGAAATGAATAGCAAAGACCCAGACCAAGATGTTATTGACGAATTTAAAGCCGCTGAAAAGACTTTAGAGGCTACTAAGCTTTACAAGTTAAGTCTTAGTGATGCTACACCCGCAGGATTAGAAAAAACACTGATTGATACGCGCGGCTTTTATACGCTTTGCAGTAGTGAGCAGTCGCTAATCAATGTTTTAGTTGGAGGCATGTACAGCAATGGACAATCAAACAATGAGGTGTTACTAAAGGGTTTTGATGGTGAGGTGGTAAAAGTTAGCAGGTCGGGGCGTGAATCGTTTGATGGATTAGCCGCTGGTTCATTGACTGTATTTGCACAAACAGGTTCTTTTAAAAAGATTTTTGCATCGAGCGAGCAGTCAGGATTGCATGAGCGAATTTTAAAAATAGCCGAACCGAATTATGGCGGTTATCGTGATTTTGTGAATGGTAAAAACTTCAATTGGTTTTTAAAGGATGACTTAGAGTGCTTACTAAAGCCGTTTGTTGATGATTTATTTTCAGATTCCAGAATATTGTCACCTAGTAGTTTTTATGACTTGTCCATTTTAACCATTTCAAAAGAGTCAGAAAACGAACTAGATTATTTCAGGCAAGAAATGGAGGATTTGGTTAAGCCTAATGGCGTTTATTACCAAGCTAAAACCGACATGCTCGGAACGCTTACCAAGTGTAATATTCAAGTTTTAAAGATAGCTGCCTGTTTGCATTTACTTAGTCGTGAGTATTTTTTACAGAGATGTAGCAATATAGAAAATACTTATGTAACAACAGCCATAAGCATTACGCGCGATATTTTAATGTCTTACACAGAACTAATGCGCCGCGAGTTTGTTGCAGGGGAAAATGCAGAGTATGACAAGATAATTATTTACTTAGAAAAGCATAAAAAAGCCCCTATCCGTGCTATTCAGCAAAGCCTAGGAGCTGTAAAACCATTTTCAGGAATGCCTAACCGCTCTAAACATATCAGGGCAGTGATTTTAAAGATGATTGAAGAAGGATTGCTAAAAACAGTGATTGACGCTCAGACAGGGATTGAGGTCATTGCAACAGCTTAAAAATGTAGTGGAAATCCACTACAAATCCTATACATCCTATACAAAAAATGTATAGGAATGTAGTGGATTGTATAGGGTTTTGTAGTGGGTTTTTTAAATGCCAATTATAGCAAAATCAATAACTTATATAAAAATGTAGTGGATGTAGTGGATTTTAACCTCATTTTTAAAGCACACTACCAAGCCAAAGTTAATAATCTTTATATATTATATATATATGTTATTGATAATACATACATTTGGGTTGATTTTTTATGATTTTCAATACATCTATGCCAAATCCACTACATCCTATACAAATTTAAAAACCATTCCGAGCATAACCTCATAATGGTATAATTTACTAACCACCACCCACTACTAACTTAACCTGTAGTTTCAACCCAAGTGTAGATATTTTAAGAGGTGAGTGGTATAATCTGTTTCAACAACACCCCTTACGCCTCTTAACAATTGCGCACCATGTCGGGTTACTTTGTTATACTCACCACAACCAAAGGGGTCATGTCCTGCGGTAGCTTCCACCCTGTAAGCGTGTGGTGAGTTCCTTTCTTACAGGTGATTAACAGGTGTCAAAATGTCAGAATTAACAAAATTAATTATCCCTCCCGAACTAAACGCCACAATAGCTTGCTTACTTGATAACGCTGTTTTTCCACTTGTGCAAGATGCCAAAACAGCCGAACAAGTTTTAAAAGAAATTCAAAAGGCAAATCCTCAGTGGGTTAGAAGGGTTAAGCCGAGTTTAGATGATATGAGGGTTAAAAAATGAAACATGATTATTGTGTGGCATGTGGCAATACTGAAAACTTACACCAACATCATTTAACACCAAAGTCACTTAATGGATTAAGTGACAATGTAAATATGATTACTTTATGCAATGATTGTCATGCAAACATTCACGGATTAGAAAAAAAATTTAGCACAAGCGAATTAACGAAAAGAGGAATAGACAAAAAAAGAAATAATGAGTTAATTGCAGTTTGCGGGCTTTTATTGCTATTTTGTAGTAATTATAAAAAACAACCTAGTTTTGATGAAATTAATAAAGAATTGCAGGGCGTTAAAATATCAAAAACTGCTTTTAAAAGAGCTTTAGATATAGCAAGCAATGACATAAATTACTTTGTCGAGATTGTTTTTTTCTGGAAAATAGATGAACACTCAAACTGACCTTTTAAAAACGCAATTCGCCACAATCGCAAAAGCCAAAGCCGCTAACTTTCGCAACAACTGTTTAAGTCGCGCGGATAAACTAGGCATAGACCGCGTTTGTGTGCCTATGCCTAAAGAAATTGAATCATGGCTATTAACTTATGAGTCAAAGATTGAAATAAGCAAAAAACGGCTTTATTTGCGTTGTGAGTACACAGGCGAATTAATAAAGTTAGTGGATATTCAAATAGACCACCGCATACCGATAAGTCGCGGTGGTTCATTTGGAATTGAGAATTTAGCAATTACCAGCAGCAAAAGTAATCAGCATAAAGGAGAGTTACTCGATTCTGAGTTTTCACAGCTTTTAACTTTGCTTAATCAATTTGAGCTAATAGCAAAAAATAATGTGCTATCAAGGCTTAGGCGCGGAGGCGGTAGGTTTTTCAGGTAATAAAAAGCCAGTTTTTACGCTGGCTTTTTTGTTTTATGCGGGTTTGCGGGGCGGGTATTTCATTCGTAAATGGCTTAATGGGATAACACCAACGCCCCCATCTTTTCGTTCAAAACAATTAATAAAATTTATTTGATAAATACGCCATTCAAAATTTCTGCCTCTATCCTTCCATTCCATAATTTCAACCACATCCCCCGCTTTCGCTCTTTCCAAATCAAAAGGCAATTCAGCAGATTCTTTACGCCGATACTCTTTATCAGCTTTAAAAGACAGTGGTTTATTGCAATCTGTCCAGTCGTTTGAGCCGTCAACATAACGCCATTGCCACATTACAAAAGCATCAATGTAAAATCTATTATCATGCGCCCACAAGTCACGCAATGGTTTTAACTCAGTAATAAGTGATTCATCAGCCATTAAAACTTCTAAATGCGCGTTACTTAAAAATTGATGCCAATCACCACCGTCATAGACAACGTATTTTTTATTCATTCAATTACATCTGCTTTATTGGTAAAAACCTTATCAATCGTCAATTGCTGTTTTTGTTGTATAAGGTAAAAAAATGCAGCCCATCGCGGCAAAAGCTCAAAATCCCACGCATTAATAACCTGCGGGCTGATTTTCTCACCATGTTCTGTAGCTACCCGTGCAGCGTTTGCTAAACTCCCAAACGCCATCTTTAAATCATCTTTTGTCATTTTATTCCTCTCGTTAAGTGATGATACTATCATACACGAAAATAGAAAAGATAAAATATTTATTACATAATATAAAAAATATTTTAAAAAAGACGTTGACCTTATTTGTCTTTGAGTTTATCATTTGCATCACGATTTAGCGATAAACCAAAACAACTAAAATAATTTAACTGGAGAAACATCATGGCAACACAAGCAATTGACCAAAAAAGACACATTGAGTTTAAAAGTGGTGCGTGGATTGAGATTAATTATAAAGATGGATTGCCACATACTTATGATGTAAGTCGTTCTCATGGAGTTGGTGCAAAATTAGAGGAATTAGCAATATCAATTTTTAATGGCTTTGAGAATTGCAATAAAGCTCAAAAATTGTTTTCAGAATTAGCGGTTTAAAATCACAAGCCCCAGCCAGCGGCTTTGTAGCTGGCTAAACTTTTAAATAGCAACTACTGGTTTTAACAGACGTGTTAAAGCAAGAACTATTTAGGGCAATGCTTGTCAAAGCATTGAACTCGCAAAGATGTTGCGCAATCAGTAGTTGCTATCTAAAAGTTTATTTATCACTAACTCTCCTCATATAAGAGGTTTCAAAAAACAATGAATACAGCTTGTGAAGTGGCAAGCGCATAATATAGGCTTTTTTAATTCAAATGGGGTAAAAATCATGGCAGGGAAAATGGTAGAAAGAACTTGCAAATGCGGCTGTGGCGTTAAATTCATGGCGCGAGTTGCTGATGTAAAAAGGGGCTGGGGTAAATACGCTTCAAAATCATGCAAGGCAAAAGCTCAAGAAAAAAGAACAGGTCAGTACACAAACTATTTGCGTGGCATTGACGATAGGAATAACCGAGATGATAAAGAGTTTTCTGTTTCGCACGGGATAGGAGGTCAATCTGGTTCGTCTTTGCAAGGTTGGTGATAGCGTAAGGACTGAGTCAAAAACAATTGATTCAAAATAGGTTTAATTTTAAAGAGAGTAAAAATCATGCAAGAAAATACAGAAAATCAAATTGCAATTGTAGAGCCAACATTAGCCCCAGATGATGTTTTTCAGTCATTAACAAACGGCTATGGTTTTGATAATTTCAAAAAAACAATTGAAAAATATATCAGCCAGCAATCAACAATTGTTGCTGATATTGGCACAGCTACAGGAAGAGCCGCTGTTATCAGCGCGTCAGCGGCTGTAAAATCATGTAAATCACCGCTTAACAAAGTAGTTTTAGAGCAGGCGCGTGTTTTAGAAGGCAAGCCTAAAGAAATTCGCGCTAACTTAAAAATAATTGAGCAAATGTTAGATGATGGTGCAGAATTAATCCGTAAACCTGTGACTGATTTTGAACAACCACGAAAAGATAAAATTCAATCATTTAAAAACTGTGTTGTTTTCGATGGTTTTACGCCTGATTCAGCAGCAATTCAATTGCGTCTTAATTGGTTAAATGATGCTGTAATTGACAAAGAGTTTTTTAAAGATTTTTTCAGCGCGGCTAATAAGCAATTTAACGAGTCAAAAGAAAAATTGACCGCGTTATTGGAATCAACTGTAGCGGCTGAAAATCAATCAAAAGCATTAGCAGAAGCGCAAGCAAAAGCAAATCGTGCTGATTGGGTGAATCAAATTAGCGCAAAAGGTCAGGGTTTAGAAAATTTGCAAATGTATCAATTGCAAACGCGGCTTGATGAGATAAATGCGTTAGGTAATGGCATTACTGAAGATGTTTATGTTGAACAATATGTTCCAGCTATTAATGCCCAAAAAACCGCGTTATCACTGGTTAATTTAGCAATCGAAAATCTGAAAGAAGTTGATGCACGGGAAAAACGTCAAGGCGAATTAAAACAGCTTTTAAGTTTACCAATTCAAGCGCATGGTATGATACCGGAGGCAATTGAAAAAACAATTGAAAAATTAATTGCTATTAATTACAAAGCCGATTACTGCAAAGAGTTGTACGGTGATTTTGTAGATGGTAAAGCTAAGGTGTTGACTGAGTTATCAGTTATTAAATCTCAAAAAATAGCTGACGAAGCAAAAGCAAAAGCTGAAGTAGAAGAAAAAGCGGCTGAAAAAGCTCGGTTAGAAGCAGAGGCAAAATTAGCTGAAACAGCTAATAAAATGGCTGATGCTGTTGATGCTGAAATTAAACAACCAATGCCTGATGATGTTGTTTTTTCTGGTGATGTAGCTAAAATTATTGGCGAATCAGCGGCTGAAAATATTAATAACAATATAGAAGTTATTGAAGTTGCAAACGAGCCTGTTGTTGATGATTGCGTTTTGATTCCGGTTAAGCACTTAAAAGCTTTAGTTTTAGCAGCTCAGCAAGCATTAAATCAGTTTGGTGAAGATTATAATGATGATGTTTCAAATGCAGTTGAATATGTGCTAAATCATTAATTTAGCATTGAAAACCGCCGTGTATTAATGTAAAATACACAAACATTGAAAAATTAGTTAAGTAACGTGCAGGTTGGTTAGCTAAGATTTTAAAAAAACAACCCTTTTGTTCTATCAGCCACCCTGCACGGTGGACGGGCAAGAGGGTTTTTTTATGGGCGCGATAAAGCGCATTATTGAGGATTTTATTATGAATGATGTTACAGAAAAAACAACAACTGCTGATGGTGTAACATTTGATGCTGATGGTGTTATTGTTAATAATGATAAGCAAGTTGCAGAGTTTCTGAGCGATGATGATATTGTTTTTAACTATCGAGTTAATTGCGATAAAAATGTAGGTAAAGTTTTAGTTGAGTCATCAGAAACTAGAGCTGCGTCAATTGCCAATTCTTTAGGGGCGCATGAGCTAATTTTTACATTTGTTGCGTTTAAGCAAATTAATGTTGAAAACGGATATTCGCTAATGTCGAGCAAGTTTGCGAAAGAACGCGAGTGGGGTCATATCATTGGCATTGACTCAAATGGAATTATTTTTAGTTCGCATGTAAAAACATACGCGCTAAGTGCTTTTCAAGAATTGATAAAAGGTTTTATTTATGACGTAAAGACTAAAAAAGCAACAGGAACTTTAGTTGGTCGCTTAATGAAATTAAATATGGGACTTGTTACTGAAGTTAATAACAACAAATATTTTCAGCCAAAAGTTGAAATGCTGGACGGTGTTTCTGATTTTTCTGCAAAAGCCATTGAAATCGCAGGTTTATACAAAAACGGTAAATTAAATTACACGCCAGCACAGATGGTTAAGCTTTAATATTGTCGCGACTGTTAATTCAGTCGCGCTTTTAATTTTGGGAGTGAAAAATGACAAATGAAGAATTAGAGGCAATGGGGATTTATGGTGTTGAATCTGAAAATGATTTGATTGTTAAAAGTCCAGAAAAAAACCAAAATGAAGAAAAAGAAATCGCATGGAAAAAACAGCGTTTAGGAAAATTCACAAGCTCATGCGCTCACAGCCTAGCAACATGCGACAAAGCCGGACAAGATGAGCTATTGCCATTCATTCGCGGCTCAAAAGTCGGTGGATTGCACCGTGTCGATGCTGATGCAATGGGATTTTCAGGCTTTAAAGGTGGCGAATACGCAAAACTATTTCACGGCGGAGCAAGTGCTAAACGCGCTGGTATTGTGGTTGAATTGGTTAATGATTTGTTCCCGCAAATTGATTCAATTAGCTCATTAACAAGCTGTTTGGCAACTGCGTTAAACGGCGGTGTTATTTCTAAACGTGACTTTTTACCGCAAGGTGCAATAACTTACGCTGAAGAAAAAGCGCGTGAAGAAATGGTCATATTTGAATATGACGGGTATGTTTCACCCGCTATGTGGCATGGGAAAGAAACGGAACATTTAGCGATAGCGGCATTTTCTGCTGCTACTGGCTTAATAGTAGCAAAGTGTAAAGTTTCACCAGACAAAGATAATCAAGAATTTATTTTAGCTGCTGATGGTGTGTCGGGGTGTACACCTGATGGATTGATTGAAAGCGAAAATTCAGGCGTTGAATCAAAATGCCCCGACTCAGCTACTCATTTAGAATATTTCAAGATTGTAGATACTGAAAGCCTGAAAAAAATTGAGCCGGCTTATTATTGGCAAGTACAAGATTCAATGCGAATTACTGGCGCGACTCACTGGTATTTTGTTTCGTTTGATAATCGCTTTGTGGGTGATTATGAACATTTGCAACTTCATTGGTGTGTAATTAATCGTAATGATGATGATATTTCATTTTATAAAAAACGGCTAAAAATGGCTGTAGAACATAAAAATGATTATCTTGTTAGATTTAAGAAATCTTAGTCAATAACTAAACCTCCACAACAATGGCGGTTTAATTTAAATCAATAATTAAAAGAGGTAGTGAGTGATGATAACAAAAGACGATATGAAACAAATTGAGAAAACACATGACTTTTATATTAATTCGGCAATGATAACTGAATGGAATATTTTAGTTATAGGTAATGTGTGGGAAAATATTTGTAACACATTAGAAAGCACTCGTGCAATAAAAGAGGAATATAAACTTTTTGAGATTCCAGTTGAAAACATGCCATGCGCATGGGGCAAAAAACACTTGCCCAGAAAAATACTAATCCGCAGTAATTGGGTATTGGCAGTGAAAGCGTTTTTTTTAGGTGATAAACCCAACGCGATACACAAAAGATTAACTAGTAAGCATTACAAAAAAGCAGTTAGAACTAGCACGGGTTTTATATTGGTAGATAGAGGAATTTAATAATGGCAAAACAAACAAAAGACGAAATACGCGAGGCGCGTGGGTTTAAAAAAGAAGCGGATAAATGCAGTAATTGCATTCGTTTTGTCGGCATAAAATACGAATCAGCAAATTGTACCGAAGACGGATTTAAAATTAGCAGTACAAACTGGTGCAATAAACACGAGCGCAAAGAAGCTTAATTTTAACCACCGCCAGCGAAAATCTGGCGGAATTTGAGGGTGTGATAATGCAAGTAAAAATAACAGTGACTTCTAAATTATTCGCAGATGTAATAGATATTGCGGGAAGTATTGAAAAGTGGAATAAGTTATCAACAGACGAAAAGAACGAGGCTTGTGATGATTATTTTGATAAAAATCGTGACGAAGCTGATACTGATTTTTATTATGAAAACGTGTAGGATTGATCATGTTCAAAAACGCAAAGCTATACAGATTAACTGAATCCGTATTTTTAACCGAAACAAAAATGGCAAGCGGATTATTTAAACCATGCCAACCGCACGAAACATTAGGATTAGGCTTTGTACCACCTTGCCCTAATTCAGAGCTGCTAATCCATTCGGTGGGTGATTTTGATATGGTTTGCTTAAAGCTAGAAATTTGCTTTAATGACTGGCGAATTCAGGGAGTTTTTTAACGACCTGTTTTGGTTGTTTGGAGGGTTAAATGAAATATCGTAAACTTGTAAATTATAAAGGTGTAAACTTTAATGTTGAATTCGAGTTATTTCAAGATAAAGCAGAGGAAGTAATTGTTTTACCTATGCTTTTTAAGTGCAATAAAGAGTGTGATTGCAAGTCAGAAATAGAATTTTACAATGAACGACTGGTTTACTTTATCAATAATTGTGATGTGGCTATTTCAGAAATTACAGCAATGATTAACATGAGTTTAGCAGATGACAAAGCATCATCGTTTGATATTGAAAAATAACACAGAGCGGGTTATAATTATCGCTCTTAAAACGTTTTTGTAATAATGCTGGGGAGCGTAACATTATAAAAACCTTTTGGTTTAACCGCTTAGTTTGTGCCGCTCCCATTCTGCACAGACGGCGGTTTTTTTATGGTAAAAAAATGGCTGGCATAAAATCAGATATAGACCGCGATATTGATTATCTGCGATTAAAATTACCGACCGCAACAGAGCAGCAACAAGGGCTTTTTTGTGATTGCGTTGAAGGTTACGTTGATGCTGGAATGTCTAATGAAATTGCACGAGAATATGCACTTAAAGATTTGTTAGAGGCAAGATTATGAGCGAATCATTGTACGGTAAAGCCTTAGCTAATTTACTGATAGCAAAAGCAAAGGAATCTACTAAAAGAAAAGAAATACCTTATTCAGAGGTAGAAACATGGATTAATCAACATACAACTAAAGGGAAAATAGGATTGTGCGTGCTCAATCAAATGATTTGCAAAGATTCTCTCCCTACTCCTTATTCAGCGGCTATTTATGCTGAAGTGTTGGGTATTGATATTTGTGAAATAAAAACTTTTAAGAGTACATGGCGGGTAGTGGCTGAAAAAAAGCAAAAACAGATAATCGTGCAATCAAATTTAATAGGGTCATTGCCAGTAACCGCGTTGCCTTTCCCCAGTTGGGTGGTGTTTAAGCCATGAATGAAATGTTAAGGCAGTGATTCATGGGAAGGTCGCGACTAAATCTAACTGAAGAAGAACGAAAATTAAGAATAAAAGCACAAAAGAAAAAAAGCGATGCTAAACGATGGAGTGAAAAAACAGAATATAGAGAGAGGCAATTAGTCCTTGCTAAAAAAAGACGTGAGGAAAAACGTTCTGAAATATCAGAAAAAGCTAGAAAATGGCGAGAAACAAATAAACATGAAATGAAAATAGCAAGGGCTTTTAATATAAAAATTCAGCAGGCTAGATTTTACTTAGGAAAAGTAAAAATAAATTTAAATGAGCATTTTGGAAGGTGATTTTGAATGATAGTTAAACACGAAAATCACAACCAAAAGCGCGTATAGTACAAAATTTACCGTTATTATTCACGCATGAATCAATAGCAGTTTTTTTTGCTATCGGTAAAGATTTAGAAATCCCCCAACCGTAAGCACCGTATCCTTTTGCTATTGCTGCACAATTATTTTTAAATGTTTTTACCATGTCACAATTATCACAATCTTCATTTATGCGTGTAATTGCAGCAGATATAGTGCTAAAATTCACAGCATAAGCACTTGATTCTGAGTTAATATCAATTGCAATCGCTCCAAAGCTGGCGCAATTACTAGGAACTGATAAAAGAATGAATAAAAACAGAATTTTCAAGGTGGTAGATTATGAGTAGCGTTGATAATGGTTTAACAGAACATACGACAAGCCTTCTAACAAAAGCAACTGCCACTTCAATAGCATCAGCAGGGAGCGGTGGTGTAATTGTTCAGTATGGTAATTTAACTGAGCATATTCGCGTTATTCTAACAGATTTTGCCGTGCCAATATCTGTTGTTTTATCAGTAGCTTTATTTTTATTAACCGTTTGGGAAAAGTGGGACGCTCATAGATTCAGAATAAAAGAAGAAAATCGAAAAGAGCTTTTATTTGAAACTGAACTAAAAGAACGCCGTCATGGTGAATTGCCCGATTTAGGAGTTAGGAGAAGAAAAAATGATTAAGAAAATTATAGCTATATCGCTTGTTTTAATTTTAACATCATGCGGTGGTGGTAAAAATATTAAGTGTCACACAACAACATCACCTGATGGAAGTAGTAGCGGTGCTTGCGTAGAGATGGTAAATTAATGGACATAGGCGACAAAAGCTCATATCACGAACAAATATCGCGTGATGTAATGTTAAAAGCTATCAAGGCAAGTGTAGAGCGCGATAGGCGCGACTATTGCATAGAATGCGGTAATAAAATTCCAGAACAGCGTATTAGTTGCTGGTGTGTGAAGTGTAAATCTGAAATTGAGAAAAGGAGATAGCATCTTTCGATAACGTAAGGATAACCGTGATTTATCCACAATAGCGCACGGGCTACAGGTTTAATAAACGCAAAACCGCTAAACATGATGTGAGGCGGTTTTTTATTTGCAACACCCCGTCTTTCCTGCTATCATTAGCAACATTACCCAGTGAAGAAGTGCTTTTTTTGTTTTATATTATCTCCATGATACCCTCTATTAGCCGCTATAGCTCTAGCGGCTTTTTTTTGCCTTAAATTAAAAATATAAATAATTATGAATATCACAAAAGAAAGAATCGCAAAAGTATGTCACGAAGTAAATCGCGCTTATTGCGCTGGAATAGGTGATAACTCTCAAGTTTCTTGGGATGATGCTCCAGAATGGCAACGTGAAAGCGCGATAAAAGGAGTTATTTATCATTTATCTAATCCTGATTCACAGCCTTGTAATTCACACAATTCATGGATGGCAGAAAAAGAAGCGTCTGGTTGGAAATATGGTGCTGTAAAAGATGCAGATAAAAAAGAACATCCTTGTTTTTTGCCGTATGAGCAATTACCAAAAGAGCAGCAATTAAAAGATGCTTTATTTATTGCGGTGGTTCGCGGCTTTGATTTATGATTGAATTATTGTTTTTGTTGTCGATATGGTGTTTTTCTGTGTTGCTTGCTAAAGAGTTTTACGATTGGCTTGTAGAGTTCGATGATAAATTCACCGTGTGCAAATGTGGCGAATGTGTTATTATTTAGCTGCATTAAAAAAGTCTTATGTGCTTTGTACTCCCTAAAACCCCGCTCTCTAACGCGGGGTTTTTTGTGTCTAAAATATACATGTTAAAAAATGAATCTTAAATCTTGCGTGAGCTATTATGGCGGAAAAATTAACATGGTCAAAGACATCCTACCGCTAATCCCAACGCACCAGCAATATGTCGAGCCGTTCTTTGGTGGTGGCGCGATATTTTTCGCTAAAAGACCATCACCGCACGAAGTAATTAACGATACTTTAGATTGCGCTATTACGTTTTACCGCGTGTTAAAAACCCGCTTTCCTGAATTGCAAAGTATGATACAAGCGACTTTGCATAGTGAAAGTGAGCATAAACGCGCTAAGGAATTATTGAATAGTGAAGATGATTTGCTTAAGGCGTGGGCGTTTTGGGTTCAAACTCAAATGTCATTTAGTAAAAATTTTGGTGCAGGGTTTGCTTTTGGTAATAACGATAAAGAATCAATTTCATTAAAAAACAAACGCGACAATTTCACCGATAAATATTCAAAACGTTTAGAACGCACTGAGATATTTTGCCGCGATGCTTTGGATATTATCAAACTGAAAGACACACCCGACACATTTTTCTACATTGACCCGCCTTATGTATCTAGCGATTGTGGGCATTACAAAGGCTATACCACAGAGCATTTTAAAGAGTTGCTTGATTTACTGGCAACGATTAAAGGCAAGTTTCTTTTATCAAGCTATCCTGAACCGATACTTTTAGAATATCGCGATACACACAACTGGAATTTTCAGGATAAAATAGACCGTGTTAGCGTGTCGGGTAAAGGCACACAAGGCAAAACTAAAATAGAGTGTTTGACGTTTAATTATCAAGCACCACACGGACAACAACAGGATTTATTTTAATGAACCCATACAAACAACTAGCAGAGTTTGACCCTTTCGCAATATTTGGAATTGCCGCCCCCTGCTTTGAAGCATTTAAAAAAATCGCTTGTGCTGGCATTGAAGGGCGTACAAAGTCAGAGCAACAGGACTTACTTGAAGCGATTGATACTATTGAACGGATTATCAAAGACGCTGAAAACGATATAGTAGATGTGTTTCTAGTCAAAACCAAGTCTGATATAGACCGCGTTATGGCGCGATATATTGAGGTTTTTGGTGATAGCGAAAGAATGAGCGCGGCAAGGATGGTGCTTGATTTTGTGGCAACGAATAACACTGAATATCTTGAAAGAACTTTGATTTTGGTTAGGAAGCTTGTATAATTAAAAGCGCATCTTTGCAGGATGCCGTTAAAACCAGCTACGAGTTGTCTAGGCTCTGTATGTAACTGGTGTTAGTTTTAAAATGGGGATGCCTTTAAAAAGCATCCCTTTTTTTTGTCTTTCAATAATTCAAAAGACAGTGTATAATTTCTTTCGATGCTCCTATGTCAAGTGTGGTATCTATCAAATCAATCCGTAAAAATGCAATTTAGTTTTTAATCACTCCTACTCTCACGGTTAAAATTAGATTTCATTGCAAAATAAAACAATTAAGCCGCTAAGTGTTTCAGGTCTCTTAGCGGCTTTTTTCGTTTAAGCCGCTTGATTTAATCGGTAATTGATGTATAATTATCCCGTCCTTAAAAGACATCCAACCTCTTTGAACACGGAAAAACTAAACCCGCTAAGTTGCAAAACAAGGCGGGTTTTTTAATGCTTAAAAATATATATTGACTTTATAAAGTTGTTATATATAATACAGCACTTAAGTTTAACTTAATTTTCAGGAGATTGTTATGGATTATATATATTTAGTTAGAGGTGGGGAGATAACATCTAAGAATGACGAACAAAAGCATTTTGTTAGCTGTAAGCAATTAATAGAGCTTTATAATGTTAATCCAAAAGAATGTTTATGCTGGCACGATGCAGTCGAGTGGATTAAAGGACGTAAGAAAGAGTTGCTACAAAGTTTAATATACTTAGTTCCTCAAGCTTCTGGAATCTATAATATTAATTCTTGCAAAACTTTTGCAGAAAGATAATGAAATAAGTGATTTAAACAATTAATTCACACGCCACCAGTCGTTTACTGGTAATCACTGGAGATAATAATGCAATTTACAAAAGAAGTCTTAGATGGACTAAAAGAAGAATTCAAAAATGATAATTTACCGCTAAATTTGCTTTGTATGTTTTTTGTAAAAGCAAAAGTAATGTTAAGCCAATCCACAGGGCTTGTTGATGAATGTTATTACGATAACGTAAGACAGCTTATTAATGTTTATAACATGGGGAAAGAAAATTACATTCCAACCAAAGATGATGTTTTTGAAGAACGTAACATTTATTTTTCGTAGGTGACAATTATGGCAAAAAACAAACAAGCCCGACCTCTAATAAATCCTACACGCGGCAGGCTAACACCAGTTAGTATTGCATTTTATGATGACCAGTTTGATTTTATTGAGCAGCAATCAGGTATTAGTTTTGCGGATAAAGTTCGCGCTGTTATTGATTTGGCTATGAATGCTAAATGCGCTAATAATTTGATAGAAGGTAATAATGCGTGAAATTGCAGAGTCTTTTGAGGTCAAAAAAGGTGATAATTTTTTAGCAATTGATAACAAAATTATTCAGGCGTTTAAAAAAAAAGGCTAATGCGATAACCTAAAATAAAAACAAAACCGCTTAATTGCGGTTTTTTTATGTCTTTTGCTTTTGTTTAGTGTAAAATTGTGGTATGGCTGCAAATGAGAATGATAATATTGACAAAGGCAATAAGCACGGACAAGATAGTTTTGAGAGTGCTGGCGTTTACTTGCCTAAAGAAACGCACGAAAAGCCTCAAAGAATCGCTAGGGCGCGAAAGCCTGTAGAAGCGTATGATTTACAAGCGGCGTTTGATGAAATTGATGATTTGAAAGAAGAAATATTAAGCAGTGATAAGCCTAATTTTTCAGCAGTTGTGACTTTAGTTGTTACTAAGTTAAAAGCTAAAGGATTTTTAGAAAATACAAAAACAGATAGTTCTACAGTGATAAAAGTGATTAATACCCCAGCGGTTAAAGATGTCTAGCTATGAAATAGAATTGCATGAATTCCACAACGGACAGCAAGAAATAGCAAATAATCGCGCGAAAAGAACGGTTATGCGATGTGGTAGGCGTTTTGGAAAAACCACTATGTTTGAAGATTTAGCTTGTTTATTTGCAATCAATGGTAAACAAGTAGGATGGTTTAGTCCTAAATATAAGCACATGCAAGGCAGTTTTAGGCGAATAAAAAAAGCATTAAAACCTGTAATAACTAGGTCTAGTAGTACAGAGGGTTTAATTGAATTAGTAACCGGTGGTTTTATTAGATTTTGGACGCTACAAGACAAAGACGCAGGACGTGGTGATTTTTATCACGAAGTATTAATTGACGAAGCAAGCTTAGTTGAAATAGGACTTCGTGATATTTGGGAACAGGCAATCGCACCTACTTTGCTAGATTATGACGGCAATGCGTGGATGGCAGGAACTCCAAAAGGGATAGACCCTGAAAACTTTTTTTATTTTGCTTGTACAAATACAGATGACAAGGAAGGGCAAGTTTGGAAAGAATTTCACGCTCCAACAAGCGCAAATCCTAACATTAATGCAAAAGCATTAGCGGATTTTAAAGAACAGCTGCCTCCTTTAGTTTATCAACAAGAGGTTTTAGCTGAATTTGTGGATTGGTCAGGGGTTGCGTTTTTTGCGCTTGATGATTTATTAATTAACGGACAACCCACTAAATACCCCGAATCATGCGATAGTGTTTTTGCTGTAATTGACACCGCCGTGAAAGACGGCAAACAACACGACAGCACTGCGGTTAGTTACTACGCTTATCGCGATTACAAAAATAAAATTGACCTTGTACTGCTCGATTGGCAAGCTTTACAAATAGAGGGCGCATTGCTTGATACATGGCTGCCCGCAGTTGAACAGCGATTAAAAGAATTAAAGACAGAATGTAAAGCAATCAATTTACTACCAATTTACATTGAAGATAAAGCAAGCGGCTCAATTCTTTTACAGCAAGCTAAACGACGTAATGTAAATGTAAAATCTATTGATTCTAAGTTTTCAGCTATGAGTAAATCAGAACGCGCCATTGCAGCAAGCGGCGCGGTTTATCAAGGGCGTGTTAAAATAAGCCAATATGCTTACGATAAGCAAATCAATCTTAAAGGCGTTAGAAAGAATCACTGGTTAAGTCAAGTTACTCAGTTTAGAATCGGTAATGACCACGGCAATCAAGCGGATGATTTGCTAGACACTTTCACTTATGCGGTATTGCAATTAAACAGATAAAGCCATGCAAAATAATCAACAAATCTATGAAATCCCCTCAGAATGGATAAAAATATTAGCAATGGAACAGGCTAATTTATCTTATGATAACTGCAAAACTATTTTAAATTACCATCCGTTAGCACCAGCGATTACTCGTAAACCTTTTACAGATGCTTTTGCTCGTGGTTTTGAATATTCTTTTCCAGCTACTAATATCGTGCCGGAGGCTAAAGAGCGATTTGAAAAAATGGCTGAAAAAGCTACAGAATGGATAATTGATTCTTATCGTTTAGCGTTGGGTTACGGATTGTCGGGTTTAAGCTTGGTCATAGCTGGTGAAAACCCATCAGCACCGATAGATACAGGTTGGATTAGCTCCCAGCTTGAAAATATGTTTAATTTTAACTCACTTGACCCACTGCCAATTGCGGGAAGTGTTGTTACTAATTTAGACCCTAACAGCCCTGAATTTTTAAAAAGTTTTGCGTTTCGAGTTCGTGGGCAACAATATCATTTTAGCCGCTGTCAAGTAATCCTAAACCCAGTCGAAAGCAAAGATTATTTAAAATATCGTTCTGAAAACTACGGGTTTAATCCGCCTTCTATTTTCGTTCGTGCGTTGCCTGCTTTACAGCAATATTTGCGATTACGCATTGCAGAAAACTTTTTAGGCTCAAAAGTTGCAAGTATCGTTGTTAAGCAAGATGTTAAGTCATCAGTTTACGATAAAATAACAGAGGTTATCTCAAAGATTAAACGCTCGAAAGTGGATGATTTAACCAACGGGCAAGTTATTACAATCGGATTGAATGATGATATAACCACGCTTGATTTAGCAAATTCACATCAGGTTATGGCGTTTTTAAACGATAGCAATATGAATGACTTAGCAAGCTCTACAGGCTGGCAATCATCATATTTAAAACATGCTATGTTATCCACTGGTTTTGCTGATGGAAGCAACGATGCGGCTCAAATTGACAAGATGCTATTTGGGGTGCAGGGATTTACAAAGCATACCTTTCAATGGATAGATGATATTCTGTTTTATGTGGCGTGGACTGATACTTTTATTGATTCAATAGCGCAACAATACCCCGATATTTATCGCGGCTATACCCGCAATGAAATTCGCAATATATGGCGAACAGGATATGAACGCATATTTAACCCGCCCACAGCTGAACCTGCTAAGGATAAAGCAGAATCACAAAAAACCACGCTTGAAAATA
>Ga0213920_1000828_pt1 | contig 19780 bp, 20 predicted proteins | sample McNCre1117MG_FD_161054 | JGI IMG/M metagenome (GOLD analysis project Ga0213920, IMG submission 161054) | Freshwater microbial communities from McNutts Creek, Athens, Georgia, United States - 11-17 MG | ecosystem: Environmental > Aquatic > Freshwater > Creek | place: USA: Georgia | collected...
GAACGTGGTGCGCAACATGGGCCTCGACCCTGAGCGTTTCATCGGCTTTGCCTTTGGTATGGGCATGGACCGTTTCACCATGCTGCGTTACGGCGTGAACGACTTGCGCTTGTTCTTTGATGGCGACATTCGCTTCTTGAGCCAGTTCCAATAACTTCACGCACACACGAGATTCATCATGCAATTCCCCGAATCCTGGTTGCGCGAATTCTGCAACCCCTCACTCACCACCCAAGAGCTGGCCGACACTTTGACCATGGCCGGTTTGGAAGTGGAAGAACTCCAGCCCGTTGCGCCGCCTTTCACAGGCATCGTCGTCGGTGAAATCAAAGAAGCCGTGCAGCACCCCGACGCTGACCGCTTGCGCATTTGCCAAGTGGACGTGGGGCAGGGCGCGTTGCTCAACATCGTCTGCGGCGCACCCAATGCACGTGTAGGCATCAAAATTCCATGCGCCACTGTGGGCGCAGAGTTGCCTCCGGGCGAAGACGGGAAGCCCTTCAAAATCAAAGTGGGCAAGCTGCGTGGCGTGGAAAGCCAAGGCATGTTGTGCTCGGCCAAAGAACTCAAAATTGCCGACGACAACGGTGGCTTGCTTGAGTTGCCCACCGATGCACCTTTGGGTAAAAACATCCGCGAGTACCTGAACCTCGACGACACCTTGATGACCTTGAAGCTCACGCCTAACTTGGCGCATTGCTTGAGCGTGTATGGCATTGCCCGCGAAGTGTCTGCTCTCACAGGTGCACCGTTGAAGGCGCCTACTTTCCCAGCCGTTGCCGCGACTAACGCGGACAAAGTTGCTGTGAACATCAGCGCCCCCGATTTGTGCGGCCGTTTCTCAGGCCGCGTCGTACGCGGTGTGAACACCAAAGCGCAAACACCCGCATGGATGGTGAACCACTTGGCCCGTTGCGGCCAACGCAGCGTAAGCCCCTTGGTTGATATCTCGAACTACGTGATGTTCGAGCTGGGCCGTCCTTCGCATATTTTTGATCTCGACAAAATTCAAGGTGGTTTGGATGTGCGTTGGGGCAAAGCCGGTGAGCAGCTCAAACTCTTGAACGGCAACACCGTGACCGTGGACGACAAAGTGGGCGTCATCGCTGACGCGTATCAAGTCGAATCACTCGCCGGCATCATGGGTGGCGACGCCACTGCCGTCAACGACGACACGCAAAACATTTACATCGAAGCAGCCTTCTGGTGGCCTTCGGCCATCGCAGGCCGTTCACGCCGCTTCAACTTCAGCACCGATGCCGGCCACCGCTTTGAGCGTGGCGTCGACCCCGAGCTGACCGTGGAGCACATCGAGCGCATCACCCAGTTGGTGATCGACATTTGTGGCACACCCAACACCACCGTGGGTCCGATTGACGACCAACGCGTCAATATGCCAGTGGCCAAACCTGTCACCTTGCGCGTGGCACGTGCAGAGAAGGTCATTGGTATGCCGCTGACCCAGCAACGTGTGGCGGATGCTTTGCGTGGCTTGGGATTACCTGTCACAGAAGGCGAGGGTGTTGTCACCGTGCAGCCCCCATCGTTCCGTTTCGATTTGCAAATCGAAGAAGACCTGATCGAAGAAGTGGCGCGCATGGTGGGTTACAACAACCTGCCCATCACGCCACCTTTGGCTCCCATCACGGCCAGCGCTTGCCAAGAAGCGCAACGCAGCCCGCACGCTTTGCGCCATCAGTTGGCTGCTTTGGGTTACCAAGAAACCATCAATTACAGCTTTGTGGAAGAGCGTTGGGAACACGAGTTGGCAGGCAACGCCAACCCCATCAAGCTGCTCAACCCCATTGCCAGCCAAATGAGCGTGATGCGCTCCACCTTGTTGGGCTCCTTGCTCAACGTGGTCAAGTTCAACGTGGACCGCAAGGCCTCACGCGTGCGGGTGTTTGAAATTGGTCGCGTGTTCCACAAAGATGCATCGGTGCAAAACACAGACACCACTGTGCAAGGTTTTGACCAACCCATGCACGTGGCAGGCATTGCCTTTGGCAGCGCTGCGCCTTTGCAATGGGGCACCAAAGAACAAGCGGCTGACTTCTATGATGTGAAAGCGGATGTCGAAGCCTTGTTGGCCCCCGCTGTGCCTCAGTTTGAAGCTGCTGAGCACCCAGCCATGCACCCCGGCCGTTGCGCCAAGGTCTTGGTCAATGGTCAAGCCGTGGGTCATGTGGGTGAGTTGCACCCACGCTGGCGTCAAAGCTGGGAGCTGACCCAAGCGCCTGTGATGTTCGAGCTTTCACTCGATGCCGTGTTGCACCGCGATGTGTCCAAGTCCACCGGTGTAGCCAAGTTCCCCAACGTCGAGCGCGACATTGCGGTGATCGTCAAAGACAGCGTCACACACGCGCAGTTGATGGCTGCAGTGCACGCTGCCAAAACACAAGGTTTGTTGCGCAATGCCGTGTTGTTTGATGTCTATCGCCCCAAAGCCGAAAGTGCTGCAATGGCCATGGACGAGAAGAGCTTGGCTGTGCGTCTCACCCTCAACAGCGATGAAGCCACCTTGAACGAAGCTCAAATCGAAGGCGTGGTGCAAGCTGTGCTGGCTGAGTTGGCTACCCAAGTGTCTGCACGTTTGCGTGCTTGATGTTTTCACGTTAAAAAGAGAACCGTATGGAACTGTCTTTTGAAAGCCTTGAAACCCCAGCGCTCACCAAGGCGCAGCTGGCTGATTTGTTGTTCGAGCAAATTGGTTTGAACAAGCGTGAGTCCAAAGACATGATTGATGCTTTCTTTGACTTGATTGCGCAAAGTTTGGTCAATGGGACTGATGTGAAGATTTCTAGCTTCGGCAATTTTCAAATTCGCACCAAAGCACCTCGCCCTGGACGCAACCCACGCACGGGTGAATTGATTCCCATTCAAGCCCGAAGAGCTGTGACTTTTCATGCCAGTCACAAGCTGAAAGAGCAAATTCAGGGTGACAGTAATCCCAAAGTTGACAACTGATTGAGAAAGAGGCCAAGTCGGCCTCTTTTTTTTGTCAAAACGACTTTCGGTAGCAGTCAAACGGGGAATCTTCGTGTAACCTCTGCGGTCCCGTTTACAAGCTACTGATTTTCATGGAGAAATCCCTCCCTCCCATTCCAGCCAAACGCTACTTCACCATCGGTGAAGTGAGCGAGTTGTGTGGCGTTAAGCCGCACGTGCTGCGCTATTGGGAGCAGGAATTCACGCAGTTGCGTCCTATGAAGCGTCGTGGCAATCGCCGCTATTACCAGCGTCACGAAGTGCTGATGATTCGCCGTATCCGCGACCTCTTGTATGACCAAGGCTTCACCATCACCGGTGCACGCAACAAGCTGCAAGAGTTGGTGCAATCTGAGCGAGAGCGACGTCGCATCGGTGGCGAGTTGATTGATGTGGATTTGCCCGATGACGATGGGTTTGATGACGACCTAGATGTTGATTCAGATGAGGCCCATGAGTTGGCCCCCCTCGCATTGAGCAGCAGTGACGAAGCACTTCAAAGCTTGCGCAAAGAACTCACACAAATTCGTGACTTGCTCTCTGAGCTGCACTGAGTAAGCGTTATAATTTCAGCCTGATTCGGTGTGTGGCGCAGCCTGGTAGCGCACTTGCATGGGGTGCAAGGGGTCGAAGGTTCGAATCCTTTCACACCGACCAAGAATGACCAAGGGCTAGCAACTTTCGTTGCTAGCCCTTTTGTCTTTTTAGGGCTTTGTTTAAAGCGCTTTAAACGATGTCCACGTGGTGCAGCTCGAACTTGCCTTTTTTCGCGTCTGCAAAGTAATGCTGCAAGGTCTCTTTGACGGTTCGAAACGCTATCTCGTCCCACGGTATTTCATGCTCGGCAAACAAACGCGCTTCTTGCGTTTCGTGGCCAGGGTCAAAGGTGTCGCTGGTGAGTTGTGCGCGGTAAAAGAAATGCACTTGGCCTACGCGTGTGACATTCATCAGTGTGAACAGCTCTTGCATTTCAAACTGCGCACCGGCTTCTTCTACCGTTTCACGCGCCGCACCTTGAGCCACGGTTTCGTTGAGCTCCATGAAGCCTGCAGGTAGCGTCCATTTGCCAAAGCGCGGTTCGATGTTGCGCTTACACAGCAGCACTTTGTCGCCCCACACAGGCACGGTACCCACCACATTGAGTGGGTTTTCGTAATGGATGGTGTGACAGGCGTTGCACACCGCACGCTCGCGCGTGTCGCCGTCGTCGGGCAGGCGGTAGGTCACCGCGCTGCCGCAAGCTTTGCAATGTTGAATGAGTGGGCGGTGCAGCATGGCCTTAGACCATGCGAACTTTGAGCTCGCCCAAGCCAGCCACTGCGCCCACCAGCGTGTCGCCAGCCACGACGGCGCCTACACCTTCAGGTGTGCCGGTGTAAATCAGATCGCCAGCTTGCAACTCCCACGCAGCAGACAAGTGCTCAATGGTTTCTGCAATGTTCCAAATCAGTTGGCTCGTGTTGCTGCGTTGGCGGTCTTGACCGTTCACTTGCACATAAATTTCAGCGTTGGCCACATCGCCAGTCTGCGCTGCTGGTGTGATGGGGCCAATGGGGGCACTGTGGTCAAAGCCTTTGCCAATGCACCACGGGCGACCTTGCTTTTTCATGTCGTTTTGCAAGTCTCGGCGTGTCATGTCTAAGCCCACGGCGTACCCGTAAATATGGTTCATAGCATCGGCAGCTTTGATGTTCTTGCCACCCTTGCCAATGGCCACGACCAGCTCAATTTCGTGGTGCAAGTTTTTCGTGAGACTGGGGTAGGGCATGTGGCCTGTTTCGCCAGCATTGACCACCAGCGCTGCGTCTGCGGGCTTCATGAAAAAGAAGGGCGGTTCACGGCCAGTGAAGCCCATTTCTTTGGCATGTTCTTCGTAGTTGCGGCCCACGCAGTAAATGCGGTGCACAGGGAAGCGTGCTGTTTCGCCGACAACGGGCACAGACACGACGGCTGTAGGTTCAAACACGTAGCTCATGAGGCGCTCCAGTAAAAAGGGTTTAGTCCTGTGATTTGCTCACAAGTTCAAAGTGTTCCACCACAGGAGGTTGAGCGAAGAACGGGCCGACGATGGCGCGCCACTCAGCAAAGGCTGGTGACTCACGGAAGTCGACGGTGTGGTTTTCTAGCGTGGTCCAAAAAATTTGCAGCACATAGCGCTCGGGCGACTCAATGCCGCGGTTGACTTTGTAGCCTTCAAAGCCTTTGGCTTTGGCAATCACGGTTTCTACACCGCGCTGGATGGCTTCGTTGAAAGCGGCTTGTTGGCCGGGCTGAATGCGGATGTCGACGAGTTCGAGAATCATGGTGAATGTTTGGCTAGTTGAAACTAGGCCTGAGTCTACCGTTACAGCGCATCACCAGCGGTCGCGTTCGGGATATCCTTGACGCTTATGGATAAAACGTCTCACCCATCACAGCCTTTGCTGTGGCCGATGCACTGGGCCTTGCCTGCTGGCGTGCACGCTGTGTGCACTACGCGGGTGGGTGGTGTGTCAACCCCACCGTTTGATGGGTTTAACCTAGGCGACCATGTGCGTGATGACCCGTTATCGGTGAAGGCCAACCGTGCATTGCTGCAAGCACAACTGGGTGGTGCTCGACCTGTGTTTTTAACTCAGGTGCATGGCGTGGACGTGGCCCCCTTGAATGTGGCGACGCCCGATGGCACAAGTGCAGATGCTTGCATCACCCAAACCCCACAAGTCGCTTGCACGATCATGGTGGCAGATTGTTTGCCCTTGCTCTTGACCGATGACGCAGGGCAGGTGGTGGCGGCTGCACATGCCGGTTGGCGTGGCTTGGCTGCAGGCGTGATTGAAAATACCTTAGAGGCTGTGTGCAAGCAAGCCTGCGTGAACCCTGAGCAGGTGCGTGTGTGGCTTGGGCCATGCATTGGACCTGAGGCGTTTGAAGTGGGGGAGGATGTGCGCGCCGCATTCACCTCACATACCGCTTTAGAGTCAGCTCAAGCGCACAATTTTTTCAAGCCGCATGCCGAGCATGCTGGCAAATGGTTGGCTGATCTGGCGGGCTTGGCCCGTTTGCGTTTGCGTGCTTTAGGCGTCAATTCGGTGGCTGGTAACGACAGCACAACCGAGTGGTGCACAGTTCATCAAGATTCAAAGCTCTTTTCGTTCCGACGCGATGGGGTGACTGGGCGTTTCGCTGTGTGTATTTGGCGCAACTGACACTTTGTTCTCAGTCAGGTTTTGTATACCGTTTGCTGCAATTGCTTGTTCGCGCTCTGCGGCTTCTTTGGCCTTGATGGCGCGGCGTCTGGCAGGCGTACCCATGATGTAGCCCACCACGCTCATAGGTAGTACGCCGTAAAGCAAGAAAGTAAAGGCGGCGCCCAGCAAAGAGCCCACAGGGCTTGTTGCTTCGGCGATGGCCATCATGAAAGCCACGTAAATCCAAGCGATCAGGACCAAATACATCTAGGGGTTTTCTCTCAAGTTTGATATCTGTCAGAAATTCGGAGGTAAATCGCTGACATACTGGTGACAGTCAAAAAGATAACAGCGACTGTATAGGAGTTAGTGATGGATCAGAATGCGGCCCTCAAGAGCCTAGGGGATAGTTGGCTCAAAGCCTTGGCCTCATTTCAAACAATCGGTGGCGGGGATGCGAAGACACCTTCACTGAGCTTCTCTCCAGACAAGCTCGAAGCGCTGCAAAAACAGTACATCGAAGAAGCCACCTCGCTTTGGAATCAAAGCTTGCATGGCACGACCGAAGTGAAAGACCGCCGTTTCAAAGGCGAAGCATGGGCGCACAACCCCATGGCCGCATTCACTGCCGCAGCGTACTTGCTCAACACCCGCACCATGATGGCGCTCACAGAAGCCGCTGACACCGATGCCAAAACCAAAGCGCGTATTCAGTTCGCTGTCGAGCAATGGGCCGCTGCTTCTGCGCCGAGTAACTTTTTGGCATTGAATGCCGAGGCGCAACAAAAAGCGATTGAAACCAAAGGCGAGAGCATTTCCAAAGGCATTCAAAACTTGTTGCACGACATGCAGCAAGGCCATGTGTCGATGACCGACGAGAGCTTGTTTGAGGTGGGCAAAAACGTGGCCACCACCGAAGGCAAAGTGGTGTTTGAAAACGAGTTCTTTCAGTTGCTCGAATACAAGCCGCTCACCGCCAAGGTGTACGAGCGTCCGTTCTTATTCATTCCACCCTGCATCAACAAGTTCTACATCTTGGACTTGCAGCCAGAAAACTCATTCATCCGTTATGCCGTGGCTCAAGGTCACCGTACGTTTGTGGTGAGCTGGCGCAACCCCGACGAGAGTCTGCGCAACACCACGTGGGACAACTATGTGGAAGACGTGGCCATTCAAGCCATCAAGGTGGTGCAAGAAATTGGTGGCGCAAAGCAAATCAACGCCTTGGGTTTCTGCGTAGGCGGAACCATCCTCTCTAACGCCTTGGCTGTGTTGGCTGCTCGTGGCGAAAAGCCTGTGGCCAGCGCCACGTTGCTCACCACTCTGATTGACTTTACCGACACCGGTGTGTTGGATGTGTTCATCGACGAAGCCTTTGTGAAATTCCGTGAAGGTCAGTTTGCCAAAGGCGGGTTGATGAAGGGCAAAGACATGGCGTCGACCTTCAGCTTCTTGCGCCCCAACGACTTGGTGTGGAACTACGTGGTGGGCAACTACCTCAAAGGCGAAACACCACCGCCATTTGACTTGCTCTACTGGAACAGTGACTCCACTAATTTGCCTGGTCCTATGTATGCCTGGTACTTGCGCAACACCTACCTCGAGAACAACCTCATCAAGCCTGGCAAAGCCAAGGTGTGTGGTGAGAAGATTGATCTGCGCAAAGTGGACATGCCCATTTACATCTACGGCTCGCGTGAAGACCACATCGTGCCGATTGGTGGCGCATATGCCAGCACACAAGTGTTCCCAGGCAAGAAGCGTTTTGTGATGGGTGCATCGGGTCATATTGCCGGTGTGATCAACCCGCCTGCTGCCAAGAAGCGCTGCTACTGGACAGGCAGCGACACGAGCTTTCCACAAGACGCAGAACAATGGATTGGCAAAGCCAAAGAACACCCAGGTAGCTGGTGGACCGATTGGTCTGCTTGGCTCAAAACACACGCAGGCAAACAAATCGCTGCGCCTAAAACCTATGGCAAAGGCAAATACAAAGCGATTGAAGCTGCGCCTGGTCGCTACGTCAAAGTACGTGCCAGCAGCTGATTTTTAAATTTCATAGATTTTTTTCGGGAGACAAAAAATGGAAGACATCGTCATCGTTTCAGCCGCACGCACAGCCGTGGGTAAGTTTGGTGGTTCACTCGCCAAGATTGCTGCCACCGAGTTGGGCTCTATCGTCATTCGTGAAGCTTTGGCACGTGCCAAAGTTGATCCTTCGCAAGTGGGCGAAGTCATCATGGGCCAAGTGTTGGCTGCTGGTGCGGGGCAAAACCCAGCACGTCAAGCCTTGTTGAAGTCGGGCATTCCAAACGCTGTGCCCGCGCTCACCATCAATGCGGTGTGCGGTTCTGGTTTGAAGTCGGTCATGTTGGCTGCACAAGCAGTGGCCTATGGCGACAGCGACATTGTGGTGGCCGGTGGCCAAGAAAACATGAGCGCTTCAGGTCATGTGCTGTTGGGTTCACGTGATGGCCAACGTATGGGTAACTGGAACATGGTCGACACCATGATCGTCGACGGCTTGTGGGACGTGTACAACCAGTACCACATGGGTATCACCGCTGAAAACGTGGCCAAAGAATTCCACATCACACGCGACATGCAAGATGCCTTGGCTTTGGCTAGCCAACAAAAAGCATCGGCGGCTCAAGACGCTGGCAAGTTCAAAGACGAAATCGTGCCAGTCCATATCCCTCAACGCAAGGGTGACCCGATTGAGTTCAATGCGGACGAATACATCAACAAAAAAACCACTGCCGAAGCTTTGGCCGGTTTGCGTCCAGCCTTCGATAAAGCAGGTTCTGTGACCGCTGGTAACGCATCAGGTATCAACGATGGCGCTGCCGCTGTGGTGGTGATGACCGCCAAGAAAGCAGCGGCTTTGGGCCTCACACCATTGGCTCGCATCGCAGCATTTGGCACCAGTGGCTTGGACCCCAAAATCATGGGTATGGGGCCTGTGTCTGCATCACGCAAAGCTTTGGAGCGCGCAGGCTGGAAAGCTTCAGACATCGACTTGTTCGAACTCAACGAAGCTTTTGCTGCACAAGCGTGCGCCGTGAACCGTGAGTTGGACATCGACCCAGCCAAGGTCAACGTCAACGGTGGCGCGATTGCCATCGGTCACCCCATCGGCGCATCAGGCTGCCGTATCTTGGTGACCTTGCTGCACGAAATGCAACGCACCAACGCCAAGAAAGGCTTGGCCGCGCTGTGTATCGGTGGTGGCATGGGCGTGTCGTTGGCGCTCGAACGTTAATTCAAATTTCTTTCACTAAAAACTCATAAATCAGGAGACAAAAAATGAGCCAAAAAGTAGCGTACGTCACAGGTGGTATGGGTGGTATCGGAACCGCCATTTGTCAACGCCTTCACAAAGAAGGTTTCAAGGTCATCGCAGGTTGCGGCCCAACCCGTGACTTCAACAAGTGGCTGGACGAGCAAAAAGCTTTGGGCTACACCTTCTACGCCTCAGTGGGTAACGTGGGTGATTGGGACTCCACCGTGGAAGCCTTCACCAAAGCCAAAGCTGAACACGGCCCCATCGATGTGTTGGTCAACAACGCCGGTATCACCAAAGACCGTATGTTCTTGAAGATGAGCAAAGAAGATTGGGATGCGGTGATGAACACCAACCTCGACTCGATGTTCAACGTGACCAAGCAAGTGGTGCCAGACATGGTCGAACGTGGCTGGGGGCGCATCATCAATATCTCGTCGGTGAACGGTGAAAAAGGCCAAGCCGGTCAAACCAACTACTCAGCTGCTAAAGCGGGTATGCATGGTTTCTCCATGGCTTTGGCGCAAGAGCTGGCCACCAAAGGTGTGACGGTCAACACCGTGTCACCTGGCTACATTGGTACAGATATGGTCAACGCCATCCGTCCTGATGTGTTGGAAAAGATCGTGGCCACAGTGCCCGTCAAGCGTTTGGGCAAGCCTGCTGAAATCGCTTCCATCATTGCATGGATGGCCAGCGAAGATGGTGGCTACACCACAGGTGCTGACTTTGCTGTGAACGGTGGTTTGCACATGGGTTAATGCATCGCGCTTCGGCGTTGTTTGTCAAAGCCCCAAGGCCGCAGATGTGTCTGCGGCCTTTTTCTTTGGTCTATTGGTTTACGTAGTAACCCGTCATGTGACTTTGTTAGAGTGACCAAATTAATAACAAACATGGCAGCAATGCTGGAGGCATATGGGCGACTACACCAACATGGCGGGTTACTACGATGTCATCATGACTTCGGGTTACTACGATTACGCAAAGATTGTGGATAGCCTTGTTTCACACCACCCTCAACGTAATGTTTTGGAAATTGGTTGCGGCACAGGTTTGATTTTGGAGGAACTGGCGAAGCGCCAACCTCAGTTGCCCATCACTGGTATTGACTTGACCGCACCCATGTTATCGATTGCGCAAAAACGCTTGGCCCCTTTTTCTACCGTGTCGCTCTCTCAGCAAAACATCACAGAGTTGTCACTCAATGAAAAACATGAATTGGCGTTCTCATACGGTGGTGTGTGGTATTTCGTTATCGATGGTGACAAAGAGCCTTTTTTGGTGAGTCATATAGCGGATGCGCACGCCAATGAATTGGGCTTTGAACATTTGTCAAAACATATTGCGCTGGGCGGCACATTGTTACTAGGGATTCAGGGGCCGCACCATGACTACGAAACAACCATTTCAAATGGCATGAAGTACTCGCAAAAAATCGATCCCACAGACATTGGCTTTACCAAGCATTACTACTTGCATGACGGAGATCAGAAATTGATGGATCAAACCGTTCACTACCGCACCTACAGCTTTGACGCTGCCAAAACCATGATGGGGACTTATGGTTTCGAATATGTGCCTGAGAAAGATGCCAATCAACTGTTCTTGCAGTTCAAGAAAGTGAAATGATGAGCGCTGCAAAACCAAAGTTGTTTTTCATCGGTGTGGGCAACATGGGTAACCCCATGGCGGCCAATTTGATCAAAGCGGGTTATCCCGTCACTGTGTTTGATGTGTCGCGTGCCAAAGCTGATAACTTGATTGCTCTGGGGGCCGAATGGGTGGATAGCTTGGCCGAAGGTGCAGCACACGCAGATGTGGTGATGGCCTCATTGCCAGGCCCTGTGCAGGTACGCGAAGTGATGTTGGGCGAGCAGGGCGTGTTGGCGCATGTCAAAGCAGGTGCAACCGTGATTGACACCTCTACCAGTGCAGTGGAGTTGGTGCGCGAGTTGGTAGCTTTGGCTAACAGCAAAGGTGTGGGCTTTTTAGAAGCGCCTGTGACCAACGCGGTAGACATGGCTGCTTTGGGCCGCCTGTCTATTTTTGTGGGCGGCGACCAATCAACCTTTGAAAAACACAAACCCATCTTTGACGTCATTGGTGAAAAAATCTTTCACGTGGGCGAGCCTGGCAACGGCGCGACCATCAAGCTGCTGACCAACTTGTTGTGGTTCGTCAGTGCTGCCGCGATTGGTGAAGGTTTGATGTTGGGTGCCAAGGCCGGTATTCCGCTGCACACTGTGTGGGAAGCGATCAAGTCAAGCGCGGGCAACAGCTGGGTGGCCGAGCACGATGTGCCCTCCATCTTTGCCGGCCATTACGACCCGAGTTTTTCGCTGGCCTTGTGCTGCAAAGATTTGGGGCTCATCAACGGCATTGCCAAATCGCAAGGCTACGATTTGCCCATGGGCGGCATGGCGCAACAGTTGTTCCAACAAGCCATGGCCACCTATGGCCAAGATGCGGCTGAGCTGCACGTGGTGAAACTTTTAGAAGAGCGTGTCGGACACATGCTGAGACCATGACGAACCAATCGCGTTTATTAGCCGTTGCCCATTTGCACATGCCGCAAGGCGTGGCTGAGAACTACCGTTATTGGGGCGAGAAAGACACGGTGTTCATTGCCAGCGCCAAAGGCTGCATGCTCACCGATGTGGATGGCAAAACCTATGTGGACTTTCGCTTAGGTTACGGCCCCATCATCTTGGGTTACCGCGATGAGCGCGTCGACAACGCCGTGATTGAACAAATCACTCAGCGCGGCACGCTCTCTGGCTTCTCGACCGAGCTCGACACCACCGTGGTCAAACAAATCAAAGCCATGTGCCCCAACATTGACAAGATGCGCTTTGCCAACTCGGGCACTGAGGCGGTGATGGGCGCTGTGCGCACCGCACGCGGCTATACCAAGCGTGACCGAGTGGCGATTGTCGAAGGCTCATTCCACGGCTTGTACGACGAGATGATGTGGAAGTCCGACATCGAGCATTGGCAACCGGGCAGCAACGTGGCACCCAAGGTCATCCCGTTCGGTGGCGGTATTCCAGAGCGCAGCCGCGAGTTGTTGAGCATCATCAGTCACAACGACTTTGAAGCTTTAGAAAACTTGTTTGCCACACAAGGCGATAGGTTGGCCTGCGTGGTGATTGAGCCCATCATTGGTAACGCGGGCAGTGTGGCCGCTAGCCAAGAATGGTTACAGCGTTTGCGTGATCTGTGCACACAGCATGGCACAGTGCTCATCATTGATGAAGTGAAATCAGGCTTTCGTGTCGCGAAGGGCGGGGCGCAAGAGTTGTATGGCATCCATGCCGACCTCACCACCTACGCCAAGGCGATGGGCAACGGCTACCCCGTCGCAGCCTTTGGTGGCAAAGCCCATGTGATGGATGTGGTGGGCTCACACCCCGGCGGTGTGGTGCATGGCGGCACGTATACGGCTAACTTGGTCGCGCTCAGTGCGGCACATGCCACGCTCAAAATCTTGGCCGAGACCAACGCACAGCAGACGATTAACCATGCAGGTGAGCAAATTCAAGCAGTGCTGGGGCGCGTGTTCACAGCAGCGGGCCTTGAGCATGCCTTCGCAGGGCCGCCTGCGATGTTTGGCATTCACTTCAGTGCTACTGTGCCCACCAACTACCGCGATTGGCGCGTGACCAACAGCGAGCTGTATCGCAAGTTTGCTTGGGAGTTGATTGCGCGTGGTGTGATGCTCGAGCCCGACTCACGCGAGCCATGGTTCATTTGCGAAGCGCACCAGCACATGGATTTGGGTTGGCTCGAAGAAGTGGCCACGCAGTCCATTCGCGTGGCCTTAGATGCGAAAGCTTAAGAGGCCGATTTACCTGTGCTGACCATTTGCATGGCCGAGGAAATCAGACCTGATACCTCAGTCATGTTGCTGGGCACGATGAGTGTGGTTTTGGCGTCAGATGCCACTTTGGCATAAGCCTGCACCGCTTGCTCAGCCACTTTGAGTTGCACTGCTTGCTCACCGCCGGGTTGGCGAATGGCGGCCGCAATGCGTTCAATTGCTTGCGCTGTGGCATCAGCCACGGCGGTGATGGAAGCGGCTTCACCTTGCGCTTTGTTGATGGCCGCTTGCTTCTCGCCTTCTGAGCGGGCAATGAAAGCTTCACGCTCACCGGTGGCGATGTTGATTTGTTCTTGACGACGGCCTTCTGACGCGGCGATGAGCGCACGCTTTTCACGTTCTGCCGTGATTTGCGATTGCATGGCGTGCAAGATTTCTTTGGGTGGTGTGAGGTCTTTGATTTCGTAGCGCAACACCTTCACGCCCCAGTTCAAGGCAGCTTCATCAATTGCAGCCACCACTTGGGCGTTGATGATGTCCCGCTCTTCAAAGGTCTTGTCGAGTTCTAACTTGCCGATCACGCTACGCAGGCTGGTTTGTGCGAGCTGAGTGACCGCCATGATGTAGTTGGACGAGCCATAGCTGGCCAAGCGTGGGTCGGTCACTTGGAAATACAAAATGCCGTCGACTTGTAGCTGCGTGTTGTCACGCGTGATGCAAATCTGGCTAGGCACATCGAGCGGAATTTCTTTGAGGCTGTGCTTTTGAATCACGTTGTCAATGAAAGGCACGACAAAGTTGAGGCCCGGTGTGAGGCTGGCGTGGTACTTGCCCAAGCGTTCGACCACCCATGCGTTTTGCTGTGGCACGACCTTGACCGTTTTGACGATGAACAAAACGGCGATGGCCAAAAAGAGAATTGCGATTTCCATGAGTCGACCCTTGAGAGAAGTTAAATTTTTTCCAGCACCAAGCGGTTGCCTTGCATCTCACAGATGCGGTGCAAGCCAGGCTCTGGTGTTGCGTTCGCTGCACACACAGCAGCCCACTGCGCACCGCGGTGTTTGACTTGAGTGTGCCCTTGTGCGTCCCACGCATCCACGGTGACGGTCTCGCCAATGTCGAGGTGAATGTTGCTGTCTTGTGCGTCGTTGCTGAGTGGTTTTTTCAAGTGCCACAGCACAGCAGACCCGCCGCCCACGATGGCCGCGGTCACGATTTGCCATATCAGTGAAGCATCTGCATAGGCGACGAGTGCTGCCGCTGTGGCCCCCAGTGAAAGCATGAGCAAGTAAAACGTGCCCGTCATCAACTCGGCCATCACAAGGCCGCCTGCGACCAGCAACCAGAGGGTTGGGGTATCCATTGTTTGTGCCTTTGAAGTGAATATTTTTAGGTACATCACCATTGTGCCTAATCTGACAAGGGTGGCGCGGGATAATTGCGCCATGAATTTTCCTGATGCCTCGCTTTGGCGCACGTCCGTCGCTCCCATGATGGATTGGACCGACCGCCATTGCCGCTATTTCCACCGCTTGCTCAGTCGCAACACTTTGCTTTACACCGAGATGGTGACCACGGGTGCGCTGCGTCACGGCGATACGCAACGACATCTGCGCTTCAACGCGGAAGAGCATCCAGTCGCTTTGCAGCTAGGCGGCAGCGATGCGGCTGATTTGGCGCACGGCGCCAAGTTAGGCGAGCAATGGGGTTACAACGAAATCAACCTCAACTGCGGCTGTCCGTCTGACCGCGTGCAGCGTGGCGCGTTTGGTGCGTGTTTGATGAACGAACCGCAAACTGTGGCCGATGGTGTGAAAGCCATGATGGATGTGGTGAGCATTCCTGTCACGGTGAAGCACCGCATTGGCATTGACCGCATTGAGAGCTATGACTTTGTGCGTGACTTTGTGGGTACTGTCAGCGACGCCGGTTGCAAGGTGTTCATCGTCCACGCACGCAACGCCTGGCTCGATGGTTTGAGCCCCAAAGAAAACCGTGAGATTCCGCCACTGCGCTACGAGTTGGGTTACCAATTGAAAAAAGACTTTCCCAATTTGGTCATTGCCATCAACGGCGGCATCACCACCAACGCACAAATGGCCGAGCACTTGCAACATGTCGATGGTGTGATGTTGGGGCGCGAAGCGTATTACCGCCCATGGCTCATGACCACGTGGGACGAAGAGTTTTACAACGACCCGCATGAAACCCTCAGCCGCGAAGCGGTGGAAGAGGCGATGGTCGCTTACATGGAGCGCGCCCACGCTGAAGACGGTTGCCCTTGGTATCCGATCGCGCGTCACATGTTGGGCTTGTTCCATGGTCAACGCGGTGCGCGTTTGTGGCGACAGACGTGGAGCAACCACAAGCTCAAACCGCTGCCTCCGCGTGAAGTGATGAAGATCGCCCGTGAGGCTTTGGCTCGTGGCGCAGCCGAGCGCGTGATTGAAACTGAATAAGGCTTGAAGAGAGGTAGCTTAGCTGGCGGCTTCTAAGCCATTGGCGAAGTGCTCGTTCATGCGTTGCACACTCAAAGCTGCATTGCGTGCCATCAAGGCATCCATGATGGCTTGGTGTTCTTTGAGGGACTCTTCTAAGCGACCACTCTTGAACAATGAGTTGTGGCGGTTGAGCTTCATCACCTTGCGTAAGTCGCCCACCATTTGGTCGCGCCAACGGTTGTTGGCGATTTCCAGCAGGCGCATGTGAAAGCGCTCGTTGATTTCAAAAAACTTTTCGCGGTCTTTCACTGCGGCTGTCAGCTCGGCATGCAGGGCTTGCAAGTCGTTCAGCTGCTCGGCAGTGGCGTCTTTGGCCACCACGCCAGCGGCATCGGATTCCAGCAGGGCCAGCAGGTGATAGACATCGCGCTGGTCCTTCTCATTGACCTCGGTCACATACGCACCGCGACGCACTTTCATGGTCACCAAGCCTTCGGCGGCCAGCACCTTGAGGGCTTCGCGCATGGGGGTGCGGCTGATGCCATATTCCTCGGCCAGACGCATCTCGTCAATCCAGCTGCCAGGCTCTAATTCGGCCGCAAAAATGCGTTGACGAAGCAATTCGGCAACTTCTTCATACAGGGCGCGAGGGGTGAGGGTGACGGCGGACATGGACTCGAATTGTAAGCTCAGATAAGATTTTGAATCAATAATTATGAATGATATGATCGTCCTTGATGATCAAACCCTGGGTTAACCTAAGGTTTCCTTGATCGCTGAACACCTATTTCACGAGTGATTTGCCATGAGCCAAAAGCCAACTGAATTCAACGCCGGTAACCTAGAAGCATGGGCCAAAGCCGCTGCTAAATCAGCCCCAGGCGGCGACGTCAACGCCCTGAACTGGAAGACTTTGGACGGTATCAGCGTCAAGCCGCTGTACACCGCTGAAGACACCCAAAACCTGCCCTACGCCAACACATTGCCAGGCTTTGAGCCCTATGTGCGCGGCCCACAAGCCACCATGTATTCGGTGCGCCCTTGGACCATTCGCCAATACGCTGGCTTCTCTACCGCTGAAGAATCTAACGCGTTTTATCGCAAAGCATTGGCTGCTGGTGGCCAGGGCGTGTCGGTGGCGTTTGACTTGGCCACCCACCGTGGCTACGACTCAGACCATCCTCGTGTGACGGGCGACGTGGGCAAGGCCGGTGTGGCCATTGACTCGGTCGAGGATATGAAGATCTTGTTCAACGAAATCCCGTTGGACAAAGTGTCGGTTTCTATGACCATGAACGGCGCTGTGTTGCCCGTGTTGGCCGGCTACGTGGTGGCGGCTGAAGAGCAGGGCGTGAGCCAAGAGTTGTTGTCTGGAACGATTCAGAACGACATTCTGAAAGAGTTCATGGTGCGCAACACCTACATCTACCCGCCAGAGCCTTCGATGAAGATCATTGGCGACATCATTGGCTACACCGCCAAGCACATGCCCAAGTTCAACTCGATCTCGATTTCGGGTTATCACATGCAAGAAGCTGGTGCGAACCAAGCTTTGGAATTGGCCTTCACCTTGGCCGACGGCAAAGAGTATGTGAAGACAGCCATTGCTTCCGGCTTGGACGTGGACGCCTTTGCGGGTCGCTTGTCGTTCTTCTGGGCGGTGGGCATGAACTTCTATTTGGAAATCGCCAAAATGCGCGCCGCCCGTTTGCTGTGGTGCCGCATCATGAAGGGCTTTGACGCCAAGAACCCCAAGAGCTTGATGCTGCGCACGCACAGCCAAACTTCGGGCTGGTCGCTCACCGAGCAAGACCCTTACAACAACGTGGTGCGCACCACCATCGAAGCGATGGCTGCGGTGTTTGGTGGCACACAGTCGTTGCACACCAACTCATTCGACGAAGCCATTGCTTTGCCCACTGAGTTCTCGGCACGCATTGCGCGCAACACGCAGCTCATCATTCAAGAAGAGACCCACATCACCAATGTGATCGACCCATGGGCCGGCTCGTACATGATGGAGTCGCTCACCCAAGAGATGGCCGACAAAGCCTGGGCCATCATCGAAGAAGTCGAAGCCATGGGCGGCATGACCAAAGCCGTGGACAGCGGCTGGGCCAAGTTGAAGATCGAAGCGGCTGCCGCTGAAAAGCAAGCGCGCATCGACTCTGGCAAAGACGTCATCGTTGGCGTGAACAAATACAAGCTCGCCAAAGAAGACCCCATCGAAATCTTGGCCATCGACAACGTCAAAGTGCGTGATGGCCAGATTGATCGCTTGAAGCAAATCAAAGCCACACGCGACACAGCCAAAGTGCAAGCCGCATTGGACGCGCTCACGGCTTCTGCTGAGTCTGGCGAAGGCAATTTGCTCGATTTGTCCATCAAGGCCATTCGCCTGCGCGCCACAGTGGGCGAGGTGAGCGATGCCTTGGAAAAAGTATTCGGCCGCCATCGTGCCGACACGCAAAAGGTGACGGGTGTGTACGCTGCTGCTTACGATTCAGCCGAAGGCTGGGACCAACTGAAAAAAGAAATCAGCGAATTCGCTGACGTGCAAGGCCGTCGCCCTCGCGTGATGATCGCCAAGCTCGGCCAAGACGGCCATGACCGCGGTGCCAAAGTGGTGGCCACAGCCTATGCTGACTTGGGCTTTGATGTGGACATGGGCCCCTTGTTCCAAACACCAGAAGAGTGCGCACGTCAAGCCATTGAAAACGACGTGCATGCTGTGGGTGTGTCTACCCTCGCCGCGGGTCACAAGACCTTGGTACCCGCCATCATTGCCGAGTTGAAGAAACAAGGCGCAGACGACATCATCGTATTCGTGGGCGGCGTGATTCCTCGTCAAGACTATGAGTTCTTGTATGAGTCTGGCGTTAAAGGCATTTACGGCCCAGGTACCCCCATTCCTGCCAGCGCGAAAGACGTGTTGGAGCAAATCAAGAAGGCCGTTGGGTGACGCCTGCTCAGTTGCTCGATGGACTGTTGCAGGGCAACCCGCCCGTGCAGCGCCGTGCGATGGCCAAAGCAATCACCTTGCTGGAGTCCACGCGCACGGATCATCGCGCATCTGCGGATGAGTTACTCACGGCCATGTTGCCGCACACGGGTAAGTCGTTTCGACTGGGCATCAGTGGTGTGCCAGGTGTGGGCAAGTCCACCTTCATCGAAGCCTTGGGTTTGTATTTGATCAGCTTAGGTCACCGCGTGGCGGTGTTGGCGGTGGACCCTTCGTCCAGCGTATCGGGCGGTTCGATCTTGGGTGACAAAACTCGCATGGAGTTTTTGAGTGTTCATCCTGATGCGTACATCCGTCCTAGTCCTTCAAGTGGTACTTTGGGCGGTGTGGCTGAGAAAACCCGCGAGTCAATGTTGGTCTGCGAAGCCGCAGGCTACGACGTGGTGATTGTGGAAACCGTGGGCGTGGGCCAAAGCGAAACTGCAGTGGCCAACATGACAGACATGTTTTGTTTGCTGCAGTTGCCCAATGCGGGCGACGATTTGCAAGCGATCAAAAAAGGGGTGATGGAGTTGGCCGATTTGGTGGTCATCAACAAGTCGGACATCGATTTGAATGCAGCCACCCGCGCAGAAGCGCAAATCACCAGCGCCTTACGTTTGTTGGGCATGCATGGCAATCCCGAGAACATGCACCACAACGAAACACAGTGGCACCCCAAAGTGGTCAAGATCAGCGCCTTGCTCGGTCAAGGCGTCGACGCTTTTTGGGCTGCTGTCAGCGAATTCAAAGGCCTTCAAGTCAACAATGGCCGCTTTGGCATGCGACGCCAACAACAAGCGTTGTCGTGGATGTGGGAACGCATCGACGCCGGCCTGAAACAAACTTTTCGGGCGCAGCCGCGTGTGCAAGCGCTGTTGCCCGATTTGAGCCAACAAGTGGGCGCGGGGCAGCTGGCTGCCTCCACCGCGGCAAGACAGCTGCTCAGTGCTTACCAAGCACAGGGCTGAATGTGAAATCTTCCTGGAGTAAAGAAAGAGCAACCATGCAAGACATCATCGAACAACTGGAACAAAAGCGCGCTGCGGCCCGCTTAGGTGGCGGCCAAAAGCG